>WOR8_10009840_pt1 | contig 14313 bp, 11 predicted proteins | sample DeeMarSeWOR38_10_FD_19890 | JGI IMG/M metagenome (IMG submission 19890) | reverse complement strand
TACCGGGATCTTGTTCTTCCTGCAAAACTCCAGGTCGATTTCCTTCTGCGGATCATTAAAAAAATTAAGGATCAGACTGGGTACCGGAAATTTGCAGAATGAGACTGTCTCCGGCACCATTTCCTCGCCCACAGTCCTCATCAGTACCGGTCTGTAGATCGCGGTTTCTGCATAGCTCAGCCAATCAACCTCCAAAAATCTCCATTTTTCCATACCGGCCACCTGACTTGTTTCTCATCAATTGGCTGCCGGTTTCCCGGCAGTTATAAGCGTTTTGATTCGACTTTTTCCCATCGGTTACAATATAAGGTCTCCCGTCACTGCTTGTCTCTGGACCGGGAGTCTCATCATAACCATACCGACAGGTAATTTCCGCAAGTATAAGATATCGGGGTCTGCATAAAATTACAAGGATCTCTAAAGCTGTCTCCCGGGTAAAGGGTTTGACCTTGTCAGAGACTTTGAGAATATTTTTCGTCTACGCATATCCTCTGAAGACCCGGATAACTTTTTGGCCGTATACTCACCGTTCAGAACAATGTGCCTGTAATCTTGATGATCCTGTTCTAAAAATATGGTATCATATTTCACGAATGGCTTTCAGACTATTTTTCGTCCCATATGGGAATGTTAAATAGACCTCCAAATAATATTAATGTTAGCAGTCAAATGTATGAATAAAATCATAGCCGTTTTATCTACCATAATTTTATTCTTCTTGTCCTTCTGGCTTGGTGAGAGTGGTAAAGGATTAATTCAGGTTTATCCTTTCATTATTGGACTTGTTGGAACATTGACAATCCCTTATCTGATTTCCAATAGGTGGAAGCATCGAACAGCCTATGCCGTTTTATTCATTCTGTTTTATACGGCAGCATTTTATATGGGCAACCTTTCTTTCGATCGGACTTATAGGACCTGTCTTAAAGAGGCTGAACAAATAAGAACCGCTTTGTCTATTTATAAAACTGAAAATGGTAAATATCCTGATAATTTGGATAACTTGAACATGCCATTACCAGGTTCAAGATGCTTGCGCGGCACCATTCTTGAGTATGAAAGCACGGCTTCAAATTACACAATATCGTTTAAAGATTGGCTAATTGAACACTCGGCTACGGATAAAGAGCCATTTATGGCTCACAAATAACAACCGCCAACATACTCTTTCAACTGATCGAAAAAGAATTTGAAGTGAAGCTGAAAAAATTTAGGTCTATACAGGTCCCTGGATTGACACATTAGCGTTTCGGCTGCGACGGAAAGAAGGATAACCAGAGACCAATAACCACCGCTTTCAGAGTAACTGCAAAAGCAAGCGGCTTTAATCATCGAACTTTTGTGCATGGCCCAAGACCCTTTATCCGTCTCGGACTTGCTTTTACAGTCCCTCAATCGAAGGCTAGTGACGAAGATCTTTTGCAATGGCAAAAATTATTTCTCAACTTGCTGACCTTGTCGGCAATCAAGTTGCCATAGTCATAAGTGAACCCTGGGGGTTCAGCGATGAAGTGGCTTCATCAACACCCACCGGCACAATCACGGATGTATACGTGTCGGTGCATATCCGGCGGTCTTCTGAAAAGGAAACCGAGTATTTAATTGTTCAGCTTGCAAGACCTATTGGTTACGAGAAACTAACAACTGAATATTTAATCGGGTCCCCCCGTCATCAGGGTAATGGCTTGATCAAACTTACTGAAGGAGAAGTTCTTGCTTTCAACTTTCGCAGAGCTTCATCTGAACGGGTAAAATCTGACATTCCATTTGATTCGACCCGCTGGAAAGATGATCGATCTTTCGGCCTCATAGGATCACTAAAAATCGAAAACCACTTCTAACCATGTGTTGGAAGATGACTGGAGGTTTCCAGGAGTTCAACTCCCGTAAGGTCATCACTACCTTTATCTAGATATCAGTTCTGTATCTGCAATAATTTCTTTGATTCCAATAGATTGTATATCCTCTAATTTGACACAAACTCATATTTGCGATATTTCAATTTCACCATCCATCGTTTCTCCAAAATTTTTCAAGCTGCTTAAACTTGAATTGGAAGGCACCAAAATGCAATGCCCGGAATGTCAGTTTGAGAATCGTGAGGGAGCTAAATTTTGTAACGAATGTGGACACAAATTTGATATTACCTGCCCAGAGTGCAATTGTTCAAATAGAGTTGGCAGTAAATTTTGTGATGAATGTGGTCATATACTGGCAGCAAAGCCAGCTCTACTACCCAAAGAACTTTCTTTTGACGAAAAATTAACAAAGATTCAAAAATATCTTCCTAAAGGCATCACCGATAAAATCCTATCTCAAAGAGACAGAATTGAGGGTGAGCGAAAGCAAGTTACGGTGATGTTCTGTGATATGGAGGGTTTTACTCCTCTGTCAGAATCACTGGGTATTGAAGAAGCCTACGCTTTAATGGATAAGGTTTACGAAATCCTGATTCACAGGGTCCATGACTATGAAGGTACTGTCAATGAAATGACCGGGGATGGTATCATGGCACTATTTGGAGCACCAATTGCTGTCGAAGATGCTCCCCAGCGGGCCATAAACTCAGCCCTGGCTATTCAAAAAGACATCAACAGCTTTAGCGAACGAATGAGGGATAAAAAGAGAGCAGTCTCCATTCGCATGCGGATTGGGATTCATTCGGGACCCGTTGTGGTTGGGACAGTAGGCAATGACCTGCGGGTCGAGTTTAAGGCGATAGGGGATACGGTCAATCTCGCTTCGCGAATGGAGTCCATTGCCGATCCGGGGTCAATATACGTAACCGGCGAGACATTTAGACTGACTGAGGGATTATTTCGATTTGAGCACCTGGGGGAAAGACATATCAAAGGAAAAGATGATCCGATCCGGGTGTATCGAGTCATCGCTCAGAGCAGCGTACGAACTCGCTTCGATGTCAGTGCAGAAAGGGGCCTGACACCGTTTATAGGCCGTGATCGAGAATTAGAGATCCTCATGGACGCCTTTGAGTGGTCAAAAGCAGGCAGAGGTCAGGTGGTCTCCATCATTTCTGAAGCAGGAGTAGGCAAATCACGGTTGCTTTATGAGTTTAGAAAAGAGGTTTCAAACGAGGATGTGACATTTCTTGAGGGACACTGCCTTTCTTATTCACGAGGTGTGGCCTACCAACCGGTAATCGACATCCTTAAGGCGAGCTTCGATATCAATGAAAAAGATGGCGATATTGAGATCCGAGAAAAAGTTCAAAAGGGACTGAAGCTCCTCGGGGCTGATAAGGCTATAACAGAACCTTATCTATTAGAATTGTTGTTGGTTAAAGAAAGTGGGATTGATAAGATTCCAATGAGCCCCGAGGCTATAAAAGATAGGACCATAGGAGCATTGAGGCATATTATTTTAAAGGGCTCTGAGAACCGGCCTTTGATCATAGCTATTGAAGATCTGCATTGGATTGATAAAAGCTCGGAGGATTTATTAAAGGATCTAATGGAGAGTATTCCAGGCGCAAAAGTCTTTTTGATATTTACGTACCGCCTCGAGTTTGTGCATTCCTGGGGAAGGAGGTCCTATCATAGCCAGGTGAATTTGAATCGGTTCTCTAACCGGGAAAGCCTTAAGATGGTATGCCAAATATTGGGAACAAATAAAATTGTCCATGACCTTGAAAATCTAATTTTAGAAAAGACAGAGGGTATTCCATTTTTCATCGAAGAGTTTATTCGGTCTCTCAAAAACTTAGGGCTCATTATAATAAAAGACGGCCAGGTATTTTTAAAAGAGGATATCAGCAAATTATCCATTCCCTCTACGATTCAAGATGTAATCATGGCCAGGGTGGATTCGTTGCCAGATGACGCTAAAGAAACCCTTCAGGTCGGGTCGGCGATAGAAAGAGAGTTTAGTTTCAACCTGATAAAACAGGTGACTTCTCTGTCAGAAAAAAAGTTATTGTCTAACCTATCGATTTTAAAGGACTCGGAGCTTATCTACGAAAGGGGGGTATATCCTCAATCCACTTATATTTTTAAACATGCTCTAACAAGAGAGGTTGTCTATGATTCCATCTTAACCAGCAAAAAGAAAAAGCTCCATGAGCAAATTGGCAATGCAACTGAGACTTTGCAAAAAGAAAATATTAATGAGCATTATGGGATTTTATCTGAGCATTATATTTTAAGCGATAGTTATGAAAAAGGAGCAAAATATTCTGAGTTAGCTGGTAAGCAGGCAATAAAAAGATCCTCACACACCGATGCCATATCCTATGCAAAAAAAGGAATTTCTTGTCTTGAGATGCTGCCGCAGACAGATGAGGTTAAGAAGAGCATTATAGATGCAAGGACATCTTTATCTAATTATTGTATGGGATTAAATTACCATTATGAAGGCATGCAGGCTGTTGCGCCGATAGTAGAATTAGCGAAGAAGATAAATTACAAGAAGAGGCTTCCTCGAATCTTTGTGGCCACAGGATCGGAAGAGCTTGAAAAAGGGATTGAAGAGTTAATGGAAGCAAAAACACTATCGGAGAAAACAGGAGATTTTTTATCGTTATGGTTTGCATGTTATGTACTTGGATTTGGGCATTTGTTAGATTGCTGTCCTAAGGAAAGTTCAAATTATTATCAGATGTCACTGGATCTTAGCAAAATGGCTAACAATGTAACAGGTATTTGTTTTGCGAAAAGTACAGATGCCGCTCATACCTGTCCCTTCTCAGGAAAGATTAATCTGGCTTACAAAACATGCAAGGAATCATTAGATCTGGCAATTCTGAGCGGCGATATTTATATTCAACAAATGGCATATGCTTGTTTTGGAGCTTGCTGCTTTTTTAAAGGATCGTTTAAAGAAGCTGAAACTAATCTTTCCAGGGCTATAAACTTACATTCAAGAACCGGAAATGTTGCTTGGGGTTTTTGGGCATATTGGTGGCTTGGAGAATTATGCTTCTATATGGGAGAGTTTGAAAAAGCTCAACATTTTTACGAACAATCTAATTTGATTTTATTAGACGGCAAGCTGTTTCCTTCCGCAGTTAACTTAATAAATCTGAAAATATTAGGAGCAAAATTACTCTTAAAAAAAGAAAGTTTTCATTTGGAATCCATAGTTGAATATCCAAAACAAAATAAAATTAAGTTATATGCTGGGAACATCTCAAATAATATCTGTGGAATATTAATGAACATTAATTCTCAGCATTTTTCTGAAGCAGAAAGATGGATCAAATTAGCTATTGAGGCAAACAAACAAACGGGTAATATCTGGTGGCAGGCTGATGATCATGCCGTTTATGCTAATCTGCTTAATAAAAAAGGCGATCATATTAATGCCAGACAAAAACTAAAAAAAGCAATAGAACTTTATAAAAAATGCGGAGCAGATGGCTGGGTTGAAAAATACGAGAAAGAGTTGGCCGTGTTCTAAGAACATCGTTAAATTTCTTGGGCCATATATTGTGGCTTAGCAGATAACCCCGAATATGCTGATATACTTTTAATATCTGGAATATAAAAGCGTTTTCAATAGTGCTCATACCTCCAACGTATCGGTATCCTATTGTAATAATATATCATTTTGATATCAGTTTTATATCCTAACTGGAAAAATCCTGCTCCTACCTTTTACTGTCTGGGATTGTATATTCGGTATGCGTTACCACCACTTCGGCTGAAATGTGGAAGTCGGTTATCTTACACAGTCGCTGACTTTTGTAGATATCGTTTGGCAATCTGATATAAACTGCCCCGTGAAATTTGAAACTGATTCTACTCAAAAAGGCCCATTAAACGTTTCAGCCTCTTCACCGCCCCGGGCAACACCTCACCAATACGCTCGTAAAATCTCAAGTTGGCATAATGATCAAAAGGGGTTTCACCCTGATTAATGATGACCAGTTCGGCACCAGCCGCCAGCGCTTCCCGGGGCATATCGGCTGCCGGCGTTACCACCAGGCTGGAGCCGACCACCACAAATAGATCGCTTTGGCGCGAATGTTCATAGGATAAGGTCAAATCCTTTTGAGGCAGCGACTGACCAAAATCAACCACGCTGGACACCAGCGAACCGCCGCACGGGCAAGTTGTTAACCTGCTGGATTGATCAATGGTCTTCTCGCAGGCAGTGCAGCGCATTTGGGTCATATTGCCGTGCAACTCCGCCAAAAGCTCGGATCGGATGCCGGATTTCAAATGCAGGTTGTCCACATTTTGAGAGATCAAAAATTTGAGCTTTCCTAATTTTTGAAGCTCGACCAGCGCCATATGCCCGCGGTTGGGCGTCACCGCATCCCAGGGCTTGCTCATGGAAGGTGGCGGCAATCCTTTGTCCCGCCGTGTCCAAACGCCGTCAGGCCCTCTGAAATCCGGCAGGCCGGATTCCGTGCTGATGCCTGCTCCGGTAAAAAAAACGGGATAGCGGGCCTCATAAAGCAATTGGGCCAAGGCCTGAATTTTTTTTTCGGTTTGTTCGTCCATGACGGCCAATAGCGTGTTTTTGGCGGTTAAAAGGTTAGTTTCAAGATATGGACTTTAAATAATAAAAATGTCGACGATTTTGCAAAAAGCTGTGAGGGTCTTGCGTAGAGAAACACAAATACTGAACGATAACAAAAACATAGGAAATAAGTTCGCTGCTCATTGAGTTTCTATGATCATATTCGGCGCTAGCTTATTCATTTTCAATGTTAATTTTGCCTTAGCGGATTCAGGAAAGCAACCCTCTTTATCCTATAAAATTCGGTTGCAGTTTGCTTTTTTAGATATTTTTGTTATTCTATGGGATATGTATTTTATCAAAATTTTTAATGACTAAACAAACACAATAGCTGAGGAGACTTTAAACCCATTAGCCGACGGCCTTAGTCGATAGCGCGATCAAATTCATCGGTATCCTCCCACGCTTACCCCAGGAATAATGTACCAAGGCTTAACGTTTTAGAGTGAACATAAAACCAGAGGAATTCCAAATTTTGATTCTCCGGTGTTCGCTCGTTTATCGGGTGCCATAATGAAAAAACAATTATATGAAAAAATGGAGTCCATGTTCCATCTCATCGAGCATGACTACCAGGATTCGCATCCCCTCGAGCTGATGCTCTGGCGGCTGGTCAGGGGCAATACGTATAATATGAGGGTTCTCGGTCTCGAAGGCATAAAACGATTTCGAAAAGAACATCCGGATTGTTCCATCACGTTCAAGTCGAATCATCTCAGCGAAGCAGATTTCATCCTCTTAAATTTACTGTTCAGGGAAAACAAAATGAAGGTGGTCACCGAGGGGGGTGCAAATCTGTTTATCGAGGATATTGATATTTTCAATGATGTCCTGCCGAACATCATCAATCATAATTTTAAGCCCAGCGGTGTCTATGCGGGTATGAGCATTGCGAAATATTTAAGAAGCCGGGGCGCTTTTAAGGTGTTCAGAGAACCCGTGGAAATCACACAGGAGGACGGTAGTGTCGTCAAGCTCGGACAGAAAGAAATCCTTTCGTTGACCCGTGCGTACCGCTATCACCTCGTCAAAGAAAAAGAAATGTACATTACGTATCCGGGTTTTTCAGAGGTTAAATCCGGGCTATTGGATCTTTTGAAGAAAAATGGAATGAAAACCGGCAGAAGCTACACCGGAAAAATTGATGGATTTCACCATCTACCATTCCAAATGGATATTGAAGCTTCGCTTTACACCGAAGTGGATGTATATATCGTGGATGTCAATATCGCCTATGAACAGGTGATGGAAGACAAACATTTCCGGGAGCTCACGCGACTGCATGAAACGGGTGCAAATAAAAATGACATATATGTCAAAGACTTAGGTTATATCATCAAAGAGTTCTGCAATGAGACGAAGAAAGGAAATCTATCGATCAAATTTGGTCAACCCCATAAAATTGATACAAGCACGTTAAAAGACGGCCTGGTGGGCAGAAAGATAAAGGCTGCGGCCCATAAATATGCCGATGATACATATTACCGGGTGCTTTCGATGCAACCGGTGTTTCCGGCAAATATCTATTTTAATGCTTTTGATGAAAATTTTAACAGAATCCCCATGCGTGTGATGAAAGAAAAAATAGATGATATGCGAGATCACTTGCGAACATTGGCCTGGGGCACCGAAAAACGACGCGTGGATTTGTATTATGTCATGGGATACAAACAGCATATCATTTCAGCCGATGAAATCATTAATCGCACATTGACATCGACGGGGATATGTTCGTGGTTTATGACACAGATGTCGCCCAGCAATATAAAAACCACACAGCGCACTTTTTCGAAAGCACGGAAACCTTTTAACTAAGGTTTTAGATTATCCAACAACACCCATTCCAAAAACTGCACATAAGCTTGCCAGGATTTTGAGCCGTAACCTCCGGCCATTAGATAGGCTCGTGGAATGCCCCGCTTCTTTAAAAAACGGTAAACGAGCAAATCGCGTTCCATCATCTGGTCAAGGGATAATTTGAGTCCATCGGCGGATGGAAGTTCGTCTGCTTCATAGGGATCGACACCGGATACTACAATGGCCATATCCGGTAATGGTATCTTAGCCATTTCCTGCAAACCCTGCCGGAGTCGGTCCACATATAAATGATCCTCCCCCTGGGCAATCGGAATATCAAAATCGCCGGGGATAAAAGATGGATTCAGATTGCCTTCTGAATCATATTTTGATCCATCCAGCGGCCATCCCCGGGCCATATGAATGCTTAAGGTTATAATCGAACGGTCATGGCTGGCAAGTGCCGCAGTGCCATCACCCTTGTGGGCATCGAGATCGATTACCCAGACCTTTTCAATCCGATTTTCTGCCTGCAACTTGCGCACAGCAATCACGATGTCATTGACCAGACAAAATCCGGCACCGTAATCTCGCTGGGCATGATGGTTGCCGCCACCAAACGAAAAGCAAAATCCTTTTTCCAGGGCTACGCGACAGCATTGGATCGTTGCCGAAACCTTCAAAAGCACACGATCAAACAATTGAATTAGAGGCAACCTGGCATTGGCGGGATTGTAGCGGTAATATCGGCCCTGTGCATCAATCAATTCATAGGTCCGGATGATTTCATTTTCAAGATTATCTGAAAAAAGATTTTCAACATATTTTTTGGAATGCACTCTCAGAAGATCATTTTTGGACACGCTTTCACAAATTTCATCGATATGCCAATCGCTAATTTGGGGACCTAAGACAGGATGGGATTTCAAACTTTCAAAGGTTAGCGTCGCTCTGCTGTCATGTACCGGTATTTCAATGCCAAATTCGGTTAAACTTTGCTTTTGCCGTTCATCGAAGATAATCATATCAGTGATCCTGTAATTCTATGGTTAAACCCAACCCGGACAGGTCCGCCAGAAATATGGCGGATTAACTGGAATTGACGATTGAATATTTCCGGAGGCAGATCTTAAATATTCAATCTTCAATCGACAATATTCAATTATTGGTATACCATAACCAGCAATCATTGCTAAAATCATTTTTCAGCCGCTCAAGCAGCCACATAAACCAGGGGGGATATTCATGCCACAAAAAAAATCCGCAGGTTTTGGGCCCGAACAGTCTGAAGACATGTCACCAGCTGATGGGGAAGCCGTTGCCAGGCAACACTCGGGCCGGATGATCATCAAAGATGCTGCGCGATTTGTCAAAAAACATATCAGCAAGCAACCACCGGTTCAGCGATTTTTCAGCTTCATGCCGACCCTGTTAACTCAGGTATCACCATTTCACTTTAAAGGTCACAGCAAATTCGACCAATGGCCTCTTGTCCGCCTGGACTCGGGCGATCAAAACTCATGGGGTAGAATGAGAGTTGTGGGAGAACTACTCATCATTTTTGATGAAACCATACTGTTTTGTCTTCTGGCCTTGATGACCAAATATGAAAACGACGCATTTGAAACCAGTCAATCGGAATTGAGCGAGCTGGCGGATATGAATGCATCCCCAAATGCGTTTGGTTCGATATGGAAAAGTATACAACGTTTGGCCGGTACCCGCATCGACCTTGAACTTCTCGGCGGAACGCCGATATGGACAGGCAAACCGGCACCATTAGAGTGGTGGTGAATCCTTACTTCCTCGAGATGTACGCGGAAAGTTTTGTAACCAATATTGACTTGAAATTCCGAACCAGCCTCAAGTCCGATGTTAGCAAGGCATTTTATCGGTTCTATCAAGGGCATTATGGTGTTTCATCGGAAATTGATATGCTCAACTTGGCTGGTGCGGTAAACCTGGACATCAAACAACAAAGACAGCGCTTACGATCAAAAATCCGGCAGGGCTTGTCTGAACTTCAGAAGAAAGGCTATCTGGAAACCTTTGAGTTGACCAGGGATGATCGCGTGATCGTCTCAAAATGCAGGGATACCGCAGTAAAATTCGACGGCCAGATCCTGGACCCGAGAAAAATACCCCATATTAAAGATTTCGGTGAGTAAGTGGATGGGATTACGGTCATAAAACATGAAAAACCTAGAATTGGAGGTCCCTCACATATTGGCCAATCTAAAACTACCCATGAATTTTTGAAAAGTTGCCAATTCTTTTACAAAATAGTCTGCTTTTTTAGCGTTATATCTCAGGTTGTAAAATATCTCGCCTCTGACAAATCCATAGTACAGCGTCTTGAATTCCACGCCGTATTGGTCTTTGTAAGTGAATAAAATCTTAAATCCCCGATGACCTGCGATGCTGGCGGGGTTTTTTGCGATGAGTTGAAAATTAGACAAATTAATATCAGAGCTGATTTCATCCACTATGATGTCGGCAGCCTCCTGAGGCAGCATGCCGTGTCTTAACTGTTTATTGGTATGTTTGAAGGGTTTGTCGAGTGGACGCTCCTGAACCAAGGCGTATTGGTTATAAGCAACGTCTTTGGTAATAATTAGAAATTTATCCGTATCCAGTTTCCTCCAACCTTCAGGAATAGTCACAGAAAATGTGTAAACGGGTTCCTGATTTTCAACTCCGTGCGCACAGCCGGCAATTAGAATTAACAATACCCAGAAAAGCTTTTTCATCATCCCTCTCCGTCATTTGCACATTGTTTGATATATCCCTGGATATATGCTTTGTCGGGTGTATCCGGGGCCAACAGCAGGCAGGACTCAAAAAAACGCCTGGCCAGCGCCTTCTGGCCTTCTTTATAATGGATCAACCCGATTGCTTTATGGGGTTCCGAATAGGCGGGATCTATCGTAATGGCCTTGTTATAATAGGATAATGCCATTTCTGCATCGCCTTCCCGCCCCCGCTGCCTGAATATTTCACCCATTAAATAATAAGCTGCCGCATCGTCTTTTGCCAAGCGCAGGTACTTTTCCACGCCGCTTTGGGCAATTGCAAAACGACCGATCCTCAGATCCAACCGCGCATTTTCCAGAATCACCGGGCCGATTTTGGAAAGAAAGATTTCCGCGTTTTTGATTCCGCCTTGTATCCCCTTGTACTTGGTTTCAAGCAAGCCTTTGATCGTGTTCATCCGAGCTTGAACCGGCGGATGCGTTCCGAAAAAGAGGGGCTCTTTTATTTGCTCGGATTCAATCTCTTTTTTCAGATGTTCAAAAAGCCGCAACGCTTCATAAGGATCATAGTCTGCCATGACCATAGAGTCAAGTCCAACAATATCCGCCTCGGTTTCGAGCGCACGGGTGTAGCCGGCCACTGCCGCCAGGGAACCGGTCATCCCTAAAAATTGTGTCACCTCCTGAACCATGGGAAGGCCGGCCAAAGTATGCTGCACAGAGGCCAGAAACGCATTCCTATTTTTATAACTTCTGAAGGCTTGCAAGGCATGCCGCCGGGTGCAATGGGCCATTTCATGAGCAATGAGGGCTGCAAATTGAGCTTCGTTGTCCATGCGCGCCAGCAGTCCTGTGTGTAAATAGATGGCTCCGTTGGGAAAGGCGAAAGCATGTAAATGGGGATCTTTAACCACAAACACCTTAAAAGACATTTTTGCCGGCAACTGGGCCGGTTGTAAATCGTGGACGATTTGATCCAAATAATCTGTCAGCAGGGTATCGTTTAAAATGATTCCACTGGCATTGAGGGTATTTTGCTCTTCCAGCGACTCGCGCCAAATCATTTTTTCATCTTCGCTGACGAGCAAATCTTCTTGGACAGTGACTAAACGCGAAGGGGCACAACCAAACATTAAAGACAAAATGCCGGGCAGCAACAGAAAACACCGAAATGTTGAACGGATATTTAATCGGGACACGATTTAATGGAGTTCCTTTAAAAGTTTGGCTGATCAGTAGTTTTATAATCGGCAAATTCGAGCCCGAACTTTAGCTAATTTTAGCGTCGCTACGGATTTTTCAGCTTAGCCGTGGAGTCAACGACCACCCGCATAGCGGGTGGCTTGAGTTTTCGGCCAAGCCGAAAAGGCAAAAGCACGTCGGTGCTTTAAACGTTGCGGTTGTAACCGGGTGCGAAGCACCCGGTTTGAAAACAACCAATCAACAGAGGGGATGATGAAATACGGTGGATAACTGAGGGCGGCCGAAGGTGTGGCTGGTATTTCGCAGAATCTGTTCCACTGTGCAAAAAAATTCCCATTATTCAGTAAAAAACTCTTCATTTCATGGATGAAAGATCAATGGATAATTATATAACTATTTGTAATTTAATATAAAAATTGATTCATCAGGATATGGCACGACTCTTGCTGACACTTAAATGTAGAATCGGAAAATCATCTCCAGAATTGAATAGATAGCACCATAAATATGATGTTTACATATTCTCGATAATTTTCTGATTGATATATTAAAAATTTCTTGCTCTAAACACCTCATTGTTATATGGACTTTTAAAATACGATGATTATAGTATACGAAAGATAAATGACTCTAGAGCATTGGGGACGGTATAATATATATATATATATGTAAAAGGAGGTATTATGATGAAAAGATTAATTGTTTTGATTTTGCTGGTTTTTATGATCGCAGCCTGCTCTCCTGAGTTTTATAAACACGATTCCATTTTTAAAGATTGGGACCACTGGGGATTCAGCTGGTGGGGATACGAAAACCCGACAGCCGAAGATGCGCGTAATTCCGCGGAAAACGGATGGTGGGGGGCAGAAATACCTTACATTCCTGCGGAATAACACCGTGTGACCGGTATTCAATGACCAGATCATATGGTGTGACCTAGTTTTATCCGGCGTCCTTCTCTAAAGTATGTAACCCATTCTGAAGCGGTTCAATGGTTCGCAGCGAAACGTATTCAGTTAAAAAGGCGGTTCATTAAGAACCGCTTTTTTTATGGGCAAAATGAGCCTGCAGGCGCATATCTTGACCGGTATCTCCATTAAACTACAACATATCGTGGTTCTTTTTTTCTTGACCCACAATTCCTACTAAAATATACTCAGCGACAAAGTTGCTTTTGATTCTTTGAGTCAATCATTTCACGACAAAACCGCACGGATAATCAATTCTAGACCGGATATTTTGGCCGCATATATTCATTACCGGAGCTAAAGTTGACACAGGGCTGATTTGACCATATAAGTCATTTATCGCGAACCAAACACCCTACAAACATCCGAGGTGAAAATAATGCTGACCCCGCGGTTTTTGATATGGATTCTCCTGCTTTCCTTTCTCGGCGTCTTTCCCACCGCCTGTGCCACTCAAAAAAAATTAACCGTGGGAGCTACGGCTTCACTGTTGGAGGATATTGCCAAATCCGCTTACAAACAATCCGATACCCGCATTATTCGCGAGGGTATGCCGGCCTATTTATTGCTCATGGACGGTATGGTAGAGGCCGTACCGGATAACGAGCGGCTGTTGATCTCCGCCGCCCAGGGCTATGCCACATTTGCGTCGGCCTTCGTGGAGACTCAGGATAAAGCTTACGCCAATATACTGTATGGAAGGGCCAAAGATTATGCTTTACGATCTCTGCAACAGATCGGCTTCAAAAATCCAGCATCCCAACCGTTTGATGATTTTGAAGCAAGCCTGAAAGGCTTTGGCAAAAATGATGTCCCGTACATGTTCTGGGCGGCGATGTGTTGGGGCAGCTGGATACGACTGAATATGGGATCCATGGCGGCAGTGGCCGAACTTCCCCGCGTCGAATTGTTAATGAAGAAAGTGCTGGAGCTTGATGAGGGATTTCATTATGGTGGCCCCCACCTCTTTATGGGCGTATGGTACGCGTCCAGACCCGAAATGGCCGGGGGAGACTTGAAGCTGGCGCAAGCACATTTTCTCAAAGCTATCGAGTTAGGCCAGGGAAAGTTTTTAATGGCCAGTATCTATTACGCAGACCAATATGCCA
>WOR8_10004034_pt1 | contig 14313 bp, 11 predicted proteins | sample DeeMarSeWOR38_10_FD_19890 | JGI IMG/M metagenome (IMG submission 19890) | reverse complement strand
ATAAGAGTCGCCATCGCCCGGCGCGCCCCGTTGAGGCGGTCGGACAGACCCGAGGGCACGTTTTTCTGCACAACCCGCAGGCGCTTGCCCTGGGTATAGGTAGTGCGCCAGATGCCCTTAAAGGCCATGTAACGCTGATAATTAAAACCACCCGGGTTGTTGAAATTACGCGGCTGCCGCAGGCGGCTGCGAAATACCACGCGATCCCCTTCAGCAATCTGAGGCCCCCTGCCGCGCACCGACACCCAAATCTTTCCGTGCACCGGATACGATGTATCGTTGTATGCGAGGCTATCGGCCAGTAAGATAAATTTTTGATGATACTTAAACTCGCGCGGATGGCTGCCCACCACACCGTTGATCTGCCAGCGGGTTTCATCTGAAAAAGAATCGACGTGATCAGCGGATAAGTTGGGTGATACCCAGGGTTGGATGGAAGCATAGCCCAGAGCGGCAAAAAGAATAATGGGAGTCCAGCGGATTGCTTGGCGGCGCCAGATGTTGATGGCTGTCCGCGCGGCGCTCAAACAGATGATGACGACAGCGCCAACGACATGGCCCTCGAATTGAGATCCCAGAAGGATGCCACCCATCACCGCAAACAGAAGGGCTGCAATGGGCCGTGAATAGAATTGGCTGACCATTTGAAACCGCTATTCTCCAGAAATAGAAGATGGGCCGACAAGCGATCATGTCATTTTCTGATCGGCGATATGAATTCTATTGTGTCGGTGACCCGCTATTTGGGATTTGATCAACGCAAGGGGTCGGCCCAAATAATGAGATGCCATTCATCCCCACTAGCGGGTCACAGTCCACCTCCGGGAAACTCTTGCGCATATCGCCTAACAGAATATAACATGCCCGCCTTGCCGCTTTAAACGACGCGTAGCAAAATGACCGCTTCCCTATTTAATGCGGTTGATGACGGCGCCCAGCTGGCTGAACTTTTTTTCGATGGTTTCATAGCCTCGATCCAGATGGTAGACGCGATTTACAACCGTCTGACCTTCTGCCACCAAACCGGCTAAAATGAGCGAGGCACTGGCCCTCAAATCGGTGGCCATGACAGGGGCGGCCGACAGACCGGGCACACCTTTTACAATGGCTGTATGGCCTGAAATTTTAATATCAGCACCCATACGTTCTAACTCGCTGACGTGGATAAAGCGGTTTTCAAAGATGGTCTCAGTAATCATACTGGTGCCGTTGGCAACGCACATCAGCACCATGAATTGCGCCTGCATATCGGTCGGGAAGCCCGGATAGGGCTGGGTTTCGACATCGACGCTGACAATTTCATCATTGCCGTGAACATGAATGCTATTTTCCTCGGTGGTGATTTTGACACCGGCGCGTCGCAGCTTGTGAATGCTGGCGCGCACATGTTCTGGATTACAATCAACCAGCGTCACATCGCCATGGGTCAACGCTGCGGCGATCATGAAGGTGCCCGTTTCGATCCGATCCGGAATAATGCGCACGGTCACCGGCTTCAAGGAGGTAACCCCATTAATCTTTATCACGGCCGTGCCGGCACCCTGAACATCGGCGCCCATTTTATTTAGCACCTCTGCCAGGGCAACGACCTCGGGCTCACGAGCCGCGTTGCGCAAAACGGTGGTCCCTTCGGCTAAAACAGCCGCCATCATTAAGTTTTCAGTCCCGGTGACGGTTACGGTATCAAAATAAATATCAGCGCCTTTTAATTGTTTGGCTTCGGCCCGGACATAACCGTGTTCGAGCTGAATATCGGCGCCCAGCTGCGCCAGTCCTTTCAAATGCAAGTTAATCGGACGGGCCCCGATAGCACATCCACCCGGAAGGGAAACGATGGCCTTTTGCAGACGGGCCAGCATGGGACCCAAAACCAATATGGAAGCCCGCATTTTTCGCACCAAGTCATAAGGGGCTTCGTAGCTCAGGACACGTCCTGTATCCACATGAACCGTATCACCGTGCGCCTCGGCACGGGCACCCAGATTGGAGAGCAGCGCTTTAATACTTTCGATGTCCTGCAAGCGCGGCACATTGGAATACGTATTGGACCCTTCGGTCAACAGCGACGAGACTAAAATAGGCAGAGCAGCATTTTTGGCGCCGCTGATACGCACCTGCCCTTTTAGCGATCGTCCGCCCTCAACAATGATTTTATCCATCAAATCCCCTCATTTAGGCTATTACAAGGATCTCATTTGTTAACCACAAAGGCACAAAGGTCACTAAGACCTTAGAAATTATTTTAAATAGAATGAATTTTTTCGTGCTTTTAAAATTTCGTGTTTTCGTGGTGAACTTTTCAGGCTTGAACGAACCTAAGCAGTTTTATAACCACAAAGGCACAAAGAACACAAAGAAAAATAATTAAAATTTGGCTTTGAAAATCTTTGTGATCTTTGTGTCTTCGTGGTGAGATTTTTACGCTTAAATAGGCATATCAAAACAAAAAAAGCGCTCCCCTGGTGCTTTGGGGGCAGCGCTTTTGGACATTTATCAATGTTTAAAATCAGTGGTGATGCTCACCATCACCTTTGGTCGCATTCAGAACCGCTTTGATAATGCAGTACGTCATGCCAAGGCCGAGTATCGTCAGGGCATACCATAGCCCCCCATGAAAAACCAAGTGACCGGCATCCCAAATCCATTCAAAATTAAACGGGAACATATCATTCCTCCAAGTAATTTCTTAACGCAAAAAATATTATAACCGCTACATCGGTCGCCTCATCACCAAAGATGATTTATTTACCACGAAAGCACGAAAGAAAGAAGACACGAAAATAAAAAGAATAAAATTTCGTGCTTTTTAGATTTCGTGTTTTCGTGATTTATTTTTTCATTTATTTCTAAATCTTTGTGCCCTTGGTGACCTTCGTGGAGATATTTGTAAAACAAAAACCACCGCTGTAACACTTGCCAATTTAACGCTTAATCTGCTCTATGACTCCGCCGGGCTGAGCTCCGGTTCGGGTCCGGATGCATCGGGCTCGGGCTCCGGGCTTGCCGCCGGCGCTGCAGCTGCGGGCTCATCAATCGGATTCAGTTCCCGTTCCTGGGGAAAGATCGGCAGATAGCGATACGATATGGATATCATGATGATGCCGTAGGCCACCGGCAATATCGTGGTTGCGACTTCCTGCCAGCTGGGCAGATAGGCAAACCATTCTTCAAAAGGCAGTACCGGAACGGCCAGCACCTGCAACACCATCACCCAGCGGTTCAAACTCACACCCAGAACACCACAAAATACGGCCACCCAAAGCAGCCCGTTTGTTCTGCGCAGCTTGGGCGTAATCAAAATGATCGCCGGCACGAGCCCGCCGACCCCGAGTTCAAGAACGAGGATCCAGAGACCATACCACGAACCCGGGCTGCTGGTGTAAAATTCCATAAAAGTGAAGCCCGTGGCGGGTGCGGTATTCGTGGCCCACCAGATGGTGTCGATAATTTTGGCAATCAGATAGGTAAATATCATCCAACCCGAAATTTTGGCCAGAAGATCAATGACATTGTCCTTAACCAGTTTTTTGCGCGTTATCGTCTCGGTGATCTTGGTAATAAAAATGGTAAAACAGGGGCCAAAGGCCGCCGCCGACCAGGTGAACAGAAAGAAAGTCCAGGGCCAGACCAGCACGCCTTCGCGAAAGCCGAAGGGGCGGCCAAACAAGACACCGGGCACGCCACCCAGCGAGCCTTGGTGGAAGAAGGACAGAAAAGCGCCGGTGGCGGCAAACACGGCCATGATCTCATGCATGTTGTGACCGAGGTGATGAAAAAACGGCATCCTGTCGAGTTTTCGGTTTTCCAGCACCATGGGGATATATTCAATCGTCAGCACGATGAAATAGCAGGTCAGACAGAAGGCTACTTCGGTCAGCATGGAATGCACATTGGCATGCCAGAAAATAAACCATCCCCTAAGCGGCTGTCCGATGTCAAAACCCAGGATCATCAGGGCGGAGCTGTAACAGATGAACCCGATGAGCACGGCATAATTGATAATATTTTTGAGTTCATCTTTACCGACCAGATATCTTAGAAAGCCGGTAAAAAAGGCGCCGCCGCCCAGGGCGATGACCGCCAGGTCGGCCCAGATCCACAACGCAAATCCATAGGCGTTGTTCATATTGGTCTGGTTGAGCCCTTTGATGTAGACCAGCAGCATGGCAAATACGCCCCAGGCCAATACCAGGCCATTGGCGCCAATCCACAGGGCAAATTGCCAGATGGGACATCGTTTAACGCCTTTGGGAATTAATGCAGTATCCATAAGTTCCGTGCTCCTAAATAAATATGGTGACGAGGATTAAAAAAATTTGTCCATCGTTTAATTAGCTGTGTGTCTTCTTTTTAAATTCACCTTCCAACCAGTTGTCGCCGGCCTTACGGACCCACTCGCGGTTGGTCAGATAATAAATTTTCGGATTGGTGCCCAGCCGCTCCAGCAGACGAAATGCCTTGGGATTTTTTGAGCGGCCTTCATGCGACGGATCCGGTTGGGCTATCTGATGCACCACGTGTTCAGGATTGTGCAAATCACCGAAGATGATGGCACCGGAGGGACAGGCCTGGGTGCAGGCGGTTTGATATTCATCTTCTTCGATCTCGCGCCGGCCTTCCACATACGCCTGGTCCAAGGCCAACTGATAGCGATGAATACAGAAGCTGCATTTTTCAACCACCCCGCGCATGCGCACCGATACGTTTGGATTCAGCATTTTCTCCATGCCATGGGGCCAGAGGGGATCCCACCAGTTAAATTGGCGCACATGGTAGGGACAGGCGGCCATACAGTACCGGCATCCAAAGCAGCGTGGGTAAATCTGGCTGACGATGCCCGTGGCCATATCATAATCTGTGGCAGTTGCCGGACAAACCGACACACACGGTGAATGCCCATGATGTCCCTCACAGTGCTGGCAGGGTCGCGGCAGAAAACATTCTTCATAGTCCGGAAACGGTTTGCCGTTGTTTAGCTTGTATACATGCATCCAGGAAACGCTGAGCATCTTATCGGTATCATCTTCGCGGAACGGAATGTTGTTTTCTGCATAACAGGCAACCATACAGGCACCGCAGCCGGTGCACTTGTCCAAATCGATGACCATGCCATATTTCTTGCCATTTTCGCTTTTCATCAGCACCCCTAAATATAAATTTTAAATTTGAAACGCTCAACTTAGTTTGGCTCTTATGCCCCAAGCCGCATTATAGCCGGAGGCCGGATCATCAAATGGACCGCTGAGCTGGTTGTAGTTCACCCCTTTGCCGGCCAAAAATCGGTCATCACGGGTATGGCCCAGGCCCCTGGGCAGCGCAATGACACCGGGCATGATCCCCTGGGTCAGACGGATCTTCACCCGGGCGGAGCCCCTCGGCGTTACCAGGTTTGCCAGACGATTCTCTGACAGGCCAAGCTGCTGCGCAGTGGCCGGGTTAATTTCCACCAGCACATCGTTGCCTTTTAAAACCGTGTCCTCAAGGGCTTTGATCATAAACGGCGGTGAACCGATATAACCACTGGCCAAGCGCATACTATCGAACGGCACCAGCAGTAACGGATAAGTGGCCTCATCCCCTTCGGGTTTAACGGGTTCGAAGGCGGCCAGCGTGCGAATATCGTTGTTGGTAAATTCAAATTTAGTCGAATCGGTCTCAAATGCATTTGCCCATTGGGTGCCGCTGTAACTGTCATCCACCCAAAAGCTGTCTTCAACCAACCCATCCCAGCGGTCGCCCAGGGTTTCTTCCAAACAGCTGTTGTAATCATCCCATGGAAAGGCTGCGCCGATCGTGTGGCCCAGCTCTTTGGCCAGCTGAATAACGACATCGCCGACGTGACGGGTATTATAGCGCGGCTCAACCGCCGGTTGCACCAGGCTGATGATGGGCTTGGCAAAGCCATGTGCCCCCGCAATATCCTGGTAGCGTTCTAAAAACATATGATTGGGCAACAGCATATCCGCCAGAGCGCTGGTTTCGTCCATATAGGAGGAGAAACTGACGACCATTGGAATTTTTTCAAAGGCCTTGGCCACAGCGGCGCTATCGGGCAGCGAATAAGCTGGATTGGCATCGGCAATAAACAACACCTGCAGGGGGGATTCGGCACTGGCATTGATGACTTGCGGCAGCCGATGCAATAGGTATCTGGCATGGGGGTGACGGCCGGTGCCGGCGCCATCGATGCGGGATTGTTGCAATCCTTCGGCGGCAACCGCATCAATTTCCAGCTCCGGCCAATCAATGTAATCGGGTTCGGGCACCGCCCAAACACCCCCGGGCTGGTTGATATTGCCCACCAGGGCATTTAAGGTGTGCACCGCCAAAAATGTCTGTAAACTTCCGGGCAGATGGCCCTGGCCCTGACCGCAAATGGCCAGAGGGTGACGGGCAGCGGCAAAATCCCGGGCAAGCGTCAGAATCGTTTCGGCACTGATGCCGGTTATTTTAGCAGCAATCTCAGGTGGAAAACCATCGATCGTTTGTTGAAAACGGTCGGCGAGTCCGTCGGTATACCCATTGATAAAATTTCGGTTGTACAGCTGCTCCTTGATGATCACATGCGCCAGACCAAAGGCCAGAGCACCTTCGGTGCCGGGATTGATGGAAATCCAGTGATCGGCCTTGGCGGCTGTTTTTGACAGGCGCGGCTCGATTTGATCCATGCGCCCGCCAGCCTTGCGCATCTTGGATTTAGCCCGGAACATGTAGCCGGGTGAGCCCCAGCCTTCAACCAGACCGCTGCCGAAACTAAGAATAAAGTCTGCATTTTCGATATCGAATCCGGCCATGGAGCGGGTGCCTTGGGTCAGGTACAGCGCCAGCTCATATGAATCCCATATTGACGGCATTCGCCAGAAATTGGGGGACCCGTAAACGCTTAAAAAGCGGTTGAATAATGCCGGGACCGTCCCCCGATCGGATCCCGCTATCCAGCCGACGGTATGCGCCGATCCATCATCACGCAGCTGCTGTAATTGGGCGGCAATTTCGCTGATCGCGTCCTGCCACGTTATTTTTTGCCAGCGGCCGTCGATCTTTTTTAAAGGGGTACGGATACGGTTGGGACCATACAGGAGTTGGGCAGCGCTGTTTCCCAGGGGACAAAGCCCTCCATCATTAACGGGATGCCCCTCCAGGCCCTCGATTTTAATCACCCGTTCATCTACTTTTTTTACCGAAATCCCACAGCCGCCAGGACACAGGGTGCAGGCGGAACGGGTCCGGTTGATAGCACCTTTTGGCGGAATCGGTATCCAGGGCCAATTCTGACTCCAGATGGATATGTCATCGGTGACTTTCCAGGGCAACGGTGACAGCGCCGTGCCGGCGGCACCGCCGATAACGAACGCCAAGAAACTTCTTCGATCTACTTTCATTTACTTTTCCCTGTTCTGACAAAGTCATTCATCATTGGAAAAACGATCTGCCACTGATCGCCAACCCATCGACAAACCTTTATTAATGGTGGCACACAAAACAGCCCCCCCGCAAGGTTTGAACGCTGTTTTGATTGACGCCTTCATTGCGGTGGCATTCGGCACAATCATCCATTTTCATGCGATCCCAGGAGTTGCGCTTGATACCGGAAATTCTTCTGCCCCAAATATCAATGCTATACCCGGAGATGCGATTTTCTTTATAAATCGGCAAGCTTTCCGATTCGCCGATATGCCCGTGACAGACCACACAGTCAATTTCTCCCATTTTCACATGGGCCGCATGGGAGAAGAATACATTCTGGGGCTGCCGTGAATACACCAACCAGGGAACTTCCCGATTAATCGCCACAAACTCGTTTACAAACCGAGCTTCCTCAGGATCTTCGCCGTTGACCTCTTCATGGCATTCAATGCACTGCTCAAGCTTGGGTACGCCGTGATAAGAGCCGTCTTCTCTGAAAAAATGACAGCTTTCGCAACCATCTTCGACCAGCTCGTTGTGCAAAGCGTGATTGAAGTCTATGGGTTGGTTCTTCTGGGAATACAGCAGCTTGGGGAAAACCACCCATCCGACAAGCAGACTGGCAATCAGCCCGATGATGAAAAAAAGAATAATGGGGCCGCCGGCGCCGGCGCTATCGGTTTTGTCAGGTGGGGTTTTTTCAGTGGAAGGTGTTGTCGATTGTTGATCTTTCGCTATGGCCGCATTGGCTTGTTCCTCTGTCGTCATATAAACTCCATCGTTATCTTGGTTTATGGAAACAAGTCTCTACACACATTTGCCGCCCGGCACCCATTAACACCGGCAAGGGCCGAATATATAAAATTGATGCGATTACAGTGAGTTATGCGACAGGCAGCTTTCATCACATTCCGGCAAAGGTGACTCTATTACCTTAAATAGCGCGATTTTGTCAAGCAAAATCATTGGCTAAAAGCACCGTAGCTGTGTAGACCGGGTAGTAAATTGACACCAAAATAGGTAAACAAAACCGCCGCAAATCCCACCAGCGACAGATAGGCAATACGCCGCCCCCGCCAGCCGCGCATCAGACGCGCATGCAGCAAGGTGGCGTATATAAACCAAGTAATCAGGGACCATGTTTCTTTGGGGTCCCAGCCCCAGTATCGTCCCCAGGCGGAATTGGCCCAGACTGCGCCACTGATGATACCGATCGATAAAAACAGGAATCCGAAAAGTGTCACTTGGTAATTGAGTTCATCCAAGATGGCCGCCTCCGGAAAAACACCCAACAACCGGTCTTTCATATCAGCCGGCATGCGACGGGTAAGGAAAACGGCAAGATAAAATATGAGGCAAAGCGGCAAGGCGATAATTATCGCCATGGCCCAGTTTCCCACCAGCAGGACCCGGCTAAAGAGCAATACGAAAACAAACAGTGTCAACGGTTTGGCAATATCCAACCAGGTTACCTCTTCCGCATCCCTTCCCTGTTTCATCAGATACATGGCACCGATACCAAAAGAGGTGGCAAAAGCTGCATAACCAATAAAGCAGGTAACCACGTGTGCAATCAGCCAGTTGCTTTTCAAGGCTGGAATGAGTGGCTGGATTTCGCTGCTAATGCCGGTTTTAAGAGAAGCGTAGGCCATTGCCAAAAAGGCGATCGGCATGGTAAATGCGCCAATAGATCGGTTGGCGGCCTTGCGCTCAATCACCAAATAAATCAATGCAATCGTCCAGGCAAAAAAGACCAATGATTCGTAAAGGTTGGAAAAGGGTGCATGCCCGATTCCCATGCGGTAGGATTCCACCCAACGTAATATAATGCCCACCGTGTTGCCCGTCAGGCCGATGATGGCCACCCATGATGCCAGTTTGCCGGCGGCCGGTTTTTTAAAAATCCATGCAAAAATATACAAAAACCCGGCCAGTCCGTAAACAAAAGTAATAATGGATAAGATAAGTGAACTGTTCATGATTGTCCTCTAGCGGTCTCTTTTTGATGACGATATGTCAACAACTCGCTATCAATGGGAAACATCTATTTATTATCAGAAGCCCTATTCGCCAGTTGGTGGGCAAGTTGTTTCACCTTTTTTTGCATTCCCATTTTGTTTTTATTGGAAGTCCCAGCAACCATCACCTGACTTTTTAGGTCATGCGGTGTAACCTCGACACAGATTTGCTGATGAGACATGAAAAATGTAATGTAAATGCCTATAATCATTAAAATAAAACCAAAATACACCACCCAGACGCCTGGGTCTCTGCTGACTTGAAGCCCGGTATAATAGCGCGGCACAAAATCGGCGATGGCGATAAACACATCACCTTTGCGCATTTTATCAAAGCTTGGAAACTTCAGGGGCAATGTCACATCAACCGGCTGGCTGTTCTGGGGGGTTAACACCCCGATAAAGGCTTCACCGATATTATGTCCTCTGAAATCGGCCTGACGCGTAAATTGTTTCAGCGTAAATGTCCCCAAATCTTCAGGGATCACGACCGGCGTACCAATGGCAGCTTTCTGACTGTAAATCATACCGGTCGCCTGACTGGTAAAGTTTAAGATGACCTCATTTGGCGGCAGGTTACCATAACTGGACTGAAAAAAACTGATGCCTTCGTAACGCAAGGGATCATTAACGATGATATCTTTTTGTTCGACGACTTTGCCTTCTTTAAGAATCGATAAGCTGGAGCGAAATTCTTTGGGGGCACCGGTATCATAAAACTCGACCTTAAAATCGTCGCAGCGGATTTCAAAGCCCAGCGGCAATATCTGATTGTTATGCCGCAACCGAATGGTGCTTGCCGAATCACCGGGGCCTAAGTTGACAAACCCCTCAAATCCGAAAATAGAGCCAATCAGTCCACCGATCAACAAGACCACAACACTCAAATGCACAACGTAGACACCCAACCGCGTCAGGCGCCCTTTTTCAGCGTATATGGCAAATCCCTGATCGGTTTCTTCCCTTCGATGGTATCGAAACCGTCGGGAGATAACCGGTAAATATCGGTCTATTAACGATGCATCGGCACCATCTGCATTAAATTCAGTCTTATTTTTAAGTTGCCGGTAGCGGGTAATGTTAAAACGCGGATTTCGGGCAAAGATAATTTTCCAGGTGGCTTGCAATCGATCAATAGAGCAGACGATGATGTTGACCACCAACAGTAGAATCAAGGCCCGAAACCACCAGGAATGGTACATGTCAAACAAACCCAGCAGTGAAAAGATTTGGTACAATGTTTCGCCAAAGGTCTGTAGATAGGCTCCTGGTGCCTCATTTTGCGGAATCAATGTACCAATGATCGAGGTCGCTGCCAGGCTCAGCAGCAGTGCAATGGTGAGTTTGACGGATGCAAACGATTTCCAGATGCGATCGATAGCAGAGAGATCATCTGTACTCTGCTTTGAATTCATGGATGATCCTTTCCAGACAAAATTGGAACTCTGTTCATATCAAATGAAGACTGTTCAAGCAACCATCGAGTCAACTAATTTAACTCCAGGGTGTTTAAAGTGGTTATCATAAGCACTATTTTGCCGATTGAAAACATGTGCGTGTTGAAAAGATCCGCATAACATGCTAGAAACGGTCTGAAAAATGCGTCATTCGCTTTGAGCCGAAAAAAGCATTTGATTAAATCACTTTAGATATGAACGAAAGATATGGGTGGCAACAACTGTTTGCTGCCCGCAAAAAATGGTTTCGGTATAAAAAAAATAGTCTTCTGCTGCCCGATATGAAGGGTGGCACGCAGAAGACTATTTTGTTTGAGAAGTTTAACTTCGCCGCAAGGTTGTGCGGATCGGCGCTGGTTTACTTTTTCACATAATGGCCGCGAGATTTGGCACGCACCATTTGTTTTTTTGAAAGTTTATACAGTGCATTGCTGAGCTGCCGGGAGTCAAGACCGGTTCTTTTTTTCAAGGTGGCAATCGAAACCCCTTTGGGGCTGCGACGAATAACACCGTAAACCCTATCCAGTACCGTCTTACCCCGGGCGGGTGAAGTTCTTTTGCGAACAGCGGCTTTGCGAGCTGTTTTTTTACGTCTGGCGGGTGCTGCTTTTTTTGCCGGTTGGAGTTTGTCAACCTGTTTGGTAATTCTATCTACCTGCTTAGACAGGCTGGCAAGGGATCTTGAGATTGTTTTCAATTGCGTTTTTATTCTCTTCATTCTATTTGTCCCTCCCTCTTGGAAACATTTTTATATGAAGAACAACTACTCGAAGGGTAAGACAGCATCGGCAAAAGTCAATATGAGCGAAGATAATGGAGAAAAGTAATATCGAGTTTGAAAAACACTATGTGCAGGCTTTGAATCCAGCTCAACTGGAAGCGGTTACTCATACAGAGGGGCCTTTGCTAGTCATCGCCGGTGCCGGAAGCGGTAAAACAAGAACGCTGACCTATCGGGCGGCCTATCTGGTAGAAAAAGGTATACCTCCGGCTGCTATTCTTCTGTTGACATTTACGCGTAAGGCCTCCCAGGAAATGCTTCGTAGAGCTTCACAACTGCTTGATGAGCGTTGTGGGAAAATAGCAGGCGGTACATTTCACTCCTTTGCCAATGCAACACTGCGTCAATATGCTTCCTATATGGGTTTGAATCCCGCCTTTGGAATCTTAGATCGCAACGATTCAGAAAGTTTAATCGGTCTGTTGCGAAAAGAATTGCAGCCTGCCACCCAGCATCGATCGTTTCCCAGGCGCAAAACTTTGGTAGACATTTTTAGCCGGGCCGTTAACAAGGGATTGTCACTTGAAGAGATAATTGAGATCGACTACCCCCATTTTGAATCTCATATGGAAACCATCAATCGTCTTTATCAGTTATTTGAAATCCGCAAAAAGGAACACCACTTTCTCGACTACGACGATTTGCTCGTCTACCTGCGCCGTTTATTGAGTGATTATCCTGATGCGCAAGATCGTATCGTCTCACGATATCAATATATCATGGTGGACGAATATCAGGACACCAATACCATTCAGGCAGAAATATTGTACATGCTGACCCGCTCAAACCAAAATATTATGGTTGTGGGTGATGATGCACAAAGCATTTATGCCTTTCGTGGCGCCAATTTCAGAAACATTATCGACTTTCCAAAGCAGTTTCCAGACACGCGAATCGTATCACTGGAAGAAAACTATCGCAGTAATCAACCGGTATTAACCTTAACCAATACCATCATCGAACGCGCCCGGGAAAAATTTACCAAAAATTTGTTCTCGCAAAAAAAAGACGGCGCCAGACCGGTAATGGTGAATGCCGAAGATGAATACAGCCAATCCCGCTTTGTCGTGGATCGGATCAAAGATTTTCAACGACAAGCAGTGCCTTTGGATGAAATCGCTGTTTTGTTTCGCGCCAGTTTTCATTCTTTTGATCTTGAGATTGAACTCAGCCGGGAGGGCATTGCCTTTGTTAAGATGGGTGGATTTAAATTTGTTGAGTCAGCGCATATAAAGGATGTCTTAGCGCACCTGCGTGTAATGGCCAATGTCTATGATCGCATCAGCTGGTACCGGATACTACTGCTCATTGAAAAAGTCGGGCCCAAGACGGCCCAAAAAATTTTTGAAGCCACTCTGGCAGAAAAAGCGGGCTACACCGGATTGCTATCGGCCGATGTGGCCAGTAACAAAGGACTTGAGCGCCTTAAAACGCTCATTGCAGACCTGGACAGCGAACCGATGACCGTTTGTGAAATGGGACAAGCTATTGTTGATTATTACATGCCGATTTTAAAAAATAGCTATGATGACCACCCGCGTCGCGCTAAGGACCTGGAGCATCTCGTTGATATAATGGATCGTTACAAAAGTCTCGACGCCTTTTTAACGGACATGGCATTGGAACCGCCGACAACCAGTTTTGAAAACTCACTATACGCGGAGACACTGGATACGCAGCGCTTAACACTGTCAACGATTCATTCTGCCAAGGGATTGGAGTGGCGCACCGTTTTTGTTATCTGGACGCTGGACGGCAGATTTCCTTCGGTGCATTCCTTGCATAAAGAAGACGAGCTTGAAGAAGAGCTTAGATTAATGTATGTCGCCGCCACCCGGGCTAAGGAGAATTTGTTTTTTTCGTATCCGAGTAATGTATATGATCGCAGTACAGGATTGATCTTGAACCAGCCATCCCGTTTTCTTGATAACATCCCCGATGATATCCTTGAAAAAGGTTATGAATACCGCTAGTCTCTAAAAAATCCCCACCATATAAATACGGCCAGCCCGGCAATGGACAAAATGGCGATGAGGTAGCCCGCCCAGTCAAAGGGTCGTGTGGCAAAACCGAGCTTATCGACCTCGCCCAGCTTGGTATTACACGACGGACATTTCTTTGTATGCAACGGCAGGTACGTGTAACACTCGGGACATTTTTTAGTCATATGGCGAGAACTGCCGGAGTGGCTGTAAGGTGCATCATCGTGCATCTTGATTCTCCTATTGTTACCTGAATTTTACATGAAAATTAATGCGAAATATAGATTGCATTTAAGAGTAGCACGTCAAGCAATTTATAGAAGCACGCCAAAATACATTTTTTGTATAATGGATGAATATCCTTTTATCGCATTAATTTTCACCCTTTGGGCTTCGCTTTCAGCTACGCCCCAACAAGTCGGGCGAGCCGGAGGCTTTCATCTGCTGTGTTATTCAGGGCGAAGCATAGATTAACTATAGCTTCGCCCTGAAGTGCCTTGCATATGAAAACCTCCGACTCGTGTAAAATCCAGGAATAAACGCCTAACCCGTCGTAAAATTGCTGGCCATCTGCTGATATATTCAACTTTTCCAGAAACCATCTTCGATAATTATTTCGCTTTGATCTTTTATGCGGGTCAGCCACGCTTCAACTGTTTTAAAGCCTT
>WOR8_10009164_pt1 | contig 14316 bp, 8 predicted proteins | sample DeeMarSeWOR38_10_FD_19890 | JGI IMG/M metagenome (IMG submission 19890) | reverse complement strand
CACGATCTTAAACAACACTTTCATCGTATTGGTCATACTGGCAGCGACTATCGTTTTCGGCCCAACCAACGCCGCAGAAACAGTTGAAAGCATCCCAACCCCACCCCAAATCCGGGGCGGGCCGCCCCAGATAGAGGGCTACTATAAGGGACGAATTACGCCGCACTGGTTCGCCGATGATACGTGCTTCTGGTACCGCAACGATCTGAGCGGTGGAACGAAGGAATTCATCGTCGTCGATGCCGCAAACGGTATCCGCAAGACCGCTTTCAATCATGAGAAACTTGCCGCCGCTCTCTCGGAAGCTTCGAGTGCGGATTACGAACCGGATCAACTGCCCTTCGACACTATCACGTTCGGCTCTGATCGCGATACTATCCTTTTCGTCATCGACGAGACAACATGGTCATGTGATCTTGCGCCCTATGCATGCACGAAAACGGACATACCGCCGAAGGACATCGCTGGAAACGACAATGAGAGGCGACCACGATTCAGGGGGCCACGGGGATCGGCCCCAACCGGCAGACAGCCTGTTGATTCTCCTAACGGCCTCTGGACTGCGTTCGTTCGTAACCACAACATCTGGGTGCGAGCCCGGGACGCCGAAGACGACACGTCGGTTCCCTTGAGTACCGACGGCAACGATGGCAACGGCTACGGCGTCGTGTCCTGGTCTCCCGATTCTAAGACCGTCGTGGCTTTTCGCGTTGAGCCGGGTGATGAGAAAGAAGTCTACCGCATTGAGACCTCTCCTGAAGGCGGCGGGCGCGCCGTTCTCCATAAGCAACAATACGACCTACCCGGCGACAAGTTTCCACGATATGAATTAAACATATTCGATTTGGCAAACCGCACGCAGACGAAACCATTGGTGGATCGATTCGAGCATGGATGGGAGCGCCCTGACCTACACTGGAACCTCGACGGAAGCCGCTTTTCCTACCAACAAGTGGACCGCGGGCATCAGCGGTTCCGTGTCATCGATGTGGATCTTCACAGTGGCGAGATCCGCAATCTTATCGACGAGCGAAGTGGTACATTTATATGGACAGCCCATACGGAGAATCTGGGTCTGAATCTTGTGAACTGGCTGGAGAAAACCGATGAACTTATTTACGTCTCCGAGATGGACGGCTGGCGACACCTTTACATCGTTAATGCCGTTGATGGCAGGATGAGCCAAATCACAAAGGGGCATTGGGTTGTGCGTGGAATCGATTTCATTGACGAAGACGCGCGTCAGATCTGGTTCCACGCCGGTGGCATGAATACAGAACAGGATCCTTATTTCGTCCACTACTATCGAATCGACTTCGACGGATCGAATCTTGTGGCATTGACCGAAGGCCACGGCCATCACAGTGTTCAATACTCTCCGGATCGCAGATACGTCATCGACACGTACTCACGCGTCGATACTCCTCCTGTCCATGAACTGCGGCGGGCCTCGGACGGATCGCTCATTTACGAGCTGGAGAAAGCAGACATCAGCGCATTGATTGCCGATGGCTGGACAGCGCCGGAGGTCTTCGTGGCCAAAGGACGCGACGGCAAGACCGATATCTGGGGTATCATATGTCGGCCGAGTGATTTCGATCCGGACAGGAAATATCCTGTCATTGAGCAGATCTACGCGGGCCCTCAAAGCGCGTATGTCCCGAAAAGTTTCAGACCAACGCCGTTGTTTAAGTCACTGACGGACCTTGGCTTTATCGTCGTGCAGATAGACGGCATGGGAACCGCTTTTCGCTCGAAGGCATTTCACGACGTGTGCTGGCACAATCTCAAGGATGCTGGTCTTCCTGATCGTATCCAATGGCACAAGGAAGTCGCCGCAAAGTATTCCTACTATGACATCGGTCGAGTAGGGGTCTACGGCGTTTCCGCCGGCGGTCAAAACGCTGCTGGTGCTGTGCTGTTTTATCCGGAGTTCTACAGGGTGGCTGTCGCCGCATCCGGCTGTCACGACAACCGCATGGACAAAGCTTCCTGGAACGAACAGTGGATGGGTTATCCGGTTGGCTCGCAATACGCGGAAAATTCCAACATCGACAATGCCCATCTTCTGGATGGCAAACTGTTACTGATTGTCGGTGAGATGGATAACAACGTTCCGCCCGAATCCACGATACGGTTTGTGGATGCTCTTATCAAGGCGGAGAAAGACTTTGACTTTCTGTTGATCCCGGGCGCCGGCCACGGAATGGGTGGTAGTTATGGTGTGCGCAGAATGCAGGATTTCTTTATACGTCATCTGAATAGCATCAAGCCGTCAGACCGCGATGCGACAATTACCGATTCGACGGACAATTAACGGATCAAAGTACGTGTAGAATCACAATCGGTATTGCTGACAATCAAAGCTGCATTGGGAGGCATCACGATGATGCGTAAATTATATCTTTCAGTCTTGGTGTGCGGGCTACTTGTCGGCGTCATGCGTGCACAGGACACGAAGGTGTGGCCGTATCCGATTCCCTGCCGTATCACTGACGGGAACAATCCCGACCTGTTCATAATGACGCTTGGCGACGTCGATGCGCCCATTGCACAGGGCACCTACGATCCGGCGGCCGACAGGGTAATCCTGAAAGACGGGACGATCAAAGAGCGCTACTATCGCGATACGCTGGGCATGACCTACTATCAGCCGATCGACAAAACTCACTTCCCATTGCCGCCCTCGGGTTGGTGCACGTGGTATTACTACTACTACGATATTACGGCCGATGAGGTAAAGCGCAACGCCAAGTGGATCAGCGATAATCTCAAGGACTACGGCGCCCGGATCGTCCAGATTGACGATGGCTGGCAACGCGGTCCGGTCACCACGCGCGACTGGACCATGCTCCACAAGGGTTACTTCCCCGACGGCATGGCTGACGTCGCGGACTATATCAAGAGCCTGGGACTTGTACCCGGCATCTGGATCGCTCCCCACGGTCAGGAAAATCCCGAGGTGATTGCACAATATCCGAGCGTCTTCCTTAAAGATTCAGACGGTAAAAGTGTCTCCGAGACGTGGGAAGGCAAATGGCTCATTGATCCTACTACTGCAGAGTCCGAGGCCTATATGAAGGACCTGTTCAACACGCTGTGCAACTGGGGGTACGACTACTTTAAGATCGACGGGCAGCCTATCGTCGTGCGGGAGTATGCCGCAAAGAAGCAATACATGAAGAATCCGCAGGACGATACCAACGCATTATACCGCAGGACGCTCCGATGGATGCGGGAAGTGATGGGTCCGGATCGTTATCTGCTGGGCTGCTGGGGCATCCCGATCGAGGGAGTCGGCATCATGAACGGTTCCCGAACCGGCGGGGACATCGTGCTTGGTTGGGGCGGTTTCCAGACCGCACTGCGGGCCGTGATGCAGCACTATTATCAGCATAACATCGCATGGTACGTGGACCCGGATGTGATGGTCCTGCGCTCGCCGCTGACGGTGGAGCAGGCCCGCGTTTGGGCCACGCTGCAGGGTTTGACAGGCCAGGCGCTAATGGCCACGGATCGAATGATGGATCTTGGTGAAGAGCGTGTCGAGATGCTTCGGCGTGTCTACCCGGCCGTTGACATCCGCCCGATGGACCTGTTCCCATCGGCGCGCGATAAGCGCATCTGGGATCTGAAGATCAACCACCTGGAACGTCAATACGACGTGGTCGGCATTTTCAACTTCGATGAACCCTCCACGGAACTAACGCACGTGAAATGGGCGGACCTCGGCCTGCCGGCCGACCGGCGCCTGCATGTCTTCGATTTCTGGAACAAGGACTATCTCGGCTCGTGGGAAGCCGGGATGGTTTTCGACATGCTCCCTATGAGTTGCCGTGTCCTGACCGTGCTGCCCGAAAACGGGCGGATCCAACTGATCTCGACCAGTCGTCATATTACGCAGGGCTGGGTCGACCTGATGACATTGAACTACGACGACTCCGGTAAGATTTACACCGGCACGAGCCGGATCATACGCAACGATCCTTACGAGCTTCACTTTGTCTTTCCGCCTGAAACCAATTTCGCCGTCAAGAATGTCATAGCCCGGAGCGACCGTGAAAATCTTCCAGTCAAGGTCGCCAACCACCAGGGATGGGCCACGGTCGTGATTGAAAGTCCCCGAACGACGGAGATCGAATGGGTGGTCACCTTCGAACCGGCGGTCATTTATCATTATCGTACGCGCGAACCGGACAGGGTTCGTGCCGAGCATGTCGGCCTCGATGGCATCGATCTAGCCTGGAGCGAACAGTATTATCTGAACACAGGATATCAGGTCTATCTCAATGGCGTACTCCAGGGCTACACCCCAAAAGCCGCGTTCCCCCTGCGCCAGCTTGATCCCAAGACTGAGTATACCGCATCGATCCGATCGGTCTGGGAAGATGGTACTATCAGTGAAGACGAAGCGATGGTGAAATTTTCAATCCAATCGATGATTCCCGAACGAATGGCGCTGAACAAATTGACGTCCGTACAATCCGGCGAACGGAGCGGTGGTCCTACATTCGGCTTCGGCGACGGTCAGGCCGACTCGAATGCGATCCTCCTACGACCTGGCACAGAGATCACTTATGAGATTCATGGATTGTACGACAGGTTGACGGGACAGATTGAACTAGTCCGCGAACCTGGAGACGAAGAGGTGGTTGAGATTGTGATTTCCGGCGACGGACGCTATCTATGGCGTAGCGGTTTGCAGCAGGATGAAGAAGCCAGATCGGTTAATGTCGACATTACTGGAATTAAGACGCTTATCCTCAGTACGTCCGGAACAACCTCATGGCGCAGTCGCACCCTTGTGACGATCAGCAATGCGGTCTTGAGCCGGTAACAGGAAGTGCCGATCGGAAGCGGATTATAACTTGTTTAACTTTACAATCATTCTTTCGGACTTCATCATGGTCATGTTTATGGGGTTCGGCTACGCTTTTGGGCTCCTTTATGAGCCCAAGAGGATAAGACCAGGCAGTCTCCACATAAAATGCTCCAGGAATCACCTCATTATCCAGAAATCAATTCCATTCAAAATGCACGCAGGAATCCAATAATCAATCCACCGGAACCTTTTATTTCAGTTCTCCAAACCAGTTTGTGAGGATGATTTTTCGTTGAGTTGGCGCAAGGCTTCTGTAGCTGCCTTGCGAACTCTCTCATCCCTGTCCTCTAATGCTGCGGTGACTGGTCCCAACGCACGCTGGTCTCCCAGTCGCCCAAGTCCTCTTACTGCTAATACCCGCATACGTGCATTATCGTCACTCAAAGTCTTCAGGAGTGGTTCGAATGCCGGCAAACCGATGTCAACCAATGCGTCTAATACCTTAGCTTCCGACCAGTCTTGCGATCTGAGAAGGTATGGGGGCATAGGTGCCGAAACTACTGTACTTGTGTTTTCGTATGCTGTAGCAGTCTGCTTCAGGGCTTCCAGAAGGGGTGGAATTCCACGTGGATCACCAAGCCTGACTAATGCCAGTGAAATTTCTCGTTTGTTAGAGGAAGAACTTTCAAGCTGTGACCAAAGTGAATTGACAACCTGCCTGTCTCCGAGTCGCCCCAAAAGCCAGGCGGAAATAGCCTGTAGCTGAGGGTTCGCCGAGTTCCTTAAAAACTTCATTAGTGGTTCAGAATCATTCAAATCTTGAGAAGAAACAATCTTTGGTTCGATACGTGACTTAATTAAAGGACGTTCCGGCTTCAATAATGGACTGTTCGGATCCTCGATAAGTTCGGCAAGAGGTTTTACCGCACGGGGATCATCGAGTAGAACCAGAGTGCTGGCAGCGGACCGTACCACGCTGGGTTCTGTATCTTGGAGAATTCCGATCAAAGGTTCAACAATATCTGTATCCGGCATCGAACGTAAAGCCGCCACAGCTACTACTCGCACCCTTGGATCACTGTCTTTTAGAAGGGTGAACAGAGATTCCTTCACCGGCTCGCCGATACTCATCAATGCCCCTAATACATTTAAACCTGCATATTCATCATCAGGATTTCTAAGTGCATCTATTAACGGTTCTATTGCGGTCGAGTCATTCAAAAAGTGCGCCAGGGCCACAGCAACGGAAGAATTTGTTCTGCCACGTGTATTTTTAAGAGAAGCTTTCAGAGGCTCAATGGCACGACGATCGCCCAGTGAGACTAAAGCGGAGGCAACCTGACTGCGAACCCATTCACTATCATCCTGTAATGCTGCAATCAGCGGTTCAACAGCGCGAGCATCTCCCTGACGGCCTAATCCCGAAGCCGCCCGACCCCGAACAAACCAATCTTCGTCCTGCAGCCGCAAGATGAGTGGGGCTACGGCACGCGGGTCTCGTTGTGTACCAAAGATCCCGGTAGCAACGCGCCGCACTTCCACATCCGGATGGTCCATTGCCTCTATTGCCGCTTCAATCCCACGCACATCACCCGTTCTCGCCAGGGCTTCAGCCGCTAATATTCGAGTGCGAGGATCCTTGTCCAAAATCCTGGCTGCTAGGTTTTCTGATGATCCTGAGGAGCTAAGACGACTTAGAGCAAGACTCACCGCCTCCTGCACGATGCTTTCCGGATCCTTGAGTATTTCCGTTAGGGGTGCTATGGCACGTGGATCGCCAAGGTTGCCTAATGCCTGGGCTGAATTCCTCCGCACCCAGCTATCCGAATCTTCGAGTGCAAGGATCAAGGTTTCGACTGCGCGTGTATCTTTCAGTTGGCCTAAAGCAGAAGCCGCAGCGGCGCGCACTTGTGAAACAGGATCATTGAGGGTAAGGATCAAGGGTTCAACTGCACGTGTATCGCCCTGATGGCCTAAAGCGCTGACAACTACTGCACGCATTTGTGGATCCGGCTCTGAAAGGGCAGCCAATAGAGGCCCTACTGCACGCTTATCGGCCGGAATTCGAGTCAGCATCCGGGCTGCAGTGATGCGAAGTTCGGACTGTGGCTGTTGAATCTCTTCAATTAACTCAGACACTGCCTGCGGACCAAGGGATTTCAATGTTTCAAGAAGAAATCTGTATCGATTGGTGTTTTGAGCTTTTGTTAGTTCAGAGCGCCAACGCTCATACTCGGCTACTCTGGCAGAAAGGGCATGAGATCCGAGGGAGCTCAGCGCCTGGCCAAATAATGGATTCTGCTTGGCTTCATGAATAGCTGCGCTTCCGCTATTATCCATCAGAAGCGGCTTTACTGTTATTGCACCAAGTTTGGAGACCTTGGGCCAATCCTGCAGGGCTACATAATAATAGGCGCGTTCAAGATCCGTTTCCGGTTGCCATGAAATTTTCGCCAACGCTTCCGCTGCCTCACGTCGCATGCTGCTGACCGGATCCTTGATTACAGTTAGCAAGCCTCCTGGAATTTCAGTTGCGCTACCAGGTAGGCAGCCTGTTGAATATCTGTTTGGGGTTGCCATTTCAGTTTTTCCAATGATAGAGCGGCCATATTTCGAACGTTATATCTGGGATCACTCAGTGCGGCTACAAGTGGATCCACTGCGCGCTGATCGTCAAGAATACCAAGAAACATAGCTGCATAGGAGCGAACCAGGCAGTCAGGATCTTTGAGTAAGTCGACCAGCAATTCGAATGCCTTCGGGGCATAAAGGCGTCCGAGAAAAAGCAAAGCATTGGGGCGCACATCAGAAGATGGATCCGCCACTACAGCCGTCAGGAGATCGAACGCAGCAGGGCCAAGACGCTCGACAGTCTGGACGTCGGATCGTTCCAATGCTTGGACTACAATTGCCATAAGTTCCGCTTCCGATGGCTCCGGCACGATAACTATTGGAGAGACATCAAGTCCTGAAAAAGGCAGGGGACTACCGTATGTCTGGAACAGACAATCTTGATTGGGTTTTGGAGTCGATCCCCGACGGTTGGTAATCGTTCTGAAACCATTAGGATATGTATCTCCTGAGTACTTCCATCCAAAAGTGTCTTTAGATCCTGGTACGTGAAGCACGTAAGTATCTCCGACATTTACAGGGACACCTTTGTCGAAATTGAAATGAAGAAGTCCTGTAGTCCCAACAAGAACATTCCGAGAGGCAGTAACCAGCAATTGGTTGGTATTTTTATTAAGTATCTCCACCGTTATGTTAGCTGGACCTAATGAGGGATTGGCTGTGAGTATATCAATATCAACACCTGTTAGAACCGGCATGCTTGGCTTGAATGTCTGAGATATGGTCCACGACATGGCAATCCACCCAGGCTTTAATCCTGGCTGCACAAGATTGCTCTGGTCAACAATCGGGTTTGCGCTGGTTGTTGATGGTTCCCGATCGTTCTGCTGTTTGAGGGAATCGTTACCGGTTTGTGAGTTTTTTCCTGTATTGCTTTGAACCGTAACGGCTTTAGTGAATTCCAAATTGACACAAATCAGAGCCAAAACCATCGTGCTCCATATGGCACTTGTCGTTTTCATGGATTCCTCTCTGATACCCCTGGCTGTATTTACAGAATGTTAAAATCTTGATGCACGCAAGGGCGCTCAATACAATTTAAAGAGCATGAACAACAGCAGCAGATAATTTTTTGTCTCTATTCTATTCTCTTATAGCGTTATTTTATAGGGGATATTGCTGATGTCGGAAGAAAAAATGAAGATTCTTACCTAGTGTGCTGACTCAGAAATAGTTTCACATTAGAAATTTAACGGTGTCACTTTATTTCTATTCCTCTTAAATCACAGAAAATTCGAATTCAAATAAAATCGTCTATGAAATGGCAACTCACTTGGAGTACGCAAGCCTGGAGACTGTCTCAAAATTCTCAGGCTTCATATATTCAATAGCTTGTAAATTTGGAGTGCGGCCCGCAAGCAAGCTTGCGCGCCGCCTTAAATAACTGCTCTATAACCGTTTATTTTGTAAGGCGGGAGCAAGCTCCCGCACTCCAAGGCAAACCAGTTTTGTGGAGTAGGATGTCGTTAATTATGTAGTAGAAACCTAAAAGTCAAATCATACTGCCTGATGGGATCAGTTTATCCCTTCAGCCGATGGAAGGATTGTGAAGTCTCTGTCGAAAGCAATAGCACATTGGCACGCAGACACTGTATCAACCGGATCCACATTGCAGCGAACTATCCGTCCCTTTATAGAATGGACTATTTCGGCAGTAACAAATCTCAGGGAGACACTGGATCCAATTGACATCCGCTCATGAGTTTCTATCAGAGCTCCCACTCGGGAAATGTTTATCAGCTTAATTCCAGGTCCTTCACCTATATGGACACTTCTCAGAGAAGGAATGGCAGAAGCATCAAAACGGGGTGCTCTTCTGCGTTCTACAAAATTTTTCTGAAACATAAGGCTGCCTCATTCGGCGACGGTGTGACTAAAATGTCTGCTATGTAACTAATAGGATATTCGTCTAATCGCTGAATACTTTATTAATGCGCCCAGCATACCAACCAGTCTTAGTTTGTCAAGCGAAATGGCATATGGAAAGGAAACATGTAGGGGTTTCGGAGGTACTTTTCCTGCCTTCTGAGATTGGGGAGTACGCATATTGGTCAGGATTGCGGTCTCTGACTCAAGGGAAGCAAACGCAGAGGCCTCCAGGATTATGGCCGTTCGTATTCTTCCCGGATAGTTTTATATAAGGATTTCCCTTCCCCATACCAGTCGGATCCCCTTATAATAAGCTCAAGTTTCATCAGGATTCACAGAGGAGGAAGCCGCATTTAACCGGCTCCTCAATGGAAGAAGCTAGCTTGGGATTTCAAAGGCAGGAGCTCTTTCAAAGACAAGGTTCAAAGCCCGGCTGATTGGACTAAGTCTTTGGATTTATATATTGGTGAAAGCGTTGAACTATGAAATTGTGTTTTGGCGGGAGAAAGTGTTCACCTATATCCTCGCTGCTGTCGTTCTATTCGGTTTTCTTACAATCGGAAAAATATAAAAACGGAGACTCCAATATCTAAATAACGCTATGAATATTGAATATTTTGCCCCCCTCTCCAAAGCATGGGAACGTATGAAAAAGGCGCTTTTTCAGCCTTTTGACATCGGAAAATGGTTTGCCTTGGGATTTACCGTTTTTTTGGCTCATTTGTTGGATGGTGGAGGCTTCCCGGGGAATTTCCAGGGTTCTTTCAGTAGAGACAGGACTATAAGCTTTCCCGATATCGAGAATATCCCTGAACGAGTGATAAATTGGATCCATTCTCATCCGTTTTTGATCGTTGCCATTTTGATGGGAGTTCTTGTATTCATCGGCATTATTCTAGTCTTTACCTGGCTGAGTTCCCGCGGCGCTTTCATGTTTCTCGACAATGTTGTGCACGATCGCGCTCTTATAGTGAAGCCGTGGCGTGAATACAAAATCCTTGGCAACTCACTGTTTTTCTGGCGTATCGGTTTCGGCGTTGTTGTCGGTTTATTGATGCTGCCGTTTCTGACGTTGATCCTTATTCTGCTCGGGCAGTTCCCGCGCGGCCATTACTCGCTTTACAACATACTCGGAATCACCGTACTCGGCCTTTTATGGTTATTGGGATCGGTGATTGTCAGCTACATTTCTCTGTTCACGCATAGCTTTGTCGTTCCCATCATGTACAAGTATGATCTGAAAATACTTCAGGCCTGGCAGAAATTCCTTCCGATTTTTAAAAGCCACTTCCTTTACCTTATTCTTTTCGGTCTGTTCTATTTGCTTCTTTTTATAGTCATAGCCATCGCGGCCTTCATCACTGGTTGTTTCACCTGTTGCATTGGCTTTCTAATTCTGTTTTTGCCTTATATCAATTGCGTTTTTCTCTTACCAGTCTATTTTACTCTTCGCGCCTTTTCGCTGGAATTTCTGGCTCAGTGGGGCACAGACTATTCGGTATTTCCCGGTGAAGCACTACCCTCCGATGAGGTACCGCCTCCGCCCATACCCCCGCCGGCAGGCGTAAACATTCCATGAATGGGATCCGGACCGGGAGATACCGTCTGTGAATGGGATTACAAAATCCGAGGGACAGAAAATCCATCATAGTTCTTTGACCGCAGTCGAACGCAGAAATCGCCTTGCCGGAGTCGGTTTGCTTCTAAGCCTGATAGCGTATGCGTTCTGTGTGGATCCCGATAAAGTAACCTTATTCAGATGCTTCTTCAGGGAACTGACCGGGTGGAACTGTTTCGCCTGTGGATTGAGTCATTCGTTGCACGCATCGGCTTGCTTTGATTGGTCGATGGCTGTAAAAAAACACATCTTCGGCCCAGTGCTCTTTTTATCTTCATGGGGACTGTCTGTTTATTGGATTTTGGAAATTGCACTGGAAAGGAAGATAATAGCGCGGATCAGGCCCGGAAATATCAGAGCAGGAGTTTTTGTCATTGCACTTATCTGGCTTGTCTATTGGCTTACTCATCTCTCCCGGGTTTGACATGCAGTCCGCTCTTCATCCGTATTTTAAAGAAGATTCTGTCTATTCAGCTGTTCAGGACGATTAAATTTTCCAGGTAGTTACTGATAATTCCTATAGGGGCTCGATATTCCGGGAAAAGTTTGGAAAAAGTATCGGAAATAGTTGCTTTATCCGCAATGTGGTTTTCGTCTGAGCTTGAAATATCATATTCCGCCCATTGAAAGAGTTTGCTATGGTAGCATGATTCAAATAATAGAGGCTCTGACAATCCGGGGGCGGTTCAGTTCAATTTGACTGGGGCCTGCAAAGGTGGGTCAGTTGACTAACGGAGGGATAAAACAATAAAAAAGATTGCTATATTGCTGGTTATTTTGGTATTGGCCTCCATTCTCATCTATATTTCTGTGAATCCGAGTGCCACTCAGAAAAAAACTCTTGAATTGTCACTGGTTAATTTTGTGCCCGATATCCCGCCCGGGTCGAACTGGGCCCGTCTCTTCATAAACAACATAGAAAAGATGTCGAAAGGCACCATAAAGATCAGATTAATGGGTCCGGAGGCAATTCCCTCAGCGGATGCCCCTGCAGCCGTCAAGAGGGGCACTGTCGATATCTCGAGCGCCCTTTCCCCATTCTGCGATGCACTTGTTGCCGGCTCGAGCTCAATCGGTCGCGCGGAATACAATCCCATGGAACTTCGGAATGGGCCCGCATTCAGGTACTACCAGGATCAATTCGCGGGGCAAGGTATTTATTATTTAGGAGCCTCTGTATCCTCGCTCCCGCAAGTGCAGACTGTATTCTATCTGAGAAAGGAAATTAAGTCCCTAAAGGACCTTGAAGGACTTAAGATCGCATCCATGGGAGGTTCCAACAGGAAGTTTATCGAAAAGTTAAAGGCTGTCTGCGTGCCTATAGATTTCCCCGACTATTTCACCTCCATGGAGCGGGGCACGGTTGACGGCTACAACATCGGTATCCCCGGGATTCAGGATTTTAGCCTTACGCCGGTCACCAGAGCCATGTTGGACGAACCTTTCAGCTCATGCGGCGGGATGATGATCATGAACATGGCGAAATACAGGAGCCTTACTCCTGAGCAGCGGGAAATACTTAACAAGGCGATGATTCAGGCGGAGATAGACGGCGCCAGGATGTTTACAGAGGTGGTCGAAAAGGTGAAAAAAGATATTTCATCCGCCGGTGTAAAGATTATCCATCTCTCCCCTGCCGATTCAAGGAAATTCTATCTTGACTATCGAAACGCCATGTGGGATGAAGACATGCAAAGGTGGCCCGAAGTTGCACCCAAATTAAAGGCATGGCTTGTTGATCCCGACTTTTCGAGGGCGAAATAAAGTCCTCATCTGAGGGCTTCTATCCTGATCCTGCAAAAAGATCAGCGGACTGCACCTGTTTGCCTTTATCCGGAAAGGCAATATATGAAGGCCTTTTGTAAAGCGGAAACCATCTTCGATAAAATTATTGACTACATGCTCATGGCAGCCGCTTTTATTGTGGTCCTGGACGCCTTGGCCGTTGCAGCGGATGTCACTTTGAGAAAAGTGATCGGTTTTACGTGGGCGCCCTTGTATGAAATAATCACCTACAGCCTTCTGTGGATGACCTTCCTCGGCACAACGGCGATCATGAGAATGAACAGCCATGTAAAGATGGACTCTCTCATTAGTCAACTATCTCCGAAAACAGAGGCCTTGCTGAATTGTATCACCCACTGCATGTGTGCGCTCCTGGCACTCGCAATGCTGTTTTACACCATCAAACTGACGATAACAGATTATCAGACCAATTTTTTCCTGGCATCCATATTAAATCCGCCTAAATGGCCCATTGAAATCATCATACCTGTCGGCTTCCTTATGTTGTTCATTCAGATCATCAGGAATACAAGAGGCTTCTTTGAGAAGTACAAGACCCTCTCCCGGCAGGAGAAGCCTGCTGCCGACAATAAGAGACCTGAGGATAAGGGGTTGTCGCATAATTAACCGGAGGCACTACATTGGAGTGGTATTTTGCAATACTGCTGATGTTCGGTTTACTGATTGCCCTTATGGCAACAGGCATGCCCGTATCCTTCACCTTTATTTTCATCTGCATTATCGGGGCATACCTTTTCTGGGGAGGTGAAGCCGGCCTCGAACAACTGGCCATGAGTTTTTACAGTTCGGTGACCAACTACAACTTCCTCCCCATCCCCCTCTTTATCCTCATGGGAGATATCGTTTTCACCTCCGGAACCGGTACTCGCCTAATCGACGCGGTAGACCAGATCCTGGGGAAAGTCCCGGGAAGACTGAGCCTTCTCGCAATTGGTTCCGGTGTCCTTCTGGGAACCATGATCGGCATCAGCGGTGGTTCGATCGGCATACTCGGGAAGGTCCTGGTTCCGGAGATGGAAAGAAGAGGCTATGCGAAATCCATGACCTTGGGTCCGATTGTATCGAGCGGTACGCTGGCGATCCTCATACCTCCCAGTGCACTTGCCGTTTTCCTCGGTGCCGTCGCGCAGGTGTCCATCGGCAAGCTCCTCCTCGCCATAATCGTGCCCGGTCTCATGGTGGCAACCCTGTTTGTCGGCTACATTATCATCCGCTGCGCGATCAATCCGGCCCTTGCCCCTAATTATGAGGTTCCCCGCGTATCACTCATGAAAAAAATTAATACAGGCTTCACTCAGATAGCCCCTATAATCCTGGTGATCTTTGCGGTCATCGGGAGCGTTTTTACAGGCATAGCAACGCCCGGGGAATCGGCCGCCCTCGGGGTTGTAGCATGTTACATACTCGCCGCCATCTACCGCAAGCTTTCCTGGAAGACTGTCAGGATATCCGCCCAGGATACAGTCCATGTGACGGTCATGGTCTTTTTCATTGTCGTGGGATCTATAAGCTTCAGCCGCATCCTGGCTACGACCGGTGCTATATCGGCGCTGACCCATTGGGCGGCAAG
>WOR8_10004030_pt1 | contig 14317 bp, 9 predicted proteins | sample DeeMarSeWOR38_10_FD_19890 | JGI IMG/M metagenome (IMG submission 19890) | reverse complement strand
CCTTTCATATTTTTAACCGACAGAGTCACGTCCGTGTGCATGTGCATTTTCATCACCGGCATGGACACAATCACGTCGAAGTCCAGCACATCGGAGCATAACTTTAACTTATGCAATGCCTGAGCGTTGGGTATGTCTTTCTCAACAGCCGGTCGCTCATCCATATCGAGAACGGGGCAATTGCGTTTCTGTGCTACAGCGGCGATACCTGTGGCTTTTAGGGCCTCGGGAGCTGTAACGCCCGTAATCGGACTGTCACCCACAGCTACTTGTGCTCCTGCCTGCTGGAATGCATCTATCGCTGCTGCTACAACCTCGGCATGTGTGGTGATACCCTGGCCCGAACGTGCCATGCGTCCGGCGTTAGGCTTAAGCAGCACGCGCTTGCCACGCACGCTTTCCAAAGGAATCGACTGTAAGGCTGTAAGCGTATTTTGATAGGGACCCTGGCCGTGAGCTACAGCGGCCTCAACTTTGGTTTGATTTTTAAAGAAAGGATTATCAGTATTCATTCAAATCAGTTTTACATAAAGCAACAGTGTTTATATCATGTATGTGCTCTGTCCGACAGATGAAACATAGTCGTCAAACACCCTCTCCATACCTAACATTTGGTAAAATCATTCAGCGTCTTATCAACATTATGATATCACAATTTTCTTCGAAATCAAACGAATTTGTCAAAACATAATATTATCGCTATAAGAATCATTGAAAAAGTACACATTGGCCAATTTATATTCAATATGATATAATTTCAGCTTATTTTATGCAGGCTGGTGATAATATGCAAAAACTTACAAAGGAAAGCTGGGAACAGACATGAATCCGAAAACAAATCTAATTACACACGGCATATCAAGGCGGGACTTTCTTGGCAGCAGTGCTGCAACGGCTGCGGGAATACTCGTAACACCCTGGTTCGGGCATGCTACAGAGGCCAAGGTCAGTGACGAGCAGCGGCAGCGAATCGAGGCGGCAATTCCAAGCAAAGCCTTCGCTGAGCCCGACAAAAAACGCAAGCTATTGATTTTCGATCTCAATGTCGGATACGGTGGGCACAGCTCCATCCCGACGGCCAATATGGCTTTTACGCTGATGGGGGAAAAAACCGGAGCGTTTGAGACGGTCATCAGCAAAGATCCGTCCGTGTTCAAACGAGAAAATCTGAAACAATTCGATGCTATATTTCTGAATAACACGGTAGGCAATCTTTTTGAAGACGCAGGATTGAGGCAAAGCCTGCTCGAATTTGTTTACAGCGGCGGTGGACTCATGGGCGTTCACGGCACCTCGGTTGCTTTTACGCAATGGCCAGGTGCTATTGAAGACTGGCCGGAATTCGGTATTATGCTCGGCGCCCGCGGCGCCAATCACAAAGCCAACGACGAACACGTTTTCATCAAACTCGATGATCCCGACCACCCCGTCAATCAGCCTTTCGGGGGCAAAGGCTACGATTATAAAGATGAGTTCTTCCGTGTCCACGGGCCTTATTCGAGAGACAGGGTCCGCGTGCTTCAAAGCATCGACACCGAGAAAACCGACATGAACCAAGAACCCGCTTATGGTAATGTTGTCCGCGAGGACAACGACTATGCTTTGGCATGGATCCGGCAGTACGGCCGGGGGCGTGTTTTCTACTGCACGATAGCACATAATCCCTACGTCTTCCGGGACCCAAAGATGCTGGAATTTTATCTGGCGGCCACCCAATTCGCCTTAGGTGATCTGCAGGCCCCGACAATTCCAAGCGCCAAATTAACACCGGCCATCCGAGCACAGGAAAAATTGGGCTGGCGCCTCGGCATCGAAGCATATACTTTTCACAAATACACGCTCTACGAAGCGATCGAGAAAACCGCTAAGCTCGGCCTGCCCTTTATGGGCGGCCTGAGTTTCCAGAAGGTCAGCAAAGAAATAGACAAAAACTTCGAGCCCGGCCTGACCGATGACGAGCTTAAACAAATCCGGCTGAAACTGGACTCGGCGGGCGTTCGTATGCTGACTTATTACTATCACGACATCCCGGGTGACGCGGCGGGCTGCCGGAAGATATTCGAGTTCGGGCGGAAGATTGGTATCGAAACCTTCATGTCTGAGCCTGCTGTCGACGCTCTGGATACAATCGAAAAGTTCTGCGACGAATACGATATAAACGTGGCCCTTCACAACCACGACCAGAAAGCGTCGCCGGTGTATTGGAATCCGGAGGGGATTATGAAGGTCTGCCGGGGCAGAAGCAAACGAATCGGGGCCTGCGGCGATATGGGCTACTGGATGCGCTGTGGCATCGATCCAATTAAATCATTGAACATCCTCGGGGACCGGTTGATTACCATACAGATGCACGATCTAAACGAGTTAAGCCCTGAAGGTCACGATGTCCCCTGGGGAACCGGCGCCGGCAGGATGAAAGAATTTATTGAGGAAATCCACCGGCTGGGAATCAGGCCTACTATGTTCGGGTTGGAATATTCGTATAACTGGCTTGAATCGATGCCTGAGATAGCGCTATGTATCGACTTTTTCAATAAGATGAGCATGGAACTTGCGCAACGGAGTTAAACATGACAAGAGCAACAAATGACAAAGCAACAGACAGTCGGCATATCAACCGGCGTGACTTTCTCGGCCGAACGATTGGGCTTTCGTGCATCGTCGCTATGCCATGGATCGTTCCCTCCCTGGCGCGCTGTGCGGATGGCAACATAGCACCGAGCGAACGAATCAATATGGGATTAATCGGTAAAGGAATAATGGGCAGCGGTCATTTAAATCGGCTGATCGGCGATAACGATGTACAGGTGCTTGCCGTCTGCGATGTGGACCGCCTGCGATGCGAAGACGGCAAACGGCGAGTGGAGGAAAGATACACCGCACAGCGTGTCAGCGGAAATTATCAAGGCTGTACCGCTTATAACGACTATCGCGAGCTATTAGCCCGGAACGATATTGATGCCGTAGTTATTGTCACGCCGGACCACTGGCACACACCGATTGCAATCGACGCTGTAAAAGCCAGCAAGGATGTCTATTGCGAAAAACCAATATCGATAACAGTAGAGGAGGGCCGCCGATTAGCAGAAACAGTAAGCAGATACAACCGGGTCTTTCAGACAGGCACACAATATCGCTCCATTCCGACGATTCGGCAGGTTTGTAATTTCGTCCGCTCGGGCGGACTCGGAAAGGTCAAGCAGGTCTTCACGCTATGGACAAGGCTGGGCGGTTTCTTCGGCGCAGCGCGATTCAAGCCATACCGGCACCTGATGGACGTAGAGAATACCGGCAAATCTTATGCTCCTTTGGATATAATCCTCCCCGCGGAACCCGTGCCGGATGGATTAGACTGGGACCTATGGGTTGGTCCGGCCCTTTGGCATCCTTATAATCCCGGCTATCACCTTAATCCTTCGCCCGGTGTTGTGCCCTGGGCCTTCTGCGAGGATTTCGGAGCAGCGTCCTCAACATGGCATCACTCACACAGCGCCGATGTAATTCAGTATGCACTGGGCGTCGAAGAAAGCGGGCCGGTGGAGTTCATTCATCCGTCCAGCGGAGAATTTCCCACGCTGACATACAGGTACGCCAATGGGACGCTGCTGCATCTTGTCGACCACTGGGAGATGGTAAAGGACGTCTATAAAGCTGTTCCCGAGACTGCACGCCTGACCGGCAACTTCGGCGGTATATTCGTCGGAGAAAGAGGCTGGATAACATCGATGACGACGGGCGGCCCTATCGAGGGCGGCCCGGAAACTTTATTCGAAGAAATGAAACTTACAACACGACAGGTGAATCCGGGAGACAATAACCATCACGAAAACTGGTTTGATTGTATCCGTACTCGACGCCGGCCAAGCTGCGACGCCGAACTCGGCCATCGGTCGGCGTCACTGGGGCACCTTACCATCATAACACATAAACTACAGCGGTCTCTAAAGTGGGATCCGATTAAAGAAGAATTCCAAGGCGACGAAGCAGCGAATCGGCTGCTCTTCCGCGCGATGCGATCGCCTTGGCGCATCTGAAAAGATTTATTTTGGAGATATTCGATGAAACATACAAACCGCAGAGAAATTCTTGGTAGCCTGACCGCCTTGCCCTTTCTCGGCATGACATCATCTTCAAAAGCCAAATCGAATGACAATATCGATGCCGTAACTGCCCCTACATTCATTACTAAATCGGATAAGCTGAATTATGAAAGGCTCAAATCCCTGGACCTGGACGACCCGGAAGTTAAAGCCAAACAGAAGAAAATGCCAGTTGCTAAAATCGGCAATCTAACCCTCGGCCGACTTATCTGCGGCAGCAATCTAATCAGCATGAACATGCACGCCAGGGATCTGGATTACGTAACCGACCTTGCAGCTAACTACAACACCGAAGAACGAATCTTTATGACACTCAAATTATGCGAGGAATACGGCATTAACGGCATCGTCCTGAAAAATCATAATTTTAAGCATTACAGACTATCAAATTACTGGGACCAATGGGGCGGCAGGATGAAATGGCTCGCCGACGTGATTACCACCGACATCGACAATTACGAGAAACTGTTGGTCGAGCATCTGGAGCTGGGAGCTTCGGGAGCATACCTGTGGGGCGGAGCCAGCGACATCTGGTACTACCAGAAGAAGCAGAACAACATTATTAGGGCCTACGAGATAATGAGAAAATACGATATCCCCGTGGGCATCTGCGCGCACCGGCTGGAGCCTATCGTGTTCTGCGAAAAAGAAGGGCTCAAGCCCGACTTCTATATGAAGACTCTCCATCATGACCGATACTGGTCCGCACATCCCAAAGCCGGCAGACGATTCATGGAAATGTACGAAAAAGAGTCACCAGATCACAACGAATATCATGATAATATGTTCTGCGATGATTTCGAAGAAACGATTGAGTTCATGCAGGATGTAAAAGTACCCTGGATAGCCTTCAAGGTTCTGGCCGCCGGTGCGATACCTGCAGAGGAAGGACTCAAACAAGCATTTGCCGGCGGTGCCGACTTCGTCTGCCTGGGCATGTTCGACTTTCAGGTAAAGCAGGATGTGGAACTCACATTAAACAGCATTGTCAAATCGAATAATCGTAAACGCCCTTGGATAGCATAAGCATAAAGAATACGCCTTAGATTTCCTTTGTAATTCCCGGTTGTGGAGCAGGGTAAATTCCGCCGGGACCTGCATGGATAGGCGGTTCAGTCTCAAAGGTCATGCTGTCAATGTCCTTAACTAACTGGAAGTCAGAATTCATTACCTGGTCCCAGGTGAGGTACTGGCCGGTATGGGTTGCCATGCGTCCCATCAGAGCGGCTACTTCCGCCTCGCCGGCCCGACGGGCCTCATTGTGCGGTTTGTCCTGCCGGATCGCATCTAAAAGCAACTGCCATTCGGTACGGTATGGATTTGGATCGGGCCGGCCAAAGTCCCATATAAGATTTTCCGGCACCATATTATGACCTTTATATATCTTCGGCTTCGGCTCGCCGAGAGTCTCCATGAGCACAGCCGAGCCTTTGGAGCCGTGGGCATAATCGGAATAGGTGCTCCAGCAATTGTTCATGCCCCGCGTGAATGCAAACAGTTTCGTGCCGTCAGCGAAAGTGTATTCCACGGTATAGTGGTCGAACTGGTTGCCAGCCTGCTCGTAGCATCGGCCGCCGAATCCCTGGGCCGAGACCGGCCAGGCACCTTTGGCCCAGCAGGCAACGTCGATATTGTGGCAATGCCAGTCGATGAAAAATCCGGACGATACCCATGTGAAACTGTTCGGATGCTGGAGCTGGAAAGCAAGCTCGTTGACGTTCTCCTGCAACGGCGGACAATGTACCGGGCCGTGCACGCGATAAATACGCAACGTATGCACGTCCCCAATGGCCCCATCGTGAATCCGTTTTATCGTTTCCTGCCGGGCCGCCGAATGCCGCCACATAAAACCGACGCCTACCTTCAGATTATTTTTCTCCGAAACTTCGGCGGCTTTGAGCCATCGGCGGACAGCCGGTGAATCAGTAGCAAAGGATTTCTCTGCAAAGACGTTTACACCCTTCTTGACGGCGTACTCGAAATGCAGCGGTCGAAAGGCCGCATGAGTCGTCAGCAGCACAACATCGCCGGTCGACAAACAGTCGATAGCCTTCTTATAAGCATCAAAGCCTATGAAACGGCGCTCGGGCGGAACGTCCAGTTTGTCTGCAAAATCCTTTTTCAAATTGCTCAGGCTGCTTTGAAGTCTCTGCTCGAAAAGGTCGGCCATTGCATACAGCTTCACCATGCCACCTTTGGCTGAGAAGGCGTCGGCGACCGCGCCGGTACCACGGCCTCCACAGCCAACTAAAGCCAGCCGAATTGTATCATTCTGAGCGGCATAAATTCGCGGCAAAGCAATACCAGAGACTGCCGAACCAGCCAATAGTCTTCCGCTCCGTTTCAAAAATTGCCGGCGGGAGGATTTGCTCGATATATTATGTTTGTTTTGTTGTTCCATGACTTCTCCTTTGAAAATGGTTTGGATTCCCATTTTACCGTTGCACAAGATCATATTAACACATATCCTTTAAATCGCAAGGATAAGTAATATGCTGTTATGTGCTATTAATACTACCAAATCAATGGAGAGGATAAAAAGATTATGATCCCAAAAAGGCCTTCCAGAATACTGATCATGATAACCTACAGTTTGATTTTGATTATGGCATCATTTAATAAATCGGCGGTTGCTGATTCGTCAAAAATGACTTTTCCGGAAGAACATTGGCAAGAAGCCAAACCTGAAGTGCAGGGCATAGATTCGGCAACGCTCAATGCCGCTATATCGTATCTCAAAGAGAATTCCGGCTCCGACGGTGTTAAGGAACTTGTCATCATCCGTAATGGCGTGATGATTTGGAAAGGCACCGATATAGACAAGATGCACGGAGTGTGGTCACTGACCAAATCGTTTACAAGCACCGTTCTTGGCTTACTCATCGATGACGACAAGGCCACACTCGACACACTCGCAAAAGATTACGTATCATCAATGGCGGAAGTCTATCCGGATATTACACTGCGGCATTTTACAACTATGACATCGGGATATTATGCCGTCGGCGATAAAACCAGCGGCAGTTACAAGCACGGACCGAGCCGCACGCCCTTCAAACCGGCTCCGATGCCTTTATTCGAACCGCCCGGCTCGCGATATGCATACTGGGATTCGGCAATGAACCAGTTCGCCAATGTTCTTACTCGCATCGCCGAAGAACCGATAGAGGATCTGTTTAAAAAAAGAATTGCCGATCCTATCAGCATGGACAGGGCAAAATGGGATTGGGGTGATTTCGGTGAAATCGACGGCATCGTTGTAAACGGCGGCTCCGGAAACAACAACAAGCACATTTTCATTTCCGCACGCGAGCTGGCCCGATTCGGGCATCTCTTTCTGAATCGAGGTAAATGGAAAAACAAGCAGTTGATTAGTGCATCATGGGTCGATATCGCAACAAAGGTCCACGTGCCGGCATCGATCCCATTGGAGCAACTGAGCGGTGCAGATGGCCGCGGTGTGTACGGATTCAACTGGTGGGTCAACTGTATAAAACCAAACGGCAAGCGAAACTGGCCCGGCGCACCACTCGGTACGTACGCAGCCAGCGGCTACAACAACAATGACATGTTCGTTATTCCCGAGTGGAATATGGTTATCGTCAGACTCGGTCTCGACCAAAGCGAACGAGTAATTACAAACTCAATATACAGCATCTTCCTGGAAAAAGTCGGTCAGACAGTAATAAAGGAATAAATCAAATGGGCACAAATAACAGAAAAGCTGAAAATGCAGGACGAGCTATTATCACCTTCTCCCGCGGATGGCAGACGCTGGTCGCAACTCGCAGCCTGGGGCGGCGCGGCGTCGAAGTAATCACCGGCGATGAGTACGCCATGACTGCGGCCTCATTTTCCAAATACAGCACAGCAGAATTTCGCTATCCGAATCCGACGAAAGAGCCGGAGGCGTTTCTTGATGCTTTAGAGAAAGTTGTGCTGGAACACAAACCCGGTGATGAAAAGACACCTTACGTACTGATGCCGATTCACAAAGAGACTTATCTTATCGCCCGTCACCGGGAGCGTTTCGAGCCACACATCCGTGTTCCTGTGCCGCAGATCGAACACATCAAACAGGTTCATAACAAGGGAACTCTTGCCGCTTATGCGATGCAGCAAGGTTTGCCGATTCCAACAACATGGATACCGGAAAGCCTAACTCACTTCAAGTCGATTGCTTCGGACGTTAAGCTGCCAGCTTTTGTGAAATTACGTGAATCCGCATCCGGCGTCGGTATTCGCAAGGTCAAAACACTCGACGAACTCGTATCAACTTATAAAGAGTTTGTGGAATATTTCAAACTCAAAGAAAAAGATTATCCAATTATCCAACAGGCAGTTCCTGGAAACGATTACTGCGTGACTACACTTTTCGACCATGGCAAAATGGTAGCTTCGATGACGTATCGCGGGTTGCGTGCCTTTCCGGCAGAGCGAGGAGCAACGGTTATGCGTGAAACCGTCGAGGCCCCGGAAATGGAAAAAGTCGCCGCCGAACTGATGGGTTCGATCGGTTGGCATGGTGTAGCCGAACTTGACTTCAGATGGGAAGGCACACCGGAAGCCCAGCCACAGCTCATAGAAGTCAATCCCCGGTTCTTCGGCGGTCTGATACAGTCTGTCGAATCCGGATGGGATTATCCGTGGCTGTTATTCCAGCTTGCGGTTAAGGGGCACATCGATCCTGTGAAAGAAATTCGGACCGATGTTCGGACAGAAACACCCATCCTCGCTTTTCTCGCTACCCTGCAGGAAATCGCCGAGAACGAACGAGGCATGGCAGCTCTCACTGACTCATGGGAGCAGGCAAAAGAAGAATTCCGCACTGGTTCCAAGCGCCAGGGCATCAGAAAGCTCTTTAGAGGAGTCAGGGACTACTTTGATGTCAAGATCCGATTCAACAAGGCCAGACAGCTTCTCGAAGAGCATAAAGACAACATTTACGATGTCCTCTCACGGGACGATCCATTTGCTGCTTTGGGTGTGCTTTACCCTTTAGCGGTCTTCCTCAAGCATGGCAAAGTAAATCTTGAACTTATCACCGGCGAAGGCGGCCCAGGCGATGACAAGCAATAACAAACAAATCCGGAATTCCGACAAAAAAGTCCCACTGACAAAACTTATACGACGTTGGCTGATTAGAATCGGAATCACTCTGGTTATTCTAATCGGGATCTACGTATTGATCCGCCTTATCTATCCGATTTGGATAGATATGCGTTTGCCTGCAGATGCCCCGCGCATCGCATTTTCGCTGGACAATACACTTCTGGGCAGAATCGGTATAACAGATGCTACTTACCAGCGTGTAATGACAGCGGCCGGCGGTCGCTTAATAACGCTGCGACCCGATGCGGCCGGTATCCCTTTAAGCACGGAAAAGATTGAAGCTCTGCTGGAAAAAGAAAAGATCGAGGGTGTGCTTTTAACCGGCGGAGGTGACGTTGATCCGAATCTTTACGACGGCGATCCGAATACGACCATGCTGGTCCACCGACTGCGCGACGACTTTGAAATCGTTCTGATTCGTGTTGCAAGACAGCAAGGCCTGCCCATACTCGGAATCTGTCGGGGCTGCCAGATACTGAACGTCGCTTTTGGCGGAACAGTCCGCAACCTTCGCAAAGAACAGCAGGTCAAGAGCCTCCATTTGGTATTTAGCGGCCATCCTGTCGATTTAAATCCCAGTAGCAAGCTCGCCGAGACATTAGGCGTCACTCACCTGGAGAAAGTTGTCAGCCTGCACGGTAATTCCGTACTTAAACCCGCTGTTGGAGTAACAATCGCAGCGACCGGCCCTGGTGGTGTCATCGAGGCTATTGAAGTGGATTCGGCCGGTCAAAAAGGCTGGATTGTCGGCATACAATGGCATCCCGAACTAACGCTCGATAAACAAGTCCAGCAAAAAGTCTTCAAATCACTCGTGGATAGAGCACGAACCGTACGTCAACGCCGACATCGGTCCGAATGAATATTTGTCTTGTCACTTACTTCAAGAATTCTGAAACAGAGCCCCCCGATATCTTTATATCGTTCAATACTTCTTTAGAGAGAGCCTGCCAATCGCAGTAACCAACACGATTGGTCCATAACGGATTCTTGTATTGGCTGAGAGCAGTGGATGTGTACAGTTGCCAGAATTTTGCTGCACTTGCCAATTCTTCGATAGCAGCTTTTTGATGCTCTTTCTTTCCAGTTTCGCGGAACAACGCCAATTCGGTCGCGCCACGAATCTTATGCGCGTAATATTTACCCATGTAAGCTATGGCACGGATGTCTCCCAACGTTAATCGCAGTTCTTTGTCGCCTCTATCCTTCAATCGGTCGAGAATTGTCAGAGCCTTGTCGGCATGACTGTGAATCCTCTCTGATACTTCGAGGGGTGTTGTGCCGGAAAGTGATTTTCCCTCCTTGACGGTCTTGACATAGTCGGGAATGGAAATATTGTCAGTCCCTTTATGAGGCGGAAGTGTTATAAAACGGTTGACATCATGAAATCCGGTCTTGGTTTGTGCCGGACCCGGACGGCTTTTGCAGGCCTCGATATACCATTGAAAATCCAGCGCTCCCCAGTGAAATCCCGTGGTCATCGGATAGACCATCGACGCCTCCTGCCATGCAGTGAATAAATCCCGGCCGGAAATATCAGGATATCGCTGCTGAATGACATCGATGAAACGCTCATTACTGAGTTCCGGATTATAACCAAGCCTGCCCCATATCATCCAATGGTACCAGTGCTTGATGATTTCGATCTGACGCGACGTCTGGGGCTCGATGCTCATAAACTCCCGACCCCAGATGTACTGGTCGGAACCAAAATAGAAACCCCAAGAGACATCGTAAGGTATGTTCTTTATGAACTCGCGTACGAAGTCCGGGGCCCCCCAGCGAAAATGATACACATCGTCGTTGCGCAACGTCCAGATTGTCTTTAGGTCGCCTTCTTCCTGGATATCTTTGACAAAGCCGGGATGATACGGCTGCTTAGTAGAACTGTACACGTGCGCTTTGGCATATTTGAAGCTGAAAATGAACTCAATGTCCTTATGATCGATTAGAGGTCTGAACTTGCGGGCAATATCTTTGGCACCGGTCTGATGCTGGCGGTGGATAAAGGTAAATTTTCGCCCCGGCTGCGTTTCGGCGGCATCGAGCAGACCCTGAGCGTAGGTCTTAAACGCCCAGTCTTCTTTTTGCCGGAAAGTAGCTTTCGGCATGTTTTCGCCCGTCGTCAGGCCGATGCCCACCAAATCAGGATAAGTAAGGAACATCTGCCTGACACTTTTGCGGAAGTAGTCAATTGTGGTCTCGTTGTTGATATCGTCTGTTATGCCATATTTTCCTTCGGTTCCGTTGACAAAGATATTCCAGGTGACAACGTAGAAGCCGATGTTGCGGTCCTTTGCATAACGCATGACTTTGCGCCAAAACTCGATTTTCTCATCGATGGTTATCTCCTTCAATATCTCAACGTTGTTGACAATCTCAGGGCTGTCGAATCCCCTGCCGGACAGGTCATAATTCTCATGCCATTTGACCGTCGAGCGTTTCACATCATCCAGCGCCACATCGGGATAATCCGGCACCTTCACCAAGGAAGGAAAAGGATGGAGACTCCACAGAGAAATGAAGTTGTATCGGTATCTCGCCAAGGTATCGATGTACTCTTTCCAGAAATCGAAGCTCCACATCTCGGCTATATTATTTTGTGCTGCATCGCACACATCCGTATAGCTCGGCGTTCGGACGTCCAGCGGAATGTTGAACTTTGTGCCGCGCATGGCCATATAAGGATTGTGGTCGACGTCCTCGACACCATCCAGGCCATTCACACGAATTACTTCGGCCAGTTCTAATCCCCCGTACATGACACCACCACTGTCTGCACCGACAATCCAGCAGACAGTACGCCCCGCCCTGGAACTTCTGCGGATACTATAGCCTTCACTCTTTAAAGTACCCGGAAGTTTTGCCCCCTCTGACTTCATGGCACGAATAACATCCTCGTTCGAACTTAAAGAAAGAACGATGCAAATATCATCAGTAACCTGACTAAGTTGTGTCAAACGAAGCTTTCTTACCTCATGACCTCTTGCCTGTAACGCTGCTTGAATATCTTCAGCGGCAAATACCGCCTGTGGCATATTACTTTCGAATAAGAGGTTAACCGATGTCGCCCCAAGTTCAGAGACAAATACAAAACTTAAAAGAATAAAGCTGACTAAGAACCTTTTTCTAATCGAAATCGGACAATGCATGGCGATAAAACAATCATAAATCATAAATATCAAATCCTAAATCACAAATGCCAGGGACTTCTCATTGGACGAACCATCATTTGATTTGCCTGGCGGTCATCGATGAATTCTTCCTTGGCCGAATCCCACTTTAGCGACCTTCCTAACCGGCAGGTAATCTCCGGAACCAGACCGAGATAAGAAGCCCTGTGTCCGGCATCGATTGGGGCGATCGGATCGCGCCTTGTTTTAACGCAATTGATAAAATCTGCATGGTGACTGGTCGAATCGCCTAGGTGTATCTCGTTCGGCTTGATACCTACATTCAGCAAGGAAACCGGCTCCGCCCAGATACCTTGGCGATTGACATGAACCCAGCCTTTGTCGCCCTCGAATTGACAGCCCTGCTTGTTGGGATTATCAGTATCGGTGTGTGTCATTCGCAGTCCGCTCGCGAAAGTAAATTCCGCCTGCCAATCATTGATATTGTCCGTCAGGCCGTCATTCCGATAGCTGCCCTTGCACTCTACTTCAAATGATTCATTACCGACTGCGGGACATCCCCAGTTTGCGATGTCGAGATGATGGACACCCCAGTTTACGATAAAGCCGGCACAGTAATCCCATGTCAGGTACCAGTCCGGGAAAGCCCATCGACCGCCGTTGTAAGGTTTCATCGGGGCAGGACCCAGATACATATCGTAATCGAAATCCGGCGGGACAGGTTCTTCGGTCGGTGGTTTAAGATATGCCCGCTTATACATAGGCCCGGGAGCGGCAACCTTGACAGTATGGATTTTACCAACGTATCCGTTTATTGCCAGCTCGCAGGCAAACCGAAAATTACGCTCCGACCGCTGCTGGGTGCCAAACTGGAATACCCGGCCGTACCTGCGGACCGCATCCCGCATTACTTTGCCCTCGGCAATAGCAACACCCATTGGCTTTTCACAGTACATATCCTTGCCGGCTCGCGCTGCGGCAACAGCAATCAAAGCGTGCCAATGATCCTGTGTTGCAATCACTACGGCATCAATGTCCTCACGGTCAAGCAGATTACGAAAATCGCCGAAAGTCGCGCATCCTTCGTCGCCGTAATGTTTGTCTATGAGGTTCTTTGCCTTTTGTCGCCGGTCTTCATTTACATCGCAAACAGCGACCATTCGAACCGCCGGATTGTTCAGGAACGCTTTTGTGTTGTGAGTGCCCTGTCCGCCCACACCAATGCATCCCATCACGACACGATTACTCGGGGCAACACTTGCGTCTTTTCCTAAACACGATGACCGAATAAAATATGGAAATGCCGTCAAGCCGGCAGTAATTCCTGCCGCTTGTTTCAGCAGGGTGCGACGAGTAATATTTCTGTTTTGCAACATTTGCGAATCCTCCTGAAATTAACCGTAATCATCGAATTTGACAGTATTTTTTACCATTTCTTCTTTCAACAAAATACCAATTCGGCACAAAAAGCACAAGTTCATAAAAGCAGGAGCATCAGTACTAATCCCAAGTTCTTTTGTATCGCTGTTTTGGACGAATTGCTCTTTTTAAGCTAATCACAGCTATTTAAGGCAGATAAGGAAAAAACCGATAGAATTTGAAGTCTGAGATAAGAATTTTCTTGACCAAAAAGGGATTATTTTGGTACAAGTGAGATTGGTGAAACCTGTGGGTTCGGTATCTATTGACAGGCTAAATGCTTATAGATATAGTTTTTTCAAGGAAGGAGGTAGTGCCAATTCACAAATAAATATCACGTCTGTTTGTATAAGATTTTTGGAAAACCAAAATGATTATCGGGCTTCTTGGTATATAACCAGGGCCAATTATTAACCTTTTTGAAGGAGGTAAATTATGCATAGAAAATTAATCTTTCTAATTTCCTTTGTTTTAGTGCTGGGCCTGTCTGTCAGCAGTTTAGCAGAACTCGTGATGTACTGGCCCCTTGATGAGGGTTCCGGCACGACCGCT
>WOR8_10004025_pt1 | contig 14322 bp, 23 predicted proteins | sample DeeMarSeWOR38_10_FD_19890 | JGI IMG/M metagenome (IMG submission 19890) | reverse complement strand
CTGTTATTTAGTATCTGAGCTTCAGAAAAAAGCAATACTCGAAAAATATAAACCAATTTTGGAGGCGGAATAAAATGACAATATTACCATCAATCAAAAAGGAATACCTCATAAAATTAGCAAGAGAAGGAAAGCGTGCTGATGGAAGAGCATTTGACGAATACAGAAAAATTGAGATTGAACCAGGTATTATTTCAAAAGCAGAAGGATCTGCAAAGGTTAAAATCGGCAAAACACAAGTACTTGCTGGGATAAAAATGGATATTGGTGATCCATATCCAGATATACCTGAAGAAGGTGTTATGACAACCGCAGCTGAACTAATTCCACTAGCATCTCCTGATTTTGAAGCAGGTCCTCCAAGAGAGAATGCAGTTGAGCTTGCTAGAGTAGTTGATAGAGGAATAAGAGAGTCTGAAGTAATCCAAGTGGATAAACTATGTATTGAGCCATATGAAAAAGTATGGATGATATTTGTTGATATCCATATACTCGATCATGATGGTAATTTGTTTGATGCAGCTTCTCTTGCATCTCTTACAGCATTATACAATACACTTGTACCAATAGAAAGATTACGTCCTATACTTGAAAAATTACAGGAAAAATATCCTACGATAAAAAAATACTTAGAAGAACATCCAAAGGATTATAAATTACCTTTAACAGATCCGCCAATATCTTGTACATCTGTAAAATATGATGGTATTGTGGCTATGGATCCATGTCTTGATGAAGAAGATACAGCAGAGGCAAGACTTACTGTTGCAACAGATAAAAATGGTCATATACGAGCAATGCAGAAAGGTTTAAATGGTTCTTTTACTCAGGAAGAAGTAAAAAAAGTTATTAAAGCCTCTATTGATAACGGCAAGAAAATTCGTGAGTTATTGTATAAGAATGTAGGTACGTAAATATGGCTAAAAGAACTAAGAAAGTAGGGTCCGTGGGACGTTATCAAGCAAGATACGGTGTGAGAGCAAGAACTATTACAAGGAATATTGAAGCAGTTCAAAGAGGAAAACAAAACTGCCCCAGCTGTGGTCATAAAAAAGTAAAAAGAATAAGTACAGGTATATGGCAATGTAGAAAATGTGGTACTAAGTATACAGGTGGTGCTTATATCCCTGAAACAGAATCAGGTCAGAATGTAGAAAAAATGTTAAAAGGGGGATTTGAGTTATCAGAAAAACCGACTGAGGAACCCAAAGGTGGAAAGAAATGACAGGATACAAATGCGGACTTTGTAAAAAAGGTGTAAAATTTGATGTAAAAAATATTGGTATGCAATGCCCATACTGTGGTAGTAAAATATTTTATAAAGAAAGACCTACAATTGCTAAGCGTATTAAAACTAGATAAAATGATTTTATGGAATGTGCTAAATTCACTTTTTGTTTCGATTCAGAGGACGAAGCAAGTGTTATAGTTAATTCCTTAATTCCTGAAATAAAACATAAAATCCCTAAAACAAATGTTGAAGTTACAACTTCAGGTAAAATCTTATATTTAAAAATTGAAACAAGTGATATAAGTTCTTTAAGAGCTGCATGTAACTCATATTTGCGTTGGATTAATACTGCCTTAAATGTTAAAAAAAATGTTTAAATTTCAATTGTTTCGTTTCTACCAGGCCCAATTGATACTAAAGCAATAGGTATTTTTAGTTTCTTTTCAATAAATCCTAGATAATCTTTTACTTCATTTGATAAATCTGAAAAATTTTTAGAATTTTTATTGATTTTTTCCCATCCTTTAAACTCTTTATAAACAGGTTTACAATTTTTAACATCATTTATATTTGCTGGGAAATAATCTATTTCTTTTCCATTCAAATTGTACTTTGTACAGATTTTAATAATTTTTAAACCATCCAGAACATCAAGTTTTGTTATAGCAATTTTTGTGATTCCTGAAATAATACAAGAATGATTCACAACTACCAAATCTAGCCAACCACATCTACGAGGTCTATTTGTAGTTGTTCCATATTCATGTCCTTTTTGTTGAAGATGTTCTCCGGTTTTGTCATATAGTTCTGTTGGAAGAGGTCCTTCTCCAACTCTTGTAGTATATGCTTTTACTATTCCAATAATATCATTAATATGATGTGGCCCTATACCTATACCTATTGTTGAACTACCAGCAATTGTATTGGAAGAAGTAGTATATGGATATGTACCATAATCAACATCAAGCATTGTCCCTTGAGCACCTTCAAGAAGTACGTTTTTTCCAGATTTTATTGCATTATTTATTTCAATATGTGTAGTTGTTATGAAATTTTTAAGTTGTTTACCGTAATTAAGAAATTTTTCAAGAAGTTCTTTTTTATCTAGTTTTTCATCTATTTCATAAGCATTAAAAATTCTTTGTTTTATGTTAATGATTATATCTAATTTTTTGCTCAATGTTTCTTTATCTAAAAGATCAATTGCTCTTATACCATTGCGTGCTATTTTGTCACTATAACAAGGCCCAATACCTTTTTTTGTAGTACCGATTTTTTTATCTCCAAGAAACCGTTCCTCTGCACCATCTAAAATTTTATGATAAGGCATTATAATATTAGCTCTATCACTAATTAGAAGATTTGGTTTAATACCACGTTTTGAAAGCTCTTTAATTTCATTAATTAAAACTTCAGGATCTATAACACATCCATTACCAATAATACCAATTTTACCTTGTATTACCCCAGATGGAGTAATGTGTAATTTGTAAACCTCTTCATTAACCTTAATAGTATGACCTGCATTATTTCCTCCATTAAATCTCACAACATAATCTGCATTTTTTGAGAAAAAATCAACAACTTTTCCTTTTCCTTCATCTCCCCATTGAGTACCAATTATAAGGTTGACTATCATCTTATTCCACTTGTATGGCATAATAAAAGATATAAATAAAGTTGATGTATAAAAAAATCAAATCTAAACGAAGGATTTATAAAATACATCCTATATCGTTCAAACAAATGCCAGATGAATATAGACCTCCTGACTCTTCAGCAAATATTCCCACAAATTTAGATATTGAATTATTAAAAAGTGAAGTTGGTCAGTATTTTCCTTTTTATGATATGAAATATGGACTTGATACAGCTATTTTTTTCTGTAGAATTGATGAAACTTTGTTAGAAAATAACTTTGATTTATTAAGGATTTCACTGTCTAAAAAAGGATACATCCCTATGCTTCGTTATGAAAATGGAGAACATGCTATTTATATTATTAAAAAACCTGAGAGAAAGAAAAAACCTATTTGGATTAATATAGTCCTACTTATTGCAACAATTATTACCACAACATTAGCAGGTTCATTTCAATGGGTCAGTATAGATAATACAGATATTTTGGAAATGCTGTCACCATATTACATATTAAATGGTTTTGTATTTTTTTCTATACCATTACTTTTAATTCTTGGTATTCATGAAATGGGCCATTATTTTGCATCAAAAAAACACAATATTGAAGCATCTTTACCCTATTTTATCCCCCTTCCTCCACCAATATTTATTTTAGGTACATTTGGTGCTCTTATATCTACAAGGGAGCCTATACCTAATAGAAAAGCATTACTTGATATTGGTGCTGCAGGACCTATTTGTGGATTTTTAGTTGCAATACCTGTTTCACTTTTGGGTTTATTTTTTATGCAACAAAATCCAATGTTACCTTCAGGTGATGGTGGTGGAATAACAATTATGTTTCCATTAATTCTTCAATTTTTAAGCAGTTTTTTTGTAATACCGCAAAATACTATTATACATCCAACTGCTTTTGCAGGATGGGTGGGTTTATTTGTCACATCCCTTAATCTTTTACCAGTGGGACAGTTAGACGGCGGACATGTTTCAAGAGCTTTATTTAAGGAAAAAAGTAAATATCTCACATGGGTTGTTATCGGAGCAATACTTGTTCTTGGATTATTTTATGCAGGATGGTTTATTTTCTTTATATTTATCATTTTTCTCCTTGGAACACATCATCCAGCGCCTCTAAATGAGCTGCAACAACTTGATATTAAAAGAAAAATAATTGGACTAGCTGCATTAATTATATTTGTGCTTTGCTTTGCATCTATTCCTATGTCATAAATTATAAATAAATCGATTTTTACAATACTATATCGTAATTATTTAATATGGCTTAATAATTCATTATCATATTGGTATATTTATGAAAACTTATCTAAAGATAATGTTTAATAGCGAAGGGGCTTCTCCATCTGATATAAAAAATCAACTTCTAAATATGGGTTTTGAGGCAACCAAAGGAAATTATGATTTTGTATATAACTGGAAAGACAATACAGCTAGTTTAGATGATCTTATTTGGTTTGCAGATAAAGTTCATTCAGCATTGAAAAAAAGTAATGTTTATTTTACCATTGAAACAATTTAATTATTATTTTTTTCCTTTAGCTTTAATCTTATTTAAACTCCCACTTAATACACCCATGAAAGTATGATACTCCCATTTAGAAGGCATAGCTCTGCCCATCATACGTTTGAACATTATCTTAGTATTATCTTTCTTATGTTCAGGATAATTAATTTCATCAAGTAAATCTGAAAAAAAATTAAATAGTGTTTCTTTTTCTATTTTTCCAATAGTTCTTTTCTTTTTTGATTCCTTTTTTTTATGAATAAATAATGTATACAAAACAACAGCAACTGAATGGGAAAGATTCATTGATGGATAATTCTGGCTTGTTGGAATTTTAAGCATAATGTCACATTTTGCTATTTCTTCATTGTAAAGTCCATAATCTTCTCTTCCAAAAACAATACCAATTTTTCCATTTAATTCATATATTTTTTCTGGCAAATTTTCCAGTAAAACAGCATTTCTTAAATGTTTTTTATCACTTTTACTTTCAATTGAAGATGTTGCAATTAGATAATCAAGATTATCAATTGCGCCCTTAAATGAATCAAAAAACCTTGCATTATCTATAATATTTTGTGCATGCATGGCACGAGCGTAACATTCATCATTTAGTTTACAGGGGTTTATAAGATATAGATTTTTAAAATCAAAATTAGCTATAGCTCTTGCAACAAAACCAACATTTCCACTATATTTTGGTTCAACTAAAATAATATAAAACTCTAGAATTTTTTTTCACCAATCCGGTAAAAAGTATCATTTTATGTTAAATTCTTCTTCTTTATCTTTTAGCATTTTTTGATATTTAGACGGCAAATGTCTTGTAGTGTTTTTCAACTCAGCATGCTTTTTAATAAGCTCTGATCTTTTGTTAGTTTTTATCTCATCTAATAAAAATTTTCTGTTTTTCAGAAAACTATATAGATAGTATACACCTGTTATAAAAACAATAAAACCAATTATTAGAATATACAGACTCCAACTTAGAATATCATCTGAAAAGTTCATTATATTTTTAGGAATATCCAGAAACCATATACCTGTAACACCTATAAAAAGTAAAATAATTCCAATTATTGTCAATATGATACTAAAAATTAATACATATTCCCTTAAAAAATTAGATATTCTTCCAGTCATTTTTATCTACCAACCTTTAATATGATTTTGCATATCTCATCCAAGTTTTTGCAGGGTTATTGCATATAGGACATACACATTCACCACATTCTGCATTTTCTATAGGCTCCCCTAATGTATTTCCATCTAATATATTTTCTATTTCAAGAGCGCAATCCTTATTGTTACACCATGGAATTTCGACAATTCCTTTAAAATTCTTTGCTTCTTCGATGGTTTTTACTCTGTGTATATTTTCATCAATTTGTTTTTTTGCGTTATTAAACAAATTTAATGATATTTTATTAAGTTCCTCTTTTATTGATTTCAAATAGGAATTTTGTGGAACAGATTTTTTCTCAAAATTATCTCTTCTTACTAGTACAATTTCTTTTTTCTTTATATCTTGAGGACCTATTTCAACACGTAAAGGAACTCCTTTTAACTCCCAATCATAGTATTTGTTTCCAGGGGTTATATCTCTTTTATCCACAATTATCCTAATATTTTCTTTTTGTAGATTTTTACAAATATCATCACATGTATCTAAAATAGGTTTTTCCTGACCTTTAAAAATAATAGGTATAATAACCACTTGAACAGGGGCTACTTCAGGTGGTAAAACAAGTCCTTTGTTGTCTCCATGAATACCTATAATTGCTCCAAGTATACGCTCACTCATACCATAAGTTGTTTGGTGACAATATTTATGTTCTCCTTTTTCTGTTTCATAAGAAATATCATATGGTTTTGAAAAATTATCTTTATATTGATGTATAGAACCTAGCTGTAACGTACGTTGAGACGGCATTAACACATCTATACTTATTGTATAAAATGCACCTGCAAACTTATCCCATTCAGGTCTTTTATTTAAAATAAAAGGTAAACACAGTTTATTAAATAGTTTTTCAGCTATTTCTTTGTCTTCCTTAATTTGTCTTTCAGCATCTTCAAAATCAAGATGACAAGTATGAGCCTCAAAAAAATGTATTTCTCTGACTCTAATAAAAGCACGGGTTTGTTTTGTCTCATATCTAAATGTGTTTACTATCTGAAAGGTTTTCAAAGGTAAATCAGCATGCGATCTTATCCAAAGTGAAAAAATTGGATACATTGCTGTTTCGGAAGTTGGTCTTAAAAGCCATTTTTCCTCAAGTTCATTGTTTCCTGCATGTGTTACCCAATAAACCTCCCCTCCAAAACCCTCAATATGTTCCTCTTCTTTTTTAAAGGATGATTCAGGTATTAAAAGCGGAAAATATAACTCATGATGATTTGTTTTTACCATTTCCTCTCGGATTAATTGATCTATAAATGTCATCAGTTTCCAACCATATGGTCTCCAGACATTCATGCCTTTAATCGGATATCTTTTATCGCATAAATCAGCTAGTTCAACAATTTCGTTATACCATTCGTTGAAATCCTCTGTTTTTTTGACTTTTGTCTCCGGCATTTTATTTTCGACCTGCAAATCAAAAAAGAGAAAACGCTATTAAATATGACGGTTTGAGAAATTAATTAGACTCCTCTTCCTTCTTTAGCCTTTGGTCTTAACTCTCTTGATCTGCATCTTCTACATCTTTCTGCTTTTGGAGCATTTAATGCTCCACATTTCATGCATACTTTTTTGTTTAATAATCGTGTTTCTGCTTCTGGGAATCTTGTCATGTTAAAACCGCCCTATTTAATGTATCGGAATAAGCAAATATTATTTAAAGATATTCTAGTTAGATTTTTAAAAAAAACTAACAGAAATAATGTTTAGAATACTAAGAAATTAAAAATATAGAAATATACTTAACCTGGTAAAACTATTTATTAGAAGGTGAGAACTGGTGGCTAAGGGGAGGACAATATGTCCAAACTGCAAAAAAGAAATTATTCTAGATTTACCAGATAAAGTAAAGAAATTTGAAGTTGTATGTCCAAATTGTAGCAATAGATTTTTTATACAAGCAAAATCCGATGATATTAAATCAAAGGATGAATGTTTATGGATTGAACATGGTGAACCTAGAAAAACTATTTTATCTGGTCGGAAACCTAAAACAAATAAACCAAAAATTGCTGGAATACTATTAATATGCGTTTTAATAATAGGTATAGTAACAGCAGTATTTTCTGAAACTTTTATTATTTCTTCTTTAGATGTAGCATCAAGTGTTGGAATCACTGGATCTGTTAAAATAAAAGTTATTGATTTATCAAATAATACAATTGATAATGCAACAATTAAGATTAATGGTATAAATGGAATCACAAATAAAGATGGGATTTTTAATGTTGACAATGTTAAATTGGGTATACAAACTATAGAAGCATCTAAATCTGATTATAAAAACCAAACACTTAAAAAATTAGTTATACCTTTTTTCAGTTTTGAGACTATTATAAAACTTAGCGAGGGTGACGGTAATAAAGATAGTATTAAATATAATAGTATTGCTTGTTCTATGGTTTTAATAATTTTGTTAATTTTTACAGTTTTAGCATTATTAGCTTGTTTAAAACGTAAACATCTTGATGTTGCATTATTTGGTTCTTTTATTAGTATATTTACCTTTGGATTTTTCTTAATAGGATCGATATTAAGTATTATAGCTTTAATACTTATATATAAATCCATGGAAGAATTTGAAGATGAAAAAAAGGGAAAAATCTTTTAGTTTTATAATTTTCTTATTTTTCATACCTTTTTTACTATGGATTATTTTACAATTTTCCGCACCTATATTTCTTCCTAATAACTCTATTAGTGATTTATCTGGAGTTGTTGGGGTTATGGATAATAAAGAGACTACAGATAAAATGCTTTTTCCTTTGAATATTGTTTATATTTGTGGTGATAGTTTATGTCATCAAAAAGCAGAGCGCTCTTTTTTTATTAATGGTAATCAGATGCCTTTTTGTAGTAGGTGTACAGCAATTTGGTTAGGAATCACAATTGGTTTGGGTTTTATGGTTTTTTTTAAAATTATACCAGATAAAAAATTTTTATTTTTGATTATAATAGGTTTTGTTCCGATAGCTATAGACGGAGTTGGTCAACTTTTACATTTTTGGGAAAGCGCAAACATCATTCGTTTGATAACAGGTCTTTTAATTGGAATTGTAACGGGACTTGCAATTGGAATAATTATTGATGAATTAATTGATTTGAAAAGAAAAAAGGTTGTCGAATCTTAAATTTCTTATTGAAATTCCTTTTTCGAAATAATTAGTATAACTATCGCGATTAAAGAAAATAAACTCGATGTAAAAAATATACCTATTGATAATAGGCCAATAATACTACATGCAACAGATATCCCCCACATTTTTCTTTTTATAGCAAGTAATCCGCCTAATATTGGAAATATTGAAATAACTAAACCTATTGCAGCACATGTTCTTAGGAAATCTAGAAATTGTTGAAGAGTAATGTTAGGATATACTTGTTGTAATTGTGAGATATCATAGTATGAACCTAATGTTGTTATATCAAGTAAAAAAAATGATATCCAATTTATCATTGCTAATGCACCAGCTATAATTAGTAAAAAACCTATAATTGTTGGTAAAATACTTTTACTTGCAGTTGGTTGAACTGAATATTTTAAATTGTCATTTTCTGGTGGTTTTAATGTATTTATATTAGTGCTAGTTTTATTGGTTTCTTCCATTTTTTTTTGCACCTTAAAGTTTAGTAAGTTATTTTATTATTTTAGTTTTATCCTATTTTTTAGTTCTTTTTCTTTTATCTTTTTCTAGTAGTATTCTTGGCATTATTTTCTTTATTACATAGATAAATAATATTGCGCCATATGTAACAACTGCTGCTTGAAATATTGGATAGTAAGTGCTATTGAATATTATTTGTACCCTTGTTAAATCAGAAATTGCATTAAAAGGTATTTGTAAAAAAATTGCAATGAATAAAAATTTTGTCATTTTACCGGAAAATATTCCATAACCAATAATTGCTCCACTAGCTGCGTGAAATAAAATAAAACCAATAGATCCAAAGGCAACTAGTGTTAAGAAAATTGTACTTGATTGCCCTGATAGACTTCCTATAATTACCAAAAAAGGTGTAAATGAAGAGCCAAAACCTAAACCCAAGGTTAATCCATAGATTGTCGTTTCTTTTTTAAATTGTAGCCGTCCGATATTTAAAACAATAGTTTTGAACAGTTGTTCCAAAAAGGCAAATAGAATTATATATATGATTACAAGAGGTAAAGGATTTATTATTAATCTTATTATTGCAGCTAAAATTCCAAAAAAAATACCTGTTATAAAAGTTAAGAAAATTGTTTTATCCTTATAATATCCTTCATATCCTTTTAAGGCAATAAACAGAAAAAAAAGAGCAGGTATTATTCCGAGAAACAAAATTGCCTGCGTTGGTAGTTCCATTTTTAATCCAGCAGGAATAGAGAAGATTATATTAAAGGTCATCGATTACCAAAATTGGAATCTAGGAGTTTTATTTATGTTAGAAACACCAGCAATTGTTCTTAATGTTAAAACATATATTGAAGCAACTGGAAATAAGGCACTGGAAATTGCATCGTTAATGGATAAAGTATCAAAAGAACTTGGAGTGAGTATGGCTATTGCTGTTCAAGCAACTGATATTTTACTTTGTTCAAAAAAAGTATCAATTCCTGTCTTTGCAGAACATATAGATCCAATAAAACCTGGTAGTAATACTGGATGGACTCTAGCTGAAGCCGTTAAATCGGCAGGTGCAGTTGGTACTTTGATTAACCATAGTGAACATAGACTTATTCTTGCTGATTTGGATACTTGTATAAGGAGAGCAAAAGAACTTGGTCTAGATCATATAATATGCTCAAACAATGTGGAAACATCCAAAGCAATAGCTGCTTTTTCACCAAATTTTATTGCAGTGGAACCACCTGAATTGATAGGAGGAGAAATATCTGTTACAACAGCAAATCCTGATATTGTTAGTAATAGTGTTGATGCTGTAAAGAGTATTAATAATAAGGTTAAGGTTTTATGTGGTGCCGGTGTAAAAAATGGAAGAGATGTTAAAAAAGCAGTGGAGCTGGGTGCAGATGGAGTGCTACTTGCTAGTGGTGTTGTAAAAGCAAAAGATAAAGAAGGAGTAATTCGTGACCTGGCATCAGGCTTATAAATTAGAATTTTTAAGAGATTGAATAGCTTTATTATAATCCTTGCTTGTAAAAACAAAATTACCAGCAACTAGAACATTTGCACCATTTTCAATTATATACTTTGCATTTTTATCATTTATTCCGCCGTCAACCTCTAAATATATTTTTTTACCAGTTTTTTCAATTAGTTCTTTAGCTTTTTTTATTTTTGGTAAAACATCTTTAATAAAACCTTGGCCACCAAAACCAGGATAAACAGACATTATAAGAACTAAATCTACATCTGAAATAATATCTTTTATTTTATCAATGGAAGTATTTGGATTGATAGACACTCCAGCTTTACAATTTAAATCTTTTATTTTTTTAATAATAAATTTTAAATTGTTACACGCTTCTGCATGAACAGTAATTAAATCTGCACCTGCTTTTATAAATTGTTCAACATAAGCATCAGGATTTTCTATCATGAGATGAACATCAAAAAAAATTTTTGATATTTTTCTGATCTTGGAAACTACAACAGGGCCTATTGTAATATTTTGTACAAAATGTCCATCCATTACATCTATGTGTAACCAATCTGCCCCAGATTTTTCAACTGCAAGTATTTCTTCACCAAGCTTTGAAAAATCAGCTGATAGAATAGAAGGAGCTATTAATACCATTTTATCAAAAACTGCAATACAGTTTAGCTTTATAAAACCAAATGTTAGTAAACACTAATTGTTTGATAGAGAATAAGAGGCGCTTTTATTTTTTTAATTTCCTTATTTTAAACTCTCCAATCCCAACAGGGATTATCTCTATTTCATCTCCATCATTAATATCATGGGCTTTGGCTAGTTGACTTGGTATAGTCAGAACCAGACTACTACCCACTACTCGGGCTTTTCTAGTTAGAGGCATATCCCATCCACCACGCTGTGGTAATGTATACTTGAATATATATATGTTTTGATTTTTCTAAATATATCCAAACATGTTTATATCTGTAAAAAGGATAAATTTAATCTGTTATTTGAAACCAAAAAGTTATGAACAAAAAAACAATACAGGGCTGGAGCGAGGACTTATGAAAATATTTGTTGACACAGCTGATATAAATGAAATTAGGGAACTTGCATCATGGGGAATTATAGATGGAGTAACCACAAATCCGACTCTTTGTGCAAAAACTGGGCGACCATTTAATGAAATAATAGAAGAGATTTTTAAAATAGTCGATGGGCCAATAAGCCTTGAGGTAGTAAGTGAAAAAGCAGAAGAAATGGTAAAAGAAGCAAAAACTCTTGTTGAAAAAGTTGATGAAGAATATAGAAAAAATGTAGCAATAAAAATACCAATGACATCAGAAGGATTAAAAGCTGTAAAAACATTGTCAAAAGAAGGAATAAAAGTAAATGTAACACTTGTTTTTTCAGCAAATCAAGCATTACTTGCGGCAAAAGCAGGTGCAACATATGTAAGCCCATTTATAGGAAGACTAGATGACATCGGTCAAGAAGGAATGAATGTAGTTGAAGAAATAATGGAAATATTTTGTAATTATGATATAGAAACAGAGGTTATTGTTGCTAGTATACGACACCCTATACATGTTATACAAGCTGCAAGAATTGGTGCTGATATTGCAACAATTCCACCACAGGTAATAAGAAAAATGGTTAAACATTCATTAACTGATGTTGGGATAAAGAATTTTTTAAAAGATTGGGAAAAAGTTAAAAAATAAAAATATTATATTTTGCCGAATTCTTTTTTTCTTTCTTTTGCATCTTTACCAGTTGCTTCAAATAAAAATGTGTTCCATTTTTTAATTATGCTGTAATCACCACAAACTTTTTTTGGCGGTACTATGTTTATAAAAAGAGAATTTTTTTCTTGTTTCATATCTATCTTACCAATTCCTTCAACTTCAAACTGCATACCCTTACGAACATCCCCTTTTGCTCCAAAATGTTTAGTTACAAGCACCTCAATATCAGGATTATATCCTCTTTTAATTTTATATTCTCTCATGCAAAACCCATTTTTAGAAATATAAAATAGAAATATTAATTTTACCTATTTATTCAATATCTCAACAGCCTTGTTAATTGCTTCTTCAGCTGAATTTACAACATAATACTCTGATTCTATATTTTGCATAATACAGCCTGTTATTATTTCATCAACACAGCCACCAGTTCCTTTTATTAGTATAAGTGGTTTATTATAAATCATACTGAAAGAAATTTCATTTAAAGTACCCCATCTACCACCGATTGCAATAACAACATCACCTGAGTTTGCTACTAAAAAATTTCTTATATTTCCAATAGTCGTAGGAATTGCAATATCAATATATTTATTTGCTTCCTCTTTAGAGTAAGGTAATATCCCGATAGTTATACCATGCTCTTCCTTAGCACCTTTACAAGCAGCCTCCATAATACCACCGCGTCCACCACATAAAAGAACAAAACCAAGTTTAGCAGCAATTCTACCGACTTGCTCTGCTACATTTAAGGCATAATCAGACAATTTTTCATCATCTAAATCGCTTCCACAAATAGAAATTATCTTTTTCATTGGATGGTCGATAATTACAATCTGTTTTTAATTATTTCTCCCACAAATCTTATAAATACTCCTCTATTACACTAAAATTCACATATCTGGAGAAATAAGAAATGACAAAGAAAACAACAAAAACAAATCCTACTTTAATAACACTGATACATGAACTTAAAAAACATGCAAATGAAAATAAAGCACCAATATGGAAAGATATAGCATTAAGACTTGAGAAATCATCGAGTAACTGGCCTGTAGTAAATCTAGATAAAATCAACAGGTTTATTGATGAAAAAGAAACAGCTTTAATACCAGGTAAAGTGCTATCAAATGGAGAATTAACAAAAAAAATTACAATCTCTGCATGGTCATTTTCTGAAAAAGCCCAGGAAAAAATAAAAAAATCAGGTAGTAAACATATATCAATTGAAGAATTAATGAAAAATAATCCGAAAGGTAAGGATATTAGAATATTGGGATGAATATGACAACAATTATTGATGCAAACGGTCTTACACTAGGAAGGCTTAGTACAAATGCTGCAAAACGTTTAATCAAAGGTGAGGAAATAACCATTATAAATTCTGAAAAAGCAATAATTTCTGGTAAAAAAACCTCTTTAAAAAATATTTATACGCATAAAAGGGAGCAAGGAACATATCGTAAAGGACCCTTTTTCCCAAGAACTCCTGATCAGATTGTAAAAAGAACAATTAGGGGTATGATTCCTTATCAGAAATCTCATGGTAGAGCAGCTTTTAAAAAATTAAAATGCTATATTGGTATACCAAAAGAGTTTGAAGGAAAAAAATTTGAAACATTAAAAGAGGCAAAAAAACAACCTGTTGATTATATGACAATTGAAGAACTATCCAGATCTTTAGGAGCGAATATTTAATGGTAAAAAAGGTTGTGAATACCTCTGGTAAAAGAAAAATGGCTGTTGCAAGAGCAACTGTCCAAAAAGGAACAGGTATTGTTAGAATCAACAAAGTACCAGTTGAACTATATGAACCAAGTATTGCTAAATGGAAGATAATGGAACCATTAATAATTGCAGATGAACATGTAAGTAAATTAAATGTGGATGTAAAAGTTTCTGGAGGAGGAGTTAT
>WOR8_10008092_pt1 | contig 14323 bp, 9 predicted proteins | sample DeeMarSeWOR38_10_FD_19890 | JGI IMG/M metagenome (IMG submission 19890) | reverse complement strand
GAGGCAATACGTTCGGCTGAAAGGGAAGGCGTCGAGGTTCTCTCGTCTGTCGTACCAGGCAGCAAGCTGCACGAGATCATCAACAACCCGATTGACAGCGGTATTGACGAAGGCTAGCAAGTCAATCCGGATCCGTTGAGTTGCATCCCGTCTTCCTCCTGACTGCTATCAGGGAGACTACTCGCCTGGATCACCGGGATGGTCTGATAGGCCATCCCGGTTATTCCCACAGGTACACGCCCTTCATGGGTGCGGCGCCTCAGAACTCCAGCGTGGTGCGCAGTGCAAACAGCAGGCCCTCGGGACCGTCCGCATCTTCAAGACTGTCTTTCATGTACTGCAAATCGGCGGTCAGGCTCAGCAGATCATTGATGACAAACCGGTAATAGGCCTCGGCTACGTGCGTGTGACGCAGCTCTAGATTGCCACCATCCAGGTAGCCGTAGGCCAGACCGATGTTGTCGGCCGGGCGCTGCCAGGGCGTACCACGGATATCCAGTCCACCACTGTAGAGCCATTGGTACCGGATCACTGCCGCGTCATCCTGCCGGCCGAGACGGATGAAGACACCGAGTGTCTCGCCCAGCTGCTGGTCCAGCGACATCGATACCGAGCGGCGTCGCTCCAGTGAACTGCCCTGCGGATCGGGAAAGTCCTCCGTCGTGGTGTCGACCATCAGGCGGTAATTCCCCTCGCCGAGCGCCGTAGCCACCCTGTAGCCCAGTTGCAGCCCGTAAAAACCGTAACCGTTGCCATCGTCGTTCTCGCCGATGTTCATGTAAACGCCCCGCAGGGCGATGTCTCCGACCTGCCACTCCAGCGCTGCACCCGTGTCATACGCCGGCAGCAGGGCATTCGGCGCATTGACCAGAGCCTGGTTCATGAACTGCGTGTATTCATCGTTGGAATAGGCATTCTCATCGAGGTAGTCGCTGGCACTGATGATGCCGAGCGTAATATCAAGCACATCGTCATCCGGCAGGGAAAAGCTGTGCCGGTACCATGCATTCAGCAGGTGGTCGCGGTCCCGGCCGTTGATATCCCTGACATCCTCCTCGTGGTCAGCAATCCAGGGGGCAAGCTGAAATGGTGAGGCGGCATTGAGACCGTTGCTGCGGGCAAACCCCAGCCTCGCGTACAGGGTATCCGCAGGCGCGGGAGTGTATTCCACCTCCGGCTGGAACGGCACCACGCCCCGGCAACGGTCATTGGCCCCGGCGGTTTCCGACAGGCTCTGGCACTGCAGGGAACCGGCGATAACGCCGTGCATGTTGAGACCCTGCGCCAGCTCCAGCGCCCCGACCGGTCCGCCGGCAAGCACCAGCAGGGCAGCTGTGATGATGGCAATTTCGCGGACAGGTTGAATACAGTAGTGCAACATGGGCAAATTTTACAGGCTCTGTGTATAAAGCATGGCCAGGCAAGGCAGCATACCCGGTCGTGGTTCAAAGGTATGCTCAGGGGCCGGAGAATCCCCATGCCCGCCCCATGATAATCATCATGCCCGCCACGCCGCCAGCTGTTATGCTATGCAAAAATTCGCGAGGCACGATACAGCATGAGCACCAATCCGACCACCCAGAACCTGGCACTCTTCTGCGACTTCGAGAACGTCGCGCTGGGTGTGCGTGACGCCAAGTATTCGGCATTCGACATCCAGAAGGTGCTCGAGCGGCTGCTGCTCAAGGGCAGCATCGTCGTCAAGAAGGCCTATTGCGACTGGGACCGCTACAAGGAATTCAAGAAGGCGATGCACGAGGCGGCCTTCGAGCTGATCGAGATTCCGCATGTGCGCATGTCCGGCAAGAACTCGGCCGACATCCGCATGGTCGTCGATGCCCTTGACCTCTGCTACACCAAGGCACACGTCGACACCTTTGTCATCATCAGCGGCGACTCCGATTTCTCGCCACTGGTCAGCAAGCTGCGCGAGAACAACAAGGTCGTGATCGGTGTCGGCGTCAAGAATGCCACCTCGGACCTGCTGATCGCCAACTGCGACGAGTTCATTTTTTACGACGACCTCGTGCGCGGCGCGGAGAAACAGCGTCGCAGCAAGCAGAAAAAGTCAAGGAAGACCGCGGCGCCGGAAAAGGCAGAAAAGACCGATGATAAATCCGAAGAAGAAAAGCAACAGGAGGCCATCGACCTGGTCATGGAGATGGTCGAGGACCTGTTCGAGGAGCGCGGTGAACAGGACAAGGTCTGGGGCTCCATGGTCAAGCAGACCCTGAAGCGCCGCAAGCCCGGCTTCAGCGAGACATATCATGGTTTCAGAACCTTCGGCAAGCTGCTCGAGGAAGCACAGTCGCGCAAGCTGCTGGAGCTCGAGCACGACGAGAAGTCCGGTGGCTACATCATCCGCAGCTTCAACCCGGAGGATTGACCGGCACCGCCCGGCGGCGTGATGCACAGGCGGCCATCGACGGCCGACTTCATTCTCAAGGCGCGGCTATGGAGGCGACGGCCTGTTCCAGTCGACCGACGGGGCGACGCTGCGCACATGCAGGTCCCGTTGCGGGAACGGGATCTGTATCCCGGCCTCCCGCAGCACCCGCTCGATGGCGAAATTGAGTTCGCTCAGGGTATCCAGACGACGGTCGACCAGGCGGATAAAGCAGCGCAGTTCAAAATCCAGCGAGCTTTCACCAAAGCCGCGAAACAGCACCTTCGGCGGACTGACCTTCAGACCGTCCTTTATAACGAGGGGATGTTCGCTGGCAACCTGGAGCAGTAAATCCCGCAGCCGCTCCACATCCGTTCCGTAGGCGACACCGATCGGCACGGTCACCCGCCCCCAGGGATCATTCAGCATCCAGTTGGTGACCTGGCTGGAGATCAGCTCCGAGTTCGGAACAATCACATCGGCACGGTCAAAGGTCTCTATCTGCGTTGAGCGAATACTGATCCTGCGCACATAGCCTTCGGTATTCCCGACCACGATCCAGTCACCGGTCCGGATAGGACGTTCAAACAGCAGGATGATGCCGGAGATGAAATTGTTGACGATATTCTGCAGGCCGAAGCCGATACCGACGGATAGCGCACCGACCACGATGGCCAGGCTGGTGAAATTGAATCCTGCCAGCGACAGGCCGACCAGGGCAGCCAGCATGATACCCACGTAGCCGCTGATGGTGATCACGGCCTCCTTGGCGCCGTGCGAGATTCCCAGCTTTGCCACCCAGGCCGGGAGGGCTTCGTTACGCATCCAGCGAACTGCCGTCACCAGCAGGGCGAACACGGCAATGGCAATCACCCAGTTCAGGGGCAAAATCTGCACGCCCGCCACCTGGAAGCCGCTGGTCAGGCCTTCCCTCAGCATGGTCCAGACCCTGTCGCTGTACCCCCACAGGGCAAAGGCACCGGCAGCGAAAAACAACCATATCACCACGGTCACCAGCAACCGCAGCCAGATCAGGCCGGGGACCGGCTCGTCCCGGGCGAGGCCCAGGGAGTTACGCAGGGCGCTTTGCCACTGGTAGCGCCCGGTGTCCAGGTCGTCAAACAGCTCCCGCAGCAGAACGTTGATTACCCACAGCACGCTTGCCAGCAGGGTGATACCGACCAGACCACGCAGCAGGTAGAACGAAAGATTACGAAACCCTGAAAGTTCCGCGAACAGGCTTGCCAGCAGGACCAGCATGATCAGGCCGCGCAGCTTTCGACTGTTGAACGGACTTGGTGCTTGTCGCATCGTCATGAGCAGCCACAACAGGATGACGATGGCCATCGAAAGGTATGCGGCGCGGGCGATAAGCCACTGCGCCGGGCTCATGATATCCTGGATACCCATACCGAAAACCAGCACGGCGATCACCAGCAGCGCGAGCAGCCCGTGGAGACGCTTGCCCAGCGCCCTGCAATAGGCAGGATCGGCATCGAGGAAATGCTGTGCCGGCGGACAGGGTTCGAGGAAAGTCCTGACCAGGATCGATCCCGCCAGGTACACCAGCAGACCAAGCAGCAGCACAACCGATGGCGGGACCGGCACATTCGGCAACACATACAGGAACCAGATGATGATGGTGGCCAGGACGACCAGCAGGGGGAGCTTTGCGGCGAAACAACTCAGCAGGGAAGTCACCAGGGACGATGCCACCCCTTCTCCCCGGACTTGCACCACCCTGAGCAGAAGCCGCTGCTGCCACCACATTCCGGTAAAGAACACCGCCACTACCAGTGCCGCCATAATCAGCCATTGGCTGCGCTGCATCCGGCTCAACTGCAGCCGTTCGAGCAGGAAAGTTTTGAACAGGGGATACAGGTTGTCTGCCTGCTGCAGGTTGGTGATGGAGACATCCCACGGCGCGTCCGCATCAACCAGGATATCGAGGTTCTTCTTCAACCGCTCGACAACCGCCACCTGGCTGTCGATACACCTTTGCGCCGCCAGGCGAATTTCCGAGAGTCGCCCGCCCCATACATCGAATTGCCCGACGTCATCGGTCTGGCGGTTGAAGGCCTCGAACGCCGCCTCGACATCGACGATTTCCCGCCGCGCCTCCTGGATCCAGCCCTCCTCAGGCTCCGATGCCTGACTGTCGATGAGGACCGTCCAGATACAGAACAGCGCCAGCAACTGAAACAGCCGGGTTAGTACCGAAAACCGTGGCGCACTTGTCATGAGTGAACAATAGAAACTAATTCCTGCACACACAAGACTAATCTGCCGCCAGCGGGCAATCGCAAATACCCGGTCGATGCGGCTCCCCGCGCCCGGTGTGATCCCCTGCCCCGCCAGCACATGAGCGGGGACTCGTCGACGTTATGCGGAGCGGAATCCGGTTTCGCAAAATTGCCAGACCCGGCAGGCCGCGCGCATAATCCACCCCCCATGCGGACATAACCCCTGACAGCGCCTGTTGCTGGCAGCCACAAGTCGAGGCGAACACTGGCAATCCCGGCCGGCGACATCTGAAATCCGCTCAACGGGTGTTAACATGGGCCGCTTGATGCCCGGGGGACATTCCCGCTCGATACCAGCATCGGACAGGCCTGCTTGCTAATGCACCACCAATTGACCTCGACAGCCGTTACCTGCCGGCGAAACCGCCGCCGCCTGCCGTGGCTGTTCGCGGCCCTGTGCTCGCTGCTCGCAGCGGCTGCACTGGCCGATGACCTGGCCGGTTATGTCTACCCGATCTCCGATCCCTTTGAGGCCACGGTGACCGGCACTCCGGTGGAACTCAAGCACAAGTTCCGGCACAAGAAGCCCATGCGGCTGGACGACTTCGAGCTGGATGTCTTCCCGGAACGCGAGCTGCCACAGCTGTTCCAGTCGGTGCGCAAACTGGCGTTTACCCTGGCCTACCAGGAGGCCCCCGCGCCACTACTGTTCGTGATCGCCGGAACCGGCGGCAGCCACCGCTCCTCTACATCCAGATATCTTCAGCGCGTCTTCTACCAGGCCGGCTACCACGTCATCACCCTCTCTTCGCCCAGCAGCTACGAATTCATCACCGCGGCTTCCGAATCGCAATACCCGGGCATCAGCGACGAGGATGCACGGGATCTGTACCGGGTCATGCAGATGTCGCTGGAGCAGGTGAGTGGCCTCATTTCGATAACCGGCGTCTATCTCACCGGCTACAGCCTGGGTGGCCTGCAGGCGGCGTTCGTCAGCCACAGGGATGAACAGGAACAGGCGATCGGTTTCCGCAAGGTATTACTGCTGAATCCGCCGGTCAGCCTCTACACATCGGCCTCGCTGCTCGACAACCTGGTCGGCAGCGAGCGGGGCATAAAAAATGCCCATGATTATTACAGCAGGCTGTTTGGCAAGTTTACCGAGTACTTCGCCGAAAACGGCATGATCAGGCTCGACGACGAGGCCTTCATGTTCAAGTTCCAGGAGAGCGAACAGTCGTTGACGCGGGAGGAACTCATGGCGCTGATCGGCGCATCGTTTCGTTTCAGCTCAGCCGGCCTCGTCTTTACCGTGGATGCGCTCAACAGGACAGGCTATGTTGTCGAGAGGCACCAGGAACTGACACTGGGCACGCCACTCGAGCAGTACTTCAAGCGTGGACTCTGGTGGCGCTTCACCGATTATTTCGAATACCTGCTGTTGCCCTACTGGAAAGGCCGGCAGCCGCAGGACAGCAGGGAACACCTGGTCGAGAGAATCAGCCTGCATGCACTCAGCGACTATCTTGCGTCCAACCGCAAGATAGGTGTCATTTCAAACGCCGACGAGATCATACTGACGCCGGAAGATGTGGATTTTCTCACCGACACCTTCGGCAGCAGGGCAACCATCTTTCCACATGGCGGACACCTGGGCAACGTGCAGCATCGCGACTATGTTGCGCGCATGCTGGGCTTCTTCAGCACGGCTACCGGGGGGAGCTAGAGCGGACATGGAAGAACGCCTCCGGAGACGGCTGCGCCAGTCATTGCCGGCGCTCGCCCTGCTGGGCATTGCCGGCTGCGCCTCCCAACCGGCCCAGTTGCCGCCCAGGGACCCGGGCGGACTGGTCGATCCCGGCATTTACGAAGGCATGGAGGAAAGCTTCAAGCCACCACCGGGGCAGCGAACTTTCTTCGAGGTTAACGATCCGTGGGGACCGGTCAACCGCAAGCTCTATGTCTTCAACAGTTACCTGGACAACTATGTGCTGCTGCCTGCCGTTCGGGTTTACCGCACAGCACTGCCGGAACCTGTGCGGCAAGCGCTGACCAATTTCTTCACCAATCTGAACGAGATCACGACCTTTATCAACCTGGTGCTGCAGATGAAGGGTGTGGAGGCACTTTCCAGTGGCGCCCGCTTCTTCAACAACACAACCGTTGGCATCCTCGGCCTGATGGATGCGGCAACACACATGGGCATACCCAAATACGAGGAGGACCTCGGCCAGACACTGGGCCACTACGGGGCCGGCCCGGGACCTTACATCGTGCTGCCCCTGTTCGGCCCCTCCTCGCTGCGGGATACCGCTGGCCTGGCAGGTGATTTCGCTATCAGCTACAAGGTCAATGTGTTCGGAGTCCGTCAGGCAATCTGGGCCTCGATCCCGCTGACACTAATGGAAGTCGTGCAGATCCGCGACAACCTTGCCTTCTCCTACGGCGACCTGAGCTCACCTTTCGAATACGAAATGGTCCGCTATCTCTACCTGGAGAGCCGCGAACTGGACATCCGGCAATAAACCGGTAACGCGCCGGCCCCTGTAAAAACACACATGTATCGCCCGCGATTGACCGCCAGCCGGTACCCCGGCATTATGCCCCGCGTGCAGCCTCGCGCCGGCCAGCTGACAACAGCTGCCATGGCGCACGGCGACCCGGGCCAGGACAACGAGCGCTCGCCCCCGGATGCCCTGTTAGGGTGCAGCCCGGCCCGTATCCGATTTCACCGCCATGGCAGACCCGTGCCGGTGGCCTGAGCTGATTATTCTGCGTTACCTGGAGATACTTGATGAACAGTCCGAAGAAATACGTTTACGCATTCGAGGATGGCGACGGCAGCGACAAGATGCTGCTGGGCGGCAAGGGTGCCAACCTGTGCGAAATGACCCAGATCGGTATCAACGTACCACCCGGCTTCGTCATAACGACTGAGGCCTGCCTCTACTACCTTGATAACGCGGACAATGACATGCCTGCCGGCGTCATGGATGAAGTACGCGAGCAGATGCAGGCACTCGAGGAAAAAACCGGCAAGACCTTCGGAGGCAGCGAGGATCCCCTGCTGATATCGGTACGCTCCGGTTCGGCCATGTCCATGCCGGGCATGATGGATACCATCCTCAACCTCGGGCTGAACATCGACACCCTGAAGGCCCTGATTGCACAGACCGGCAACGAGCGATTTGGCTGGGACGCCTATCGCCGTTTCATACAGCTGTTCGGCAAGGTCGCGCTCGGTGTGCCGGACGAGGCCTTCGACGCCGAATTCGAGTCGGTCAAGACAAAGGCCGGCGCCACGCAGGACGTCGCACTCACGGCCCGCGACCTGCGCGAAATCTCCGACCGGTTCCTGGAAGTGGTCGAGCGGGAAACCGGCAATCCCTTCCCTGAGGACCCGATGGAGCAGCTGGAGATCGCCATCAAGGCGGTATTCGGCTCCTGGATGGGCAAGCGCGCGGTCGACTACCGGCGCGAGTTCAACATCACGCCGGACATGGCCAATGGCACCGCGGTCAACCTGGTCACCATGGTGTTCGGCAACCTGGGCGATGATTGCGCAACAGGCGTGGGCTTTACCCGCTACCCCGATACCGGCGAAAACCGGCTGTTTGGTGAGTACCTGGTGAACGCGCAGGGTGAAGATGTGGTGGCCGGTATCCGCACACCCAAGCCGATCGACATGCTGCAGGAGGAAATGCCGGAGATGTACGCGGAGCTGCAGACGCTGCGCGAGCGTCTGGAGACACACTACCGGGAAGTGCAGGACTTCGAATTCACCATCGAGAAAGGGCGTTTCTACTGCCTGCAGACCCGCAACGGCAAGATGAATGCCGTAGCCCTGATCCGCACCTCCGTGGACATGTCGCGTGAAGGCCTGATCGACAAACGACAGGCGCTGTTGCGTATCCAGCCCGACATGCTGGAACAGTTGCTGTTTCCGCGCCTGGATCCTGCCGCCCGGCATGCACCGGTAGCCCGCGGCCTGCCCGCCTCGCCCGGCGCGGCAGTCGGGCACGCCGTATTCGACGCCGACCGTGCCGAACAGCAGGGGCACGGCGGGCTGCGCGTGATCCTGGTGCGCGAGGAAACCAAGCCCGAGGACATCCACGGATTTTTTGCCTCCCAGGGCATACTGACGGCCCGTGGCGGCAAGACCTCGCACGCGGCGGTGGTCGCGCGCGGCATGGGCAAACCCTGCGTGGCGGGCGCCGAGGGCATCCATGTCGATGTGCACATGCGCAAGGCCTTCGTCGGCGAACACACCATCAGCGAGGGCGACCTGATTACCATCGATGGCACCACCGGTGATGTCTACCTCGGTGAAGTGCCGATGATCGAGGCTGAATTTTCCTCGGAGCTGGAAACCCTGCTGGGGTGGGCCGATGAAGCCGCCAGTCTCAGTATCATGGCCAACGCCGACACACCACACGATGCCGAACGGGCACTCAAGTACGGCGCCATGGGAATCGGCCTGTGTCGCACCGAGCGCATGTTCAACGACTCGGAAAGACTGCCTGTGGTTATCGAAATGATCGTTGCCGAGACCACCGAGGACCGGCAGGAGGCGCTGAACAAGCTGCTGCCGATCCAGCGCGAGGACTTCAAGGGGATTTTCAAGGTCATGGCGCCGCGACCGGTCACCATCCGGCTGCTGGATCCGCCCATCCACGAGTTCCTGCCGTCCGAGCAGCAACTGGTGGAGGAACTGGACCTGCTGCGCCACCTGAAGGATACCGTGATGGGCATGACCATCCTGTCCGAAGCCGTGCAGTTCATGTACAGCGGCCGGGAACAACCCAGCATCGAATGCCTGACGGATCCGCGCCTTGTCGAGGAAGCGGTGGAGAAAAAGGAAACCATGCTGAAAAAGGTGCGCGCCCTGTACGAAGTGAACCCGATGCTGGGTCACCGCGGCGTGCGCCTGGGGCTGTCCTTCCCGGAGATCTATTCCATGCAGATCTCCGCCATCCTGGAGGCCGCCGCCGAATGCAGCAAGGAGGGCTTCGAGGTCCATCCCGAGATCATGGTGCCGCAGGTATGCACCTCGCAGGAACTGAAACGGGTCAAGAGCTATGTCGATGCCGTGCATGAGGTGGTCGAGGACAAGTACGGCACGAAAGTCGCCTTCAAGTTCGGCACCATGATGGAGGTCGTGCGCTCCTGCATGCGCGCCGGCAGCCTGGCCGAGGAAGCCGAGTTCTTCTCTTTCGGCACCAATGACCTGACCCAGGCGGCCTTTTCGTTCTCGCGCGAGGACGCAGAGAACAAGTTCCTGCCGATGTACAACGAACGCGGGATATTGCAGGACAACCCGTTCGAGGTGCTGGACACCAAGGGTGTCGGCAAGCTGATGGAACTGGCTGTCGGCTGGGGCCGCGAGACCCGCCCGGACATGAAGGTGGGCATATGCGGCGAACACGGTGGACATCCCGACTCAATCCGCTTCTGCCACGCCATCGGCCTGAGCTATGTTTCCTGCTCGGGACCGCGCGTCCCGGTGGCCCGACTGGCCGCCGCGCATGCGTCCCTGGCAAGCGCTGGCACGGCCGCCGGCACGCAGGCGCTGTAGTCCCCACCAGGACTGCACCGGACCGGCGGCTGCCTGTTGACGGCGGAAGTCCTCCGGTGCAGCAGCCCGTCCGCCACTCACGCTGTCTGAAAAATTCGCATCCCGGGCTCACCACCGGGATTGCGGTTACGCCGGCACCTCGATTAACAATTGTCATGTGAACCGGTATTCTTGGCCGGCGGCCGGCCATGCAAGGATGCCGGCAGCCACACACAGCATCGACCCGTAACCAGGCACTGCATCCCATGACCACCACGCACAGCAAAGGCACTCACCCCACCGCCAGCACCATCATGGACAAGAATCCCAGCGTGCTTCATCCCACAGACAAGATCAGCCAGGCGGTAGAGTGCATCATGAAGCACCGTTACCGGAGGCTGCCGGTCGTGGACGATGACGGCTGCTTCATGGGCGTGTTCGGCGTGACGTGCCTGCTTCGCCTGGTACTGCCGAAAGCCGTGATCATGGACAAGGGCCTTGAATCGGCAGCCTATATCCGCGACAGCCTGTCAGACCTTCACCGGCGCCTGAAGGAGGTCGAGGATGAACCGATTTCCCTGTGCATGCGTGAGGAAATGGTCAGGGTCAGCCCGGACACACCCCTGATTGAAACGCTGCTGATCCTGTACAAAACCGGCGCCAGCCTGCCCGTGGTCGACCCTGAAACCGGCAAACTGGTGGGGGTCATTTCCTACTTTGATGTCGGCGAGAACATACTGGCAGCCGAGGTCTGACAAATGGACCACGGCTCTGAAGTGATGCACATGGTCTTCGGTCTGGACCCCCAGTGGTATGCGGGCATCCTGTTTGCACTGACCTACCTGATGATCATGAGCGAGCGCATTAACCGCGCAATCGTGTCCATGACGGCCGCCGGCCTGATGGTGCTGGGTGGCGTACTGACCCAGGAAACGGCCCTGGAAGGTATCGATTTCAACACCATCGGCCTGCTGACCGGCATGATGATTATCGTAGCCATTACCCGGCAGTCGGGTATCTTCCAGTACCTTGCCATATGGTCTGCCAAAAAGGTCAAGGCCAGCCCCTGGGGAATCCTGGTCATGCTGTCCCTGGTCACGGCCGTGCTGTCCGCCCTGCTGGACAATGTCACCACCGTGCTGCTGATAGCCCCGGTCACCCTGCTGATCACGGATTCCCTCAAGGTAAAACCGTTTCCCTACCTTTTTGCCGAGATATTCGCGGCAAATATCGGCGGTACGGCCACCCTCATCGGCGACCCGCCTAACATCATGATCGGCTCTGCCGTTGGCCTGAGCTTCAATGACTTCCTGTTCAATCTCGGGCCGATAGTGGCCCTGCTCCTGCCCGCCATGCTGCTGCCCGTCTACCTGATCTGGGGGCGGCATCTGCATGCAAGCAGCGCGGCGCGTCAACGGGTGATGGACTACAACGAGGCCGACGCCATTACCGACAAACGTCTGCTCTGGCAGTCCGTCCTGGTACTGGCCCTGGTCATTACGGGGTTCATCCTGGCCCATGATATTCGCCAGCAGCCGGCCACCATCGCCATGTTCGGCGCCGCCCTGCTGCTGCTGGTTTCCAGCCTGCCGCGCAGCCCGGGCGAACAGAGTAAGAACCTTGAACACATTTTTTCACGGGTGGAGTGGATCACCATCTTTTTCTTCATGGGCCTGTTCGTTATTGTCTATGGCGTCGAGAAAACCGGACTGCTGGAAATGCTCGCCAACAGGGTACTGGAGATGACAGGCGGCGACACAGCCCTGACCACCGTCTCGATCATCTGGACATCGGCCATTGCCTCCGCCCTGATCGACAATATTCCCTTCGTTGCGGCCATGATCCCGATGATCCAGAACATGACGGGCTTGCCCGGTGGGGCCGACGGACTCATGCCCCTGTGGTGGGCACTGGCCCTTGGCTCATGCCTCGGCGGGAATGGCAGCCTGATCGGCGCCAGTGCCAATCTGATTGTCGCGGGATTCGCGGAACGTGCAGGTCACACGCTGCAGTTCCTGCGTTTCATGCTGATCGCGTTCCCCCTGATGCTGGGCTCGATTGCCATCAGCACCGTCTATATCTATCTGCGCTACCTGTAAACATCACCAGCAGGCGCAGTTAACCGGCCCACTGATGATAACAAGGGCCGTGAGCGGCCCTTCAGGCCCGGATCAGGCGGGCCGCCGCGACTGCGACCTGCCCCAGCGCAAGCCCGCCATCATTGGCGGGTACTTTCTCCGGCGAAAGAACACGGATGTCCGACTGCCTCAGCGACGAACTGACGCCCTCCAGCAGCAGCCGGTTCTGAAAAACCCCGCCACCGAGCACAGCCGTGTCCAGGCCACGTTCATCGCACAGCACGCGCGCTGATTCCGTCACGGCCTGCACCAGCCCCTGATGGAAGCGTGCGGCGATCACGGCGGCTGCGACACCCTGGTGGAGGTCCTCCAGCAGCGCCTCCCAGAAGCGCCGCCATCCCAGCGTCCTGATTTCACCCTCCTCCAGGTCGAACGGATAGCCGTGCGATGCCTGGCAGTGAAACTCGCCTGTTGCCAGCGATTCGAGTTCAATCGCCGCCTGCCCCTCGTGCGAGACACGTTCACGGCACAGCCCGATGGCGGCGGCAACGGCATCGAACAGGCGACCGCAGGAAGAGGCCAGCGGGCTGTTGAGTCCCTTCTCCGCCATGGTCTGGAAGCCCTCCAGTGGCCTGGTTTCGAGGAAGCGGACAATGTCGAGATCCGGATAGCGCTCCCGTATCGGCTCCCAGCCGAAGTTAAGGAGCAGATGGGCCAGGGTGTTCCGCCAGGGCTCGCGCATGGCCTGCGAACCGCCCAGCATGTGAACGGGCTGGAACCGGGCGAGGCGACGGAAACCGGCATAATCGGCCAGCAGGAATTCCCCGCCCCAGAAGGTGTCGTCCCCGCCGAAGCCCAGTCCGTCGAGCACGATGCCGAGTACCGGCCGTGTATCCAGCGGTAAACCATGCTCCGCCAGGCAGGATGCGATGTGCGCATGGTGGTGCTGGACTTTCTGCAGCGGCAGTCCCGAGGCCTGCGCCTGCTCCTGCCCCAGCCGGGTCGAGAGATACTGCGGATGCTGATCCACGACAATACACGCCGGCTGGTGATCAAACAGGCCCCGGTACAGCTCCAGGCTGTGATGGTAATCGCCGTAGGTCACTGCATCTTCCAGGTCGCCGATGTGCTGCGACAGGACCGCCCGCCCCGCTTGCAGCAGGCAGAAGGTGTTCTTCAGCTCGCCCCCCATCGCCAGTATGCTGCCGGCTTGCGCGAATTCCTCCGGCAGCAGGACCGGTTGCGGTGCATAGCCGCGCGCGCGGCGCAGAAAGCGCGGCCTGCCATCGGCGACACGCAGCACCGAGTCGTCAAGCCGGTTGACGATATCGCGGTCATGCAGCAGGTAATAATCGGCGATTTGCTCCAGCCTCCGGCGGGCGTCCCGGTTGTCGATCGTCTGCGGTTCGTCACTGCGGTTACCCGAGGTCATGACCACCGGCCGGGCCATGTCCTGCATCAGCAGATGGTGCAACGGCGTGTAGGGCAGCATGAAACCCAGTGTATGCTGGCCGGGTGCGATGCCGGCAGCGAGGGATTCGCCTGCCGCATCCAGCACCACGATGGGGGCCGCCCTGTCGTGCAGCAGCGTCGCCCCGGTTTCGTCCAGTTCGGCGAAACGCCTGACCATGTCGATATCGCGCGCCATCAGCGCAAGCGCCTTGTGGTAGCGGACCTTGCGACGGCGCAACTCGTCGACCGCCGTCCCGCTGCCCGCGTCGCATGCCAGATGGAAACCGCCGATGCCCCTGATCGCAACGATATGGCCCTCGCGGATCAGCCGCGCGGCGGTGTCGATCACATCGCCATCCTCATCGGGTGGCAGCCTGCGACCGGCGGCGTCCTCCAGCCATACCCGGGGGCCGCAGTCGCCGCAGGCATTGGGTTGTGCGTGGAAGCGGCGGTCGGCCGGATCATCGTACTCTGCCTGACAGCGCGGGCACATCGTGAACGGGGACATGCTGGTGTTGGCGCGATCGTAGGGTATCGCCCGGATGATCGACAGCCTGGGGCCGCAATGGGTACAGTTGGTGAAGGGATAGCGGAAGCGGCGATTGGCCGG
>WOR8_10008153_pt1 | contig 14324 bp, 11 predicted proteins | sample DeeMarSeWOR38_10_FD_19890 | JGI IMG/M metagenome (IMG submission 19890) | reverse complement strand
GTGTGCCACCAAAGGTGCCATCAAGTTTGTGGACCTTTCGCATTGTCCAGGGACCTGCAAGATATCGACCGACGTCCCCAACATGACCTGTGAAGACATCGTTCCTATATGGTTGATTGTAAAAGTTCTGATAGACGATGAGTCCTGGGACATTCTCATGTAGAATCAGTTGCAATGCTTTAGCGGCTTCATATGCTTCTTCATAAGATATGCTGGTCCAGAGAGCATCACACCAAGAGTCATAGGTCTTATTGTTGAAGTTGAAGGGATTCATCATAGGCTCGTCAATTAACTCTGAATTATAGTTCATAAGCCATACAACATCATTGGTCAAGTAGTTCGTAGCATAGAAAGCCATATCATAGTCTCTATGATAATATATTTCTGACAAGAGTATTCCGAATGGAATACCATCAGTTTCAGCATAAATGTTTAGAGAGTTCAGGGCTTCAACAGCGTAGCGAGCAGCACCTCCTGCAACCTCCTCTGACTCAGATGAGTATCTGACGATTACCCTGAAGGGAGAGCCGTCAGGAGCTGCTCGATATCCTGTATCAGGGTGTATATCGAAACCAAGGTCATCAAGTATCTGATTTCCCAAAGCAGGTCGAGCATCGTAGTAGTGATATGGTAGGTCATCTTCTATGCAATAGAGATGATTCAAATACGGGACAAGTGAGTCATGCTCCTGAGAATATCCATCCAATACATCTGCACTAAACCCTATCTTGTCAAATGCAAACGCAAAAGCCCTCCTTAACCCGGTTATGTTTAGTGGATACTTCGCACAGTTTATGTCGATGTGTCCATAGCCATCTCGAAGCGCACTGTGAACGCTAATATCGGGATCTCCTTCAAAGATTGGGAGATGCTTTGGTAGTACCCATTCTCCCATGATGTCAATATCTCCAGACAAGAGAGAAAGAACTTCCTGGTCCCTATCTGTGATATACTTGAAAACAACCTTCTCTATGTATGGACCAATTCTGACATCATCTGTGCACAGAGTGCATGAGTGGGCTGAGATTGCAGGAGATGTCGCCATAAAGAGAACAACAGTGATGAGAAATCCCGCAACGATCTGTCCTTCCGATATTCTAGGCAATCACCTCGCCCCCTTATCATCACACTACTTCTTGTTCTTGTATCTTGAAAAGGTAAAATCCTCCGACCAGAACAGTCACTGCCGCACCGACCGCTCCACTTGTCAGAGATAATGCGAAATTGAAGGGAACAGGTTGGGTTGGTGTCGGTGTGGGTGTTGTTTCATTCCCATCAGTAAGAATTTTCGGGTAGTATGGGAAATCTGGGTTCGCTGTCAACTCACAGAATTCACCTCCCTCGATATCTGTCACGATGAAAGGTCCACATGTGACATAAGGCTCGTCTAAGTCGTAGACTGGATTCCAAGAGTTCCATCTGTCGGGTCCAACTGGACCCCCATCTTTGAAGATGTGGGCAGGGAGAATACCTGAAAGTGCAATTGCAGCCCTGTGCCACAATGATTCAGTATTGAATTCTAATATTGCCCTGTAGGTCGTTGGCGCATATGCTGCCACCAAGTCTCCTAGGACGGCTGAATCAGGGTTACCATAATCTGATGATTTGTATAGCCAAGAGTAAGTACCCGCAACGTCGTTTGCTGTGATGGGAGTCCCATCACTCCATGTTGCATTTTGGATGACATCTATAGTGAACCGGGTGTTTCCCTCAAACACATCTTCATTGTCTGAGTGTGTTTCCATGATCATAGCTTCAGCAAGATACTGCACAAGATTACCATCAGGACCTACTGAATACAGAGCTGGCCAGACCAGTTCATCTATCATTCTAGAGGAATATTTTCCAATGCTGAACATGTTGAATGTGTTGAAATACAAATGATAAGCAACATTCAATGTAGCTTCACGTACACCGTCACTTCTGTGAATCTTCCTAAACGTCCAAGGACCTGAGATATAACGACTAATGTCGGGTACATGACCAGTGAAGACATCATTCCTGTAGGCCTGTACAAAGTAGTTATTATAAACAACAACTAAAGGAACATTCTCATGTAGTACCAGTTGCATATCTGACACAATATCGAATGCCTCGCTCTCCGTCATACAACAGACAAGTTCTTCACAAAGGGAGTCGAATGTCGCGTTTTCGAAATTGGCTGGATTTCGGCCGTAATCATCTACATACTTAGACCAGTAATCGGTCAACCATATAGGATCATTCCAGAACCAGTTGTATCCCCAGAAGGCCATGTCGTAGTCCAAATGGTTGTTTGCAATTCCATTGATAATCTCGAAGCCTACTCCATTGTCTTCAGCATCGATATGAAGTGAATTAAGGGCGTCAACAGCGATACGTGACGATGGTCCTGCAATCTCTTCTGAGAGTGCGGCCCATAGAATTGTAACTCTTAATGGTGAACCATCCGGAGCATCTCTGAAACCAGTGATTGGGTTGATTTCGAAACCCAAGTCGTCAAGTATCTGATTACCAATATCAGGACGAGCTGTATAGTAATGATAGGGCAATTGATCTTCGATACACCATTTTTGAACGTATGGAACCAGAGAGTCATGAAGTTGAGTCTCACCTTCGAAGATTTCAATCCCCACTCTTTCTTTATCGAAGGCGTATGCAAAAGCTCTCCTAAATCCACTGATGTTGAGAGGATACTTATTGCAATTTATCGTGATATGACCATAGCCATTCCTTAGTCCGCTGTAGATGCTAATGTCAGGATCATCTAGAAAGCCACTTGCGATGTTTGAGGGAAGAAAGTACCTAGTCGATAGGTCTATCTCACCTGATAAAAGTGCTAGAGCAATCTGGTCTCTTTCAGGGAGATACTTGAAGACAATCTTGTCCACATAGGGTCCAACGTTGATGTTACTTGACTCATCCACAGCATTTACTACAAGTGCTGGAGATGCAACCATGAAGAGAAATACTGCTACAAATACAGCTCCGAAGATCTTCCTATCATTCATTACATAACCTCAATTTCAACACTATCGTTGGCAACGTGGACAGAAGTAGACATGTCCTCCTCCATGAGCAATCTTCTCAATCGCCGCACCACATGCAGGACACTCCTTGTCCTTCATGTTTGGTCCCATCACAGGTGTGTGGCGACCAGACTCGCCATAGAGGTCGATCCAATTGTCCTTCCCTCCATAACAGATGCGTGAATTGAGAATCTGCTTCATGGCATCATAGACATCATGCTTCTCATCATCGGTCAGTGTCTTTGTGTTTCTCTTGGGATGAATCCCAGCCTTGTAGATGACCTCCTGAAAGGCTGCATTGCTCAGTCCGACAACCACCGCAGTCTTTCCAACTATTGCTGCCTTGATGTTCTGCCCCTTGGCATCAAGCAGCTCAGAGAATTTCTCAAAGGTGAAGTCATGCTCCCCCACTGGGGAGGGGATGTCTGAGAAGTCGCGTTTAATCACGTAGAGTTCCTTGGCTTCTTGGTCTGTCGCTGAGTAAACAAGTCCCATTCCTGTCTGTCGGATTGTCAGGAATGTTTTGTCTGTGAACTCGAGCTTGAGGTGATGTTTCTTCGGGAGTGTGTCTGCACTCTCATGGAAGAGGATCTGTGCTCCATAGTCTGGACAAAGGACCAAGTTCATCTTCTTGTTCAACTGAATTCGAATCACATTACCTCGGTGTTCGATTGATTTTATCTTGCAGTCGACCAGTCTCGCATAGTCCTTGAGTTTCTTGTTCATAAAGCCAATCTTCTGCAACTTCTCTGAGTCTTGAACATCATATGCTTTGATCTTCTTGTTCATGAGAGAACTGGTCATCTGTTCGGCTAGAATCTGAGCTTCGGGGAGCTCAACACTCACTAGTCTCCACTTCCTAAACGCAATGCTAATTGTAAGCTAAGGTGTCTTATACACTTTCCGAGTTATGTTACAATGCTCAAAAATGGAAATGACCATTCATAAATCGAAACCATGACGTCTGAGAATCTCAATTAAAGGGTCTCCTCTCCTGAATGCACTTCTGAACTTTCGCGATATGTGCTCCGACCAGGAGTATTTGTCGAAACCGATTTTGTCCTCCCTGTCTACTAGGTCAACCTTCGTTCGGGACCTGATATAGTATCCCTGTGCAAGCATCCCCTCATCCATGCTCTTCATACAGATCTTGATGTCCTCATCTGTGTGGTGGCGATACTCGTCTTCGAACGCAGCCATCTCCAGCGGGAATCTCGGTCTGATCTCTGTATCTTCCGCAGGGTCAGGATAACCAACACTCATTCCAACGACTGGAAACACCCGTACTGGAACGTTGAAGGTCTTGGCAATCGAATCAGCCCGCAGAGGTGCGGTTCCATAGAGCACTGAACCTAGTCCAAGTGATTCAGCGGCAATTGTGAGGTTCTCAATCACGAGAACCACATCCTGCATCCCCAACCAGATTGCCATCATGTCATCGTATCCATACTCATGGCCTCTGTTTTTCATTATCTTCTCGAGTCGGGCAAAGTCAATGAAAAATACCATGTGAAGAGGAGCAGTGGGATATACAGTTAGACCCGCCTCCTTCATCTTCTCTCGACTTCTCGTGTAGACAACTGAGCAGAGTTGAGCAGCAAAGGGTGCTCTGAAACCTGCTGTCAGTATTTGATTAAGAACTTTGTCCGACACTTGTTTGTCTAGGTATTGTCTGATTGATCGTCTGTTGTTTATTGTGTCAAGGACAGGGTTTGACTCTGTCATGGTAAGAATGGTGTGTATTCCACCTCAAGAGGTTTCCTGATTGAAAAGAAATCGAGTGAGAGGAGTCCCTCTCACTCTTTAGTATCCACCTATCTTCTTCGCATAAAGATAACGCCAGCTATGATGGCTATCCCTACGACTCCTCCACCAGCGATGATCAACATTGTCGTCATATCACCACTAGGTATTGTGGGAGTTGTGGTCGTAGTAGTGGTTGAAGTAGTAGTGGTGGTTGGAGTTGAAATTATTGGGCCTAGGACGGTGTCTATCACTGTGAAGTTGTCAAACATCGCATTTCCCCAGTGGACATCTAATACGAATCTCTCTGAGTAGCTGAACTCTGTATGTACATAGCTGATATGTGGTTCATCAACCGAAGGATCAGCATCCACATAGACGTTAAATCCTCCAGTAGAGTTACGAGTGATGTCATAATGCGCCCAAGAATTAAATTCGACCTCGATCTCAGCAGTGGCTAACAACTGCTGACCCTGGTCCCAGTCCCCATCTTGTTTGTAGAGGTAAATATCACCAGCGTCAACCCACACCTCGATTCCATAACCTTGGTAATCATCCTCGAATGCTCCAGGTGGATCAGTACCATTCGCTAAGAACAGTACTTTGGGAATACCATCGCCATTGGCAGGCACTAGCATGTCAAAACTCCAGGTTCCTACTGTCACATTGGATTCGTGCCAAATTCGACAAATGGCTTCAGGTGATGTGCCATCTGTAGCTAAAGTATAGTCTGTGATACCCCATTCGTTATTATATTCTGCAGTTATTGTCCACTCTGGCTCAAAGGTGCCATCATTGAAGTTATCTTCCCACATGACAGCTGCCGCCGATTGTGGTAGCATGGAAAAAACAAAGACTAGCCCAATCAGAAGTCCGATACATTTCAGCAGTTTTGCTTTCATTTCTTCTCCTCTCCTGAGTGTAATCACCCAAAGTGAATGTATTAGTGATAATATGACAAATGTTAAAAACATTGCTATTTTATATTTCATTGCAATTGATAAAAACCAATGAAAATATGATAATCAATAATAATTGCATAGGTTACAACTTAGGCATATTATAGTTTACATAAGTACTATAAGGCAACGACAACACTAGAACCTTCAAAGGAAATTAGAGCGTTTAGAAAGATGAGTCCTGATACACAGAAGGGAGAAGAGTCTGGAGCCATCAATTTGCGAAAGATGATCCTAAATAAGATAGTGGCAGAGGAGATGCATGGAAAACGCGAAAACAATATCATGACTCGCCTGAATCAAAAGGTCACGGACATTCTTGATGCCCTGGTAAAGCTCAACGTCTTCAAGAGTAGATCTGAGGCAGTAGCTGCTCTTGTAATGAAAACAATATACTCAGATTTGGAACTTTATGAGAAGTTCATTGAAAAAGCGGAGAAGCTCGATGAACTTGAAGAGTCAGTCAAAGAACTTGCATTGAAAACTCTTCATGAGTAATCTCAATAGAAGCAGTTTTGTGTAATGCTCCCATAATGTAGAGTAATGAAACCAATTGGTTCCATAACAAACTACTTTCCATTCATTGAGGAGGGAGAGAGGGAACTAATTCTGTCACTTGTCGAGGAATCGAGTAATTATTCTGACTTTGTAGTTAGATTGTGTAATCATGTGATGACAGTTGATTCTTCTGGAGAAATGATCTTTCTTGCTTGGCATCATTTGGGATCTGCAAATTACTCCTTCAAGGCTCGCGAGAAGTTTCTTGATCGGTTCTCTCAACAGGTATGGCTTCGCCCAGAGTATACCGGATGGATTATGGACACCATTGACTGGGATGAACATCTGAAAGTTGTCGAGGAAACAATAGCCAAAAGTTCCAATCCATTGATACTGTTCCACTTGTACTTGCTAAAGATGAACTGTATTCGGGGTTCCTCAATAGGCACCTTGACAGAGGATGAAACTATCCAGTGTCTCATTGATCTGATTCAAAACAATCCGTCACTTGAATTTGCTCGTTCTAAAGTGTACCTTCTAGAAGGAGAAAGATACGAGAATGAGAGTAACCCCCGAAAAGGAATGCAGGTGTTTGAATCTGCCCTTCAGCATACCATGAAGTTTAATGATGTTGCTATTGCCTCACAAATTGAAACAAACATGGCCAAAATTCTGTCTCTCACTGACCCCTCAAAAGCAATGGAGTATATTGATTCCGCAGCAACGCGAGCCAGAGACCTTGGATATCTTGAACGTAAAACTGACATATTCACAGTGATGGGAGTAATCTTTGACGCGAGAGGCGAGTATGATGCTGCAACAATGTCCTTCGAGGAAGCTCTTAAAATCACGGGGAAACAAGACCCTCTATCTTCGCTCAGATTCGTTCCTTCAGCTCTGTCGCGTTCATACAGAAGAATGGGCAAACTAGAAGAAGCGCTAGAGTGGGCTAATATCAGTCTCACATCAAAGAACATGGTGTCACGGTTGCCATCTATTGGTGTTCATGTTCTTTCGAATCTGTGTATGTCAGCTGCTTTATCTATGCTCGGAAGGATTGAGGACGCCAAATCATATCATGATGTCGGTAATGAATTGGCTCTCAAGGTTGGGATCGAGGTCTGGCTGTCTGATGTCCATCTATCCGAAGGTCTGATTGCACGTGCAGAAGGTCGATTTTCTGATGCATTGGAGAGTTTCGAAAACGCGCTCGAGATAATGGAGAAACTTCATAGACAGGGACGTATGAACGAGTGCCTTAACTTGCTAGCAGAAACAGAGATTCAACACTACATGGAAACTCCTGAATCAGATGGTTTACTCGCATTGCATTGGATTGGTGTAATGGAGGAGATGGCACGTCGGAAGGACCTACCAGGTGTATTGGGTCTTGCACTTCTGCAAAAAGCCAGAATGCTTTTACTTCAAGGTCATGATGAGGAATCTCGGGCAGTATTGAAGCAAGTAAAGGAGCTTTCTGAAAACCAGGGTACTACCTTCCTTCAAGATAGAATCAAGCTTGTAGCATCAGCGTCCAATCCAAGAAGACGGGAATGACATCAAAAGAGTTCCTGATTGAAAAGAAAGGGAGTGAGAGGGACTCCTCTCACTCTGAATGACCTGTCTAACGTCTTTTTAGAAAAACAATGGCAACTATGATAACCACTCCTGCGGCACCTGCTGCAACAATGAGTAGAGTTGGGTCAATACCTGTTCCAGTGCCTGTAGTAGCCGTAGTTGTTGTTGGTGTTGATGTTGCCGTTGTTGTGGTGAATGTGGTGATTTCATCATCCACTACAACATTGTCAAATCCATATCCAGTGACATTAGTATTGACCATCCCGACATTTGGCCCGATAGTGAAGATCAACATCGAAGAATTTTCATATGTTATCCCAGAACAGTTGAGGATGTGTTCATCATCCATGAATACGTTCATCTCTCCGGATTCACATGTCACATCAAAGCTTACCCAAGTACCCGCTGTATCAACATCATGGGTATATACTTCGAAGTTCGTCTTGCAGCCGTAATCGTAGTATGCTCCTTCCCACTTGGATAGGCTGATTATAGGTGGTTCACCCATCATTGGAGCAATGGCTATACCGTATCCTTCCATATCGTCAGGAGTTCCATTAGCCATGACAATGAAGCTGGAGGCTTGTATATTGTAGGCACTAGTGGGTACTGGTTGATAGAAATCGAATGACCACTGTCCCTCGGTCACAGCACTGGGATGAGTCAACCATGTATACGCATTAAAGTTGTCCCCTGAATCTGCATACACTGCACCATCTGTGACGATGTAATCAAAGGCATATGATGGTTCGATAGGTTCGACTTCTGTCCAACCATCTAGATTTCCATCATCGAAGTTGTCGTCCCACACTGGTGCAGCCACGGTTTGTGAAAACAGTGAAAAGATGAAGACAAAAGCAATGAGAAGTCCTGTCCATTTCAGTAGTTTCGTTTTCATTATTCCTCCTCTCCTGAGTGCAAAATATTCCACACTCACGAATGATTCAACATTCTAATAATGTCACATTAGATATAAATATTACTTTTTGATATTATATTACAAACGATATAATGGGATGAAGTATGGAAGCAGTTTTGTGCAAAGACATAGCAATACCAAGCGATGAAGCCCATTGGTTCGATAACGAAGGATTTCCCATTCCTTGAACCTGAAGAAAGAGAGCTAATTCTATCGATTGTAGGTGAATCACGGAACTACAACGACTTTGCGGTGAAACTTCAGGAGTATGTCATGTCTAACCAAGCTTCAGAATTAATGATTCATCTTGCACTATCGCACATAGCAAATACGTTGAATTTCAACGAATTTGAGAAGATTCAAGCCCGTTTTCCACAACACCCTAGCACTCTTCTGAACTACACTTCTATGCAAATGTTAAACAATGGAATACATGATTGGCAGGTTCTTCTGAAAGAGGTTGATGGTCTAATAGCCACCACCACAAATCCATTACTACTATTTGATCTGTATAGTGAAAAATGGACATACGTTCGGAGTTCCTCAATAGGCACTCTGGAAGAGGATAGAATCATCCAGAGTATGACCGACCTAATACAACAACACCCATCACTAGAATCTTCCCGGGCTTTAGTATCGAAGGCTCTTGCGGATAGATATGCAACAGATAGTCAAGATCTTCAAAAAGCTCTGGAGGAATACGAATCCGCATTGAAGTATTCATCAAAATTCGATGATGTTGTTTTTAATTCGAACGTACAAGTTTCTATGGCTAAATGCCTGTCTCTCACTGATCCAACAAGAGCATTAGGAATCATCGAACAGGCTGCTAAAACAAAGCAAGAGCTAGGAAATCTAGATAGAAGTTTTGGTACCTATGGGGTGATGGGTGTGATCTTTGATGCGAGAGGAGAGTATAATGCAGCTGTAAAATCCTACGAGCAAACCCTATCGATTAGGGAGGAGCTACACCGAATCCTATCACTCGGTTTATGGCCTACAGCTCTCTCACGTTCTTTCAGAAGGATGGGGAATTATGAAGAATCTCTTGAGTGGGCTAGGATAGCTCTCACATCAACACCCATGCAGTCTCGTCGTGTACAATCTCTCGGCGACATTGGAAATGAACTGGCCCTCAAGGCTGGAATAGAGGGCTGGCTCTCAGATGTTAGCTTTTGTAGGGGGCTCATTGCACGTGCTGAAGGGAAATTACCTGAAGCAATAGAGTATTTCCTAAACACTTTCGAAGTCTTAGAAAGACTCCAAAGACAGGGACGACTCAATGAGTGTCTATTTGTGCTTGCTGAAACTGAGATTCAGCACTACATGGAAAGTCCTGATGCAGATGCGACCCTCGCGCTTCACTGGATTAGCGTAATGGAAGAGATGGCACGTACGAAAGACCTACCTGGCGTTTTGGGCCTTGCACTCCTACTCAAAACCAGAATGCACACAATTCGAGGTCAAGAAGAAACTGCCTATGCCACTCTGAATCAAGTCAGAGATCTTTCAGAGAATCCCAGCACACTATTCCTCAAGGACAGAATTGAGATTGAATCTTCGGCGACGCCTCCAAGAAGACGCAAATGACAGTTTGCTTCACGAGAGTTTCAGCTTCCAAAGTCGAATGCTCTCTATCCATGCAAACAATGCGCCTATGATTCCAATGCCAATGGCGATGTACCTGTCAAAGAGGCCTGGTTGTGCTATCATACTCAATGCAAAGTAAGCTATAGTGTACATCGTGAAGAAGATTGCCACAAACATGTAACGTGGAAGGAACCTCCCTCGAAAGTCGATGAAGTTCTTCAGAACACCAACCTTGACAACCCTACTCACTTCATAGGAGTTGTCTGGTTTCTTCTCGACCAACTCCAAGGAAACGAGCTTAGTAAGGTGATGACTCGCCACAGACGGACTTGACATGCCGATTGCCCTCTGGACCTCCCTTACACCCACTGGCTCATTCTGAGAGAGCATATACCAGTAGACACGTAGGGTGTTACCTCTCAACTCTGATTCAATTGTGTCATCATCAGACAGCTCTCTCATCCTAGAATCCACACCTTTTGCTAGATGCCCCTTCCATTTAATCTCTTAGCACGTACGCAAAGATTGGACGTAAATTGAGTGTTCTAATGTCTGGACAGGATGTTCTAATCCATGGTACTAAGTATAAATCATTCATGTAACTAGTTGTGATATCAGTGATGGTCAGGGCTCTCGATTCAGAGGTAAAACGAAAGATGATGGGAGCAGGTCTGGCTTCAGCCCTGCTTGCTGTAACCTTTGTAACTACACTTGGCTTTCTAGGAGGAGCGTTCTGGAACCCTGGACCCGAAGGTCATCCGAATGGCTCAACCTATACGATTGACAATATCGTTTCAGGTGACTTTGCAGAATTTGTCCCCTTCGAGGATCCGTTTACTCCTAACGCGCCTGTGTATACTATCAGTCCCGGACTGGCTAACGTAGCAAACCTTGGACAATTCCCAACGTTACCAGCAGCAGTGACGCAGATGATAGTTGACAATGGGTTTGCAGTGATGCACCAATCAGAGTACAAGCAGATACACGAGATACTATCTCTCAACAAGGATGAGTTCGTTCCAAGCTTTGTGTCAACTGATGCTGTCCTGCACGCCTACCATGTGCTCTATGACCTTGCCCTGAGAGAGGTGGAGGTCTATTCATTCTGGAACCTTCTAGGAAATCTGACAGACTCCCTTCTGGATGTTTCATTCTCACAGTACGAAGCAGCTCCAGAGGGCAGATGGAAGGATGCAGCACTCCGAAACCTGATGTTCTTCACTATAGCACTGACATTACTAGACAATGAGACTATAGTTCCACCTACATTTCCAGCTGAAGTGGCTCCAGCAGTGAACCATGTACTCCAGCTCATCGATGACCATTCTGAGATGACAGATGAATGGTTCATGAATTATAAAGAGGACTTCACCCAGTTTGTACCAAGGGGTCACTACACACGGAGTGAACGGCTTGAGAGATACTTCCAGGCAATGATGTGGTTTGGTCGAGTATCATTCAGACTTCAGCCAGAGCTGCCCCATGAACCAAATGATCAGGGAATGGATAATACAGCACAGGGTATCCTGATCTCCTTGGCATTGACTGAGGCTGTTCCAGGTCTTCCGGGCACTCCGGAGGGTCTTGTCATCTGGGACGCTCTTTATGAGCCAACTGCCTTCTTTGTTGGATCTGCTGACGATCTCATCCCCTCTGAGTATCTAACTGTGATTCAGAGTGTCTATGGGACAGAGGTTCAGATTTCTGACCTGGACAATGACACCCTTCTTGAGCAGTTCATAGAGGAAGCGCTTGCCCTCAGGGAGCCGCTCATACTAGGCCATCCTGTCCCTGACACCAAGACCATGACCCAGACGATGGGTCTGAGGTTCATGGGTCAGAGGTTTGTCCCAGATAGCTACATCCTCGGACAGCTCGTGTACGAAAACGTTGGTACGATGTGGGAACCAAGACTCATGCCAAAGGGTCTTGATGTCATGGCTGCCTTTGGGTCGGACCGCGCATGGGAACTGCTTGACAGTGAGAAGCACTATGTGAACTACACTTCCCAGATGGAGATGCTCTGGAACAAGATTGGCAACATGACAGAGAGTGAGTGGACCCACAATCTCTACTATCTATGGATTTACTCACTACTCCCACTGTTGTCAGATCCAGGAGAGGGGTATCCCTTCTTCATGCAGAGTGAGGCATGGGTTGACAAGCAACTGTCTACAGCATTGGGATCTTGGACAGAGTTACGGCACGACACGATTCTCTATGCAAAGCAATCTTACACTGCAGAACTTCCAAGCCTGCCACCTCTTGTAAAGGGATATGTCGAACCTGTGCCTGCACTCTATGCACGTCTAGCATCTCTGTGTCAGATGATGCTCACAGGTCTTGACTCACGAGACCTGTTGTCATCTTTCATGGAGAACAAGCTGCAGACTCTGAAGGACTTTCTGTTGGACCTTCAGACCATCTCTATCAAGGAGCTCGAGGGAACCGCATTGTCTGTAGAGGAGTATCGTCTTATCGAGAGGAGTGGCGACCTCCTTGGATACATCGTCGAACTCCCCACAGACGACTGGCTCGTTTCTGATGCAGATGATGACATGGCAGTGATTGCAGATGTCCACACTGATCCCAATGACGGATTGGTTCTCGAGGAGGGAGTCGGACGACCCATGGTGATTCTCGCAGCGGTCAGCATAGAAGGACAGGTTGTGCTCACAAGAGGTGCAACCTTCTCATACTATGAGTTTACGTGGCCAATGGATGATCGTCTGACCGATGAGTCTTGGCAGGATATGCTTGAACAAGGTGAAGCGCCAGCTCTACCAACCTGGACTCAGAGCTTTGTAGTAGAAAGCGAGTTTGTCTTTCAAGCCTATGTTTCCTTGACAAGTAAGGAGCACTGATACAGGGAAAGCGGCCTACGGGCCGCTCAGTCCTCAGCGTTCAGAAGTTTCCGCTGGGTCTTGGCCAACTTCACTCGGTGTCCTTTGGACTCCAATTCTTCAAACCACTCTCTCAGTGCATTCGGAAGGTTCGTGAACTTGTTCCTGGTAACATCTATTCCTTTGAGAGATGATAGGTGAACCAGTGTCTTTGGAAGGGTTTCAAGCTCGTTTCCATCAAGCCGCAGGTTCTCAAGATTCGTCAGGTTACCAATCTCTTCTGGGAGTGTCTGTAACCTATTGTCGTTCAATGAGAGTTGTGTGAGAGAGGTGATATTGCCTATCGACTTCGGTATTTCACGTAGTTCATTCTTGTGAGCAGCAAGACGAGTGAGACCGGACATCTCGCCAATAGACTCTGGGAGTTCATTGAGCTTGTTGATGAAGATAGCAAGATCCCACAAGTGCTTCAGATTCCCGATGGTCCTGGGCAATTCCTCCAGGTGTACATGCATGAGTCCCAGTCTCTTTAGATTCTCCAAGTTCCCGATGCTGTCAGGTATTATCTTAAAGAAGTTCCTTGAGAGGTCAGCTCTCTCCAATGTTTCGATTCTATCGATGGTGCGGGGAATTGTTTCAATCTTGTTGTTGAACACATCTAGATCCAAGAGTTTCGGTAACTCGCATACAACTTCAGGGATGGTTTCAAGCTCATTGTCTCTCAGGTAGAGTTTCTGAAGATGCGTCAGGTGAGGAAGAGAGCCGGGCAAAGATACCAGACCTTTCCCCCTGATACCCAAAGATACAATATGTCCGTCTGCTACTGCATATCCGAAACTGTATAGACCAGTTGTCCCACTCTTGATGTTCTTCAGTCTCGGTATCTTCTCACCCATGAGGTTCTCTAGGTCTCTAATGACGTCGGACTCGCTGTCTGGAATCTGGGTCATTTTCTATCCAACCACGCTGCTTGCAGTCACTCCTGTCCTACTATTTTTGTGATTGTTTCACCGCTTCTCGTTAGACACCTTTTGCGAGGGGGATTTATCTGTGATGAAGGACTAATTAGCGACTATGTCTTGGTAGAGGTGAGGTTCATGACGCGAGTGTTCAGTAAGTGCGGTAATGTTTGCTCCAGCTGCCCATGGGGAGTATGGTCTCGAAGAGGTCTAACAGAGGAGTCATG
>WOR8_10004021_pt1 | contig 14326 bp, 9 predicted proteins | sample DeeMarSeWOR38_10_FD_19890 | JGI IMG/M metagenome (IMG submission 19890) | reverse complement strand
TTATTCGATATGGTGAAAATGCTCTTGCTGTTATTGAAAGAGTTAAAGAACGATTGGCAGAATTAAAAAAATCTTTACCAGATGATATAACAATTGACGTTGCATATGACCGCTCGGGTTTAATTGAGAGAGCAATTGATAATCTTTCGGATAAACTTATTGAAGAATCAATAATAGTCGCACTTGTGATTATTGCATTTCTTCTTCATATAAGAAGTTCATTTGTTGCGATCTTCACTTTACCGACTGCGGTTCTCATTTCTTTTTTAATTATGAGACTACAGGGAATAAATGCAAATATTATGTCACTCGGTGGAATTGCGATTGCTATAGGTGCAATGGTTGATGCATCTATAGTAATGGTTGAAAATGCAGCATCGCATCTTGCATCGGAACGCGATTTACCTTTAAATGAACGAAGGCGACATTGGTCAATTATTCTTCAATCGGCAAAAGAAGTTGGTCCATCAATTTTTTATTCTCTACTTGTGATTACTATTTCATTTCTGCCCGTCTTCACACTCGAGCAGCAAGAAGGAAGGCTATTCCGGCCACTTGCTTTTACAAAAACTTATGCAATGGCTGGCGCGGCGATTTTAGCAGTTACAATTGTGCCTGTGCTGATCGGATACTTTGTCCGCGGAAAAATAAGAAAGGAAGAAGAAAATCCTCTGACAAAAATTCTTGTAAAAATTTATCATCCGATTGTCGATTTTGTAATGAAGCGAAGATGGTGGGTTATGGCTACTGCATTGGTAATTATGCTTGTAACTATAATTCCATTTTCAAAACTGGGTTCGGAATTTATGCCTCCTTTGTATGAAGGTGATTTACTTTATATGCCAACAACATTACCCGGAATATCAATTACGAAAGCAAGAGAGCTTTTGCAGCAAACAGATAAAATTATAAAATCATTTCCTGAAGTCGAGAGTGTATTCGGAAAAATTGGCAGAGCCGAGACTGCAACCGACCCTGCACCTTTGACGATGATTGAAACAACAATTCGTTTAAAGCCGCAGGAAGAATGGCGTGAAGGAATGACTCCTGAAAAGCTTGTTGAAGAAATGAATAGTGCAATACAGATTCCTGGTTTGACAAATGCCTGGACGATGCCAATTAAAACAAGAATTGATATGCTCTCAACTGGAATAAAAACTCCTGTGGGAATAAAAATAGCCGGTGAGAATTTAAATGTTCTCCAGGATCTCGGAAAGCAGGTTGAAGAATTAATGAAAACTGTTCCAGGAACCCGTTCTGCATATGCAGAAAGATCGGTGGGCGGAAACTATGTTGATTTTATAATTGATCGTGAGGCAATCGCACGTTACGGATTGACAGTAGCAGATGTGCAGGAAGTTTTTATGTCTGCTGTTGGTGGAATGAACATCACAAAAACTGTTGAAGGACTTGAGCGTTATCCTGTTAATCTTCGCTATTTAAGAGATTACCGCGAAAACATTGAAGCCATTAAGCGTGTGCTAGTTCCAATTCCGATGGGAGGCAACGTTCCTATTGAACAGCTTGGTGCGATTGTAATTAAAAAAGGTCCGCCGATGATCAAATCGGAAAATGCTAGACCAAACACATGGGTTTATGTTGATCTAAAAGATGTTGATTTTGGAAGCTACATTGATAACGCAAAAGAGGTTATTGAAAAGCATATTGAATTACCTGCTGGTTACTCTATTAAATGGAGTGGTCAATATGAATATATGGAACGCGCTTCAAAGCATCTTTCAATAGTGATTCCACTAACACTTTTAATTGTAATTATTCTTCTTTATATGAATACCAAATCAATGGTGAAAACCGGAATTGTTCTACTTGCACTTCCGTTTTCAATGGTTGGTGCAATATGGTTTTTATACCTGGCTGGGTTCAATCTTTCAGTTGCGGTTTGGGTAGGTATCATTGCTTTGCTTGGAGTTGATGCAGAAACGGGAGTAGTTATGCTGTTATATCTCGACATAGCTTATGAAAAATTTAAGAAGAACGACATGCTGAAAAGCATGGCTGATTTACGTGAATCAATCTTTGAAGGTGCAGTAAAAAGAATCAGACCAAAGATGATGACGGTGATGACAACTATGCTCGGCTTGCTTCCAATACTAATTGGTCTTGGTGCAGGTTCCGATGTAATGAAAAGAATTGCGGCTCCGATGGTTGGCGGAATTTTAACGAGTATGATAATGGAACTTACAGTTTATCCGGCAATATATTATTCAATTAAAAGAAGAGAAGTGAAGAAGATGATGAATAAAGAAGATTAAGTAGGTCATGCTGAGATTCTTTCAGCATCTTAATAGTTAGAGATCCCGAAAAAAGTCCGGGATGACAAAAAAATAGAACTAATAATGTTCATTCATAAACCAAAAGGAGTAACACAATGTTAAAACAACTCATTTTTTCATGCGTGCTTGTTTCTTTGTTCGGCGTACTGGCGTTTGCACAAGATCAGCCTGCAACCGATAAGGGCGAAAAAAAGGAATGCTTAAAGGGTTGCTGTTCTGGTCATGGTACGAAAGGAACAATGACAATGGCACGTATGGATATGGATAGCACTCATTCTGGTCATCACATAATGAAATCAGATGATGCTGAAGAAGTTTCAATTGTCCTTGAAGGTGAAATTGATCTGGTATCAATTGATGTAAATGAAGATGGTATGGTATACCAGGACCAGATGTGCTGGAACGTAATTTCCGATGAACCTGGTGAATGCCCGCAATGTGGAATGGTTCTGAAAGAAGTTTCGCTTGAACAGGCAAAAGCTAATCTTGAAAAGAACGATTACGAAGTGAAATAAATTTACTGGAGGCTTAAATAATTAAGCCTCCATTTTTATTTAAGTTTATTAGTATACAATATTATAAATAAAAAATATATCGATATGAAAAGGAGAGAGTTCATTATTAAATCTGCATTTGCTGGTACAGCATTATCAACATATCAATTGTTTCCATTTGGAGGAGCAAAAAAAGTAAGTAGTGTTGGAAATCCTTTACGCTTTCCTCCTGAATTGCAGCCGGATGAATCATTAATTTTCAATTCTGCTAATGTGGAAGTCTGGCCTGGAACAACAACTCAAATTCTTGGATTAAATAATTCTTATCCTGCTCCAACTATTCGAGTTCAAAAAGGTGATAACTTTTCTGTTCTATTTGAAAATCGGTATACAGAGGAAGCAACCGTTCACTGGCATGGATTGCTTGTACCTGAATTGATGGACGGACAGCCAAAGGATGCAGTTCTTCCGGGTAACATTTACATTTATTCTTTCCCGGTTTTGCAAAAAGCCGGAACATATTTTTATCATTCACATGCACATCATCTTACTGCAAAACATGTTTATAAAGGTTATGCAGGATTTTTTATTGTTGAAGATGATGATGAGCTTCAGTACGGATTTCCAACGGGAGAATATGATATTCCATTATTAATTCAGGACAGACATTCCGTTTATCAACCGCAATTTACCTACTCACCAAGTATGATGGATAGAATGATGGGATATCTTGGTGATGTTTCTCTTGTTAACGGAACACCTGAAGCTTTCTTTGAAGTTCAAAGAACACTTTACAGGTTTAGATTGCTCAATGGATCAAATGCAAGAGTATATAAAATTGCTTTTGCAGATAACTCACCGTTCTGGATTGTAGCAACTGATGGCGGATTGAAGGATGAAGTTGTTCAAACGAATAGTGTTTATCTTTCTCCGGGTGAGCGTCTCGATATTCTTTTCGATTTCTTTCCTTATAACATTGGTAATTCTGTTTCGCTTCAATCACAAGTCTTCAGTGGAGTTGGAACTCAAGGAACACAAATGGATCTTTTAAGATTCGATGTTGTTGGCAGTTTAACTTCCGGAGGAATAGTCCCACAAAATCTTCCTCCGATTAATTATTATGATATCAATAATATAAACGGAACACGCAATTTTACTTTAACCCAGGGAATGATGGGGATTGGTATGCACAGGATTAATGGGTTGACCTATGATATGAATCGGATTGATGAAACAATTCCGTTTAATGAATTGGAGGAGTGGAAATTTATTAACAACACAAATAATTATCACCCGATGCATGTTCATGGAGTTTTATTCCAGGTATATTCAAGAAACGGAAATACAAATCTTTCTCCTAATGATAAAGGCTGGAAAGATACGGTGCTTGTAAATCCGAACGAGACGGTAGTTGTATTGGTGAAGTTCACAGATTATTCAGGAATTTATCTTTTGCACTGCCACAATTTAGAACACGAAGATGATGGAATGATGCTGAATATTCAGATAGATTTACCAACTAGAATTGAAGATGAATATTTTACTCCTGAAAATTTTGAACTTTATCAGAATTATCCAAACCCATTTAATCCTTCAACTACAATCAAGTATAAAATAAATTTTGAGGGACCTGTAACTGTTAATCTCAAAATTTATGATACATCAGGAACATTAGTTGAAAAACTTTTTACAGGAAGACAAACTAATGGAGAATATTCCTTTGTTTGGAATGCATCTAGATATTCAAGCGGTAATTATTTTGCACAACTAGAGATAAGTGGATTTTATAAAATTATAAAATTAATTTTACTCAAATAATCTTAACTAGAGGTAATTATTGCGGATTAAAATTAAATACGATTTATGTTGCTTATCAAAATCACAAATTTTCTCTGTAACTTTGTTGTGTACTTTTATATTGAATTTATTACGGAGTTCTCCTGATGAAAGACACACCAATCAACTTCGATGTTGTTACTCGAAAAATAAAAGAAAGCAAATTAGAGAATGTAAGCAAGGCTTCCATTCGCGAAATAAAAAAATTAATTGATGAAATTGAAAAGGAAACGGGTGACAAATTTGTGCGAATGGAAATGGGAATTCCGGGTTTACCTGCTGCTAAAATTGGAGTTGATGCAGAAATTGAGGCTCTAAAAAAAGGAGTAGCAAACACTTATCCTGATATACAGGGAATACCTTCGCTAAAAGCTGAATCATCACGATTTGTCAAACTTTTTTTGAACGTTGATGTAAATCCGGACGGATGCATCCCTACCGTTGGATCGATGCAAGGCAGCTTTGCATCGTTTATCACTGTTAACAGAATGTATAAAGAAAAAGATACAATACTTTTTCTCGATCCCGGTTTTCCTGTGCATAAACAGCAATTAAAGGTTCTTGGACAAAAGTGGGAAACCTTCGATGTATACGATTACCGCGGTGAGAAGCTGCGGGATAAGCTCGAATCGTTTTTGTCAAAGGGAAATATTTCCGGGATGCTGTATTCCAATCCTAATAATCCCTCCTGGATTTGTTTTACAGAAAAAGAACTGAAAATAATTGCTGAGCTTGCAGATAAATACAATGTCGTTGTACTTGAGGACCTGGCTTACGTAGGGATGGATTTCAGAAAAAATTTATACACACCCGGCAAATCTCCTTACCAGGCAACAGTAGCTCGTTACACAAATAACTTTTTATTGTTTATTTCAAACTCAAAAGCTTTCAGTTACGCAGGTCAAAGAATTGGAATGATGATAATTTCCGATAAACTGTTTGAAAAAGTCTGCCCGGATCTAAAACGATATTACACAACCGAAATTTTCGGAAGAGCGATGATATTTGGAACTGTTTATGCATTGAGTGCCGGGGTAACTCATTCGGCACAATATGCTGTTGCAGCCATGTTAAAAGCTGCTAATGATGGAAAATTTAATTTTATTGATATTGTTAAAGAATACGGCGCAAAAGCAAAAATAATGAAGAAACTTTTTACTGATAACGGCTTCAGTATAGTCTACGATAAAGATGAAGATGAATTAATTGCTGATGGTTTTTATTTTACATTTTCATATCCCGGTTTCAGCGGTGAAGAATTGCTTAGTGAATTAATCTATTACGGTATAAGTTCCATATCTCTCGCTATTACTGGTAGTACACGTTTGGAAGGAATAAGGGCCTGTGTATCTCTTGTCCAGCGCGATCAGTTTCCCGATCTTGAATTAAGATTAAAAAAGTTTCATCAACATCATCCCATAAATGAGACTTCGCTTAAATAAAATTGATTTATCCTAAATGCATTGGTAAATTCGCATTCGAATTTTTAATCAAAAAATAAAAAAATGAAGGTTTCTGATTTATTAAATGAAGATTTTATTCTCAACACATTTAAAGGTGAGAGTAAAGAAGAAATAATAAATGAGCTGATCGATCTATTTAAAGATGATTCGCGTGTTTCCAATATTAACGATGTAAAAACATGTGTATTAGAAAGAGAAAAAATAATGTCTACAGGTGTGGGCAAAGGATTTGCAATTCCTCATGGAAAGACAAATTCAATTTCTGATATACTTGCTGCGTTTGGCAAATCGGAAAAACCGATTGATTATGATGCTTTAGACGCCGAGCCTGTTCATCTTGTATTCTTGCTCGTTGGGAAAGATGCATTTGTAGGAAAACATATAAAATTGCTAAGTAGAATTTCACGATTGATGAATGGTGATGAATTTCGTGAAAAGCTTCTGAATGCAAAAGATAAAAATGAAATACTTCAGATATTTAAAGAAGAAGAAATTCAGTATCCTGATGTATAAAAGTATAATAATATATTACTGATGATTAAATCCGTAACCGGTACTAAAGATATTCTTCCCGCCGATATTCCCCCCTGGAAATATTTAGAGAAAATAGTTGAACAGGTATTTGTAAATTTTAACTATAAAGAAATACGCACACCGGTTTTTGAAGAGACTGCACTTTTTGCCCGAAGTATTGGCGAAGAAACGGATATTGTAGGTAAGGAAATGTACACTTTCAGGGACAAAAGTGATACAAATTTGACGTTAAAACCGGAAATGACTGCCTCCGTTGTGCGTTCGTTTCTGGAACATTCCCTTGGTGCACAGCAATCTCTTGTGAAACTATTTTATATATCACCAATGTTCCGACAGGAAAGACCCCAGGCAGGCAGGTTCAGACAGTTCCATCAGTTTGGCGCAGAAGCAATCGGAAGTAAATCTCCTCTGCTTGATGCTGAGATGATCCAAATCGCTTATGAGATTTTGAAGTTACTTGGTTTGAAAGGTCTATCCGTAAAAATAAATTCTCTCGGCACCCATGAAACAAGAGAAAATTATAAAAAGCTGCTGAAAGTGTTTTTAAAGGATAAAAAGAGTAAGCTTTCGGAGGACAGCAGAAGAAGATTTGATACGAATGTACTTAGAATTTTTGACAGCAAGGTTGAATCTGATCAAGAAATAATTAAGGATACCCCTAAGCTTATTGATCATTTGGATGAAGAAAGCAAAAACGATTTTGAGGTTGTTAAAGATGAGTTAAATAAGTCGGCTATCCCTTTTGAAATTGATCCCACACTCGTGAGAGGTTTGGATTATTACACAAAACTAACTTTTGAAATCATAAGCGGAAGCGTTGGCTCGCAAAATGCACTTTGCGGAGGCGGCAGATATGATTTGCTCATTGAAAATCTTGGCGGCAAACCAACACCGGCAACCGGATTTGCTGCTGGAATCGAAAGAATTTTACTTGCATGTGAAAATGAATCCGCCTTTGGCGGATCAATTCCCGAAGCAAATATCGATGTTTACTTGGTCAGAATTGATAAGAAGCTTGAATCTTCTGTAAGTGAATTAGCATTGCAATTAAGAAGAAAGCAAATTAAAGTTGATTTCGATTACTTGCAGCGAAGCGTTAAAGCACAGATGCGAGAAGCAAACAAAATGAATGCAAGGTATGTGCTGTTTATTGGTGGTGATGAATATAAAGAAGGAATGATGAATCTTAAGAATATGTCTACCGGAGTAGAAGAAAAGATTTATTTAACTAAAATTCAAGACCTAATAGTAAAAATTAAATCTCAATAGAACACGGATGACACTGATTAGACTGATCTGCGCTGATCAGAAAAATCTGCGTCATCTTCGTGCCATTCTTTTCATTTATTTTATGAACATAATCATTGGCAGAAAACCTGTACTTGAAGCACTTAACTCAGATGAAGAAATAGAACAGGTTTATATTCTTTTCGGTCAGCAGGGGGGAATAATAAATGCAATCCGTGTTGCAGCTAAAAAAAGAGGGATTAAGTGTAACCAGATTCCACTTGAGAAATTCAGAACTTATTCGCACGATCGGAAAGCACAGGGAGTTATTGCCTTAAAACAGGATTTTAAATTTTCGACACTTGAAGAAATTCTCGGATCAATTCAACAAAAGAATAAACATCAGAAAGTCCTCTCCTTTGGAGAGGGCTTGGGAGAGGCCCTTCCTCTAATCTTAATCCTTGATGAAATCCAGGATCCGCACAATGTTGGTGCAATTTTGCGAGGTGCTGAATGCAGTGGAGTAAATGGAATCATCCTTACCAAGCATCACAGTGCCACAATCACTTCCACAGTCACAAAAGTCTCTGCCGGTGCGACCGAGCACATTAAAATCTGCCAGGTAAATAATCTTGCACAGACAATTGATGAACTGAAAGAAAAAGGTTTCTGGATTGTTGGTTCTTCTCTTGAAAATGTGAAAACTTACACAGAAGTTGATTACAAAATTCCCATTGCACTGATTGTCGGAAATGAAGAAAAAGGAATTAGAAAACTTACTGCAAGCAAATGCGATTTTTTAGTAAAAATTCCGATGAGCGGAAAAATTCAATCACTTAACGTTTCCGTTGCAACCGGAATACTTCTTTTCGAAATTCTCCGCCAGCGTAGGTTGAAATAAAGTTTGTATGTCATTCCAGCCCTGCCTGTCCGGCAGGCAGATTGTCCGGAATCTGACGAGCAAACTAAGGTCAGATTCCCGACTCTCCCCGATTAAAATCGGGGATCGCGGGAATGACAGTATCACGAATTGACAACATTTCTTTGTTGATTCCCACTACATAATTCTTTACGTTTAAATTAATAATTCTTTGGGAGGAATTATGAAAAAATGGGTGGTAACACTTGCCGTTTGTTGCTTAATATTGGTTATTGACATTTTCCCTCAACAACCCGGTTGGGAGATAATTTCTACTGGAACAACCACTAATCTTAACTCAATTCATTTTATCCAGCCGTTTGATTTATACATATGCGGTAACGCGTTATTTCATGTTTCATCTAATGATAGCGGTGCAACATGGCAGGTAGATTGGGAACCGACTCCTGTACCTTTTAACGATATTTTTGTAATCGACCAGAATACAATAGTAACCGTCGGCAACAGCGGTTCAATTTTAAGAACTACAGATGGAGGATTAAGCTGGACCAAAGTAACCAGCGGTGTAACGGATGATTTACTTTCGGTTTCCTTTTTTGATAGCTTTGGAATCTGCGGTGCGCGTTCGCAGACTCTTCTTTATTCTTCCAACAGCGGTGTGGATTGGAATATAGCGCAGTCGGGATGGGTAGGCGGGGGATTTTGGGGTGCTGTTATGTTAAGTCCGGAAATTGGATTTGTTGCAGGAGAGAATTCGATCTTTCAGCCTTCGCTGGGAATGACGACCGATTCCGGGCAGAACTGGAATTTTTCTGCTTTCTATTTAAACAACAATGAAGGAAGAGCAACCGGAATTGATTTTACTGACTTGTTTATTGGATATGTAAGTGCAAGGGTGTGGGATGGTCGTGGTGCAATTTCCAAAACAACTAACACCGGAAGCGATTGGGTAACAACTTTTTTTAATAATCCTTTATGGGATATTGATTTTCCCATCAGTGCAACAGGTCTTATCGGTTATGCAGTAGGAGATTCCGGTGCGATTTATAAAACTTACGATGCGGGATTGAACTGGGAGGCACAGCAAAGCGGCACAATTGCAAGACTAAATGGAGTACATTTTCTTGATCTGGATTATGGTTTTACGGTTGGCGAAAATGGAATCCTTCTCCGCACAACCACTGGCGGTGAACCAGTTACACGGATAAATGAATGTACCTCGATTGTTTATTCATTTAAGCTTGAGCAAAACTATCCGAATCCGTTCAATCCAACCACTAAAATCGGATTTCGGATCGCGGAACGCGGATTTGTAAAATTAAAACTATACGACATACTCGGAAATAAAATCACGACTCTCATTAATGAAGAACTCCCTGCAGGAGAATTTGAAGTGGAATTTGATGCGAGCATGTTGCCAAGCGGTGTATATTACTATCAATTAAGAGCAATACCTGCTTTCTGGCAGGCAGCAACTTTTGTAGAAACACGCAAGATGATGTTGCTTAAATAAATATTTCTATCATCCTTTTTGAACTACCGATTTATTTTTTTAATTTTATTTACAAATCTTTTGATACAAAATTGTCTTATGGGAGAAACATTCCAACTATCTAAAATCAATAAACTTAAAGGAGCACTATATGAACTCTTATCTACAATTTTTCAAATCAACCTATTTGCTGTTAGCTGTGTTTACTCTTGCCACCGAAAGTTACAGTCAACCTGCCGAAATTCCTTTTCACGTAGAACCGTATGTTTTAGAATCAGGTGTCTACAATGGAAATGGAGAAATGGGCAGCCTTGCTGTAAAAGTATTTAGTGGTATGGTGCAGCTTCATAATGTTCCCTGGCTACAGCTACATTTTTCCAATGCTAATCTCGGCAGTGAAAGTTTCGTTTTAATTAAATCGAGTATCTATGATGTCCCTCAGAGACTTGATGCGGTTTCAATAGAACAATGGAACTACTTTAGTGCTTTCTTTAATGGTTCAGAGGTAGAAATTGAATTATATGTTGGCCCTATGGACAATAATATTTTTATAAATGTTGCTGATGTTGTTGTTGGTGACTGGGCATCTGCAAGCCCTTACTTAAGTATTTGCGGCCCAACTGATGATAGGATTGCATCAGATGACCCGGCAACAGCGCGTTTAATGACAATAGGTTGTACTGCGTGGATCATACCAAACGGTAAAATTGTATCTGCAGGACATTGTACAATCAGCTCAGGTAGTTATATTGAATTTAATGTTCCTCTCTCGCTTTCAAACGGAACAATTCAACATCCCGGTCCCGAAGACCAATATGCCGTTGATGCATCCACCTGGATTCACGCCAGCGGAACTATTGGAAATGACTGGGGAGTTTTTGAAGTATTTCCGAATAGTGTTACTGGCTTAATGCCAAAAGTGGCACAGAATGCATATTTCAATTTAGCGCAGGATCTGGGTCCTGATTCTATTAGAATTACAGGTTATGGAGTTGATGGCCCCCCACCTGGTTATGGTAATGGTCCAAGGGACTCCACCAACCAAACACAGCAGACTGACGTTGGACCAAATGTCGGTTCTAGTGGTACAACAATGCGATATGTTACGGATACCCAAGGTGGTAACTCCGGTAGTCCTATAATTGATGAGCTTACCGGGTATTCAGTCGGTGTACACACACATGGTGGATGTACTTCTTCGGGTGGAAATAATAATGGTACAAGTTTGTTCAATTCGGCATTCTGGGCTGCTGTAGATTCAGGTATAATACCGGTCGAACTGACATCATTTAATGCTGTTGGTTATGATGACTATACTGAAATATCCTGGATTACCATAACGGAAACCAACAATGCTGGTTTCTCGTTAGAACGAAAATCATCAAATACCGATTGGAATGAAATAGCTTTTATTAGCGGAAGTGGGACAACTGCTGAACCCCAAGCATATACTTTTATAGATGAAAAAGTTAGTGTTGGAATTTATAGTTACAGGTTGAAACAAATTGACTTGGATGGAACTTTTGAATATTCACAGGTTATTGAAGTCGATATTACAGCGCCAAGCTCATTTGTGCTTGAACAGAACTATCCGAATCCTTTTAATCCAACAACCACGATTAAATTTGCGCTTCCGGTTGAAACTGAAGTTCAACTAAGTGTCTATAATACAATCGGTGAAAAAGTTGCTGAAGTATTAAGCGGAACTTTAAAAGAAGGTTATCACGAAGTTCTATTTGACGCTGCTGCATTAACTTCAGGAACTTATTTCTATAGACTTGAAGCAAATGAATTCGTCGACGTTAAAAAGATGTTGATTCTTAAATAGTTGCATCTAATTAAACGATTTAAGGTCCCCTCATTATTGAGGGGATTTTTATTTTAGGTGTGTTAGTTCTTGGTAATGATTATTTTACAGTACTTTAAAATAGTTTTTTGGTAGTGTACTTTTATCAGAGGTTTTAAAATGAAAACTCACTTATTATTAGCTCTCCTCATAATTCCTTTTTTATATCTTCAATCCCAGGTGCCATTTAACTTAAGTCCAGAATGGATATCTTCTGATATTTCGAGTCGTTCAACTGGTGGTGCTTTTGCAGATATTGATCAGGATGGCTGGCTTGATTTTGTAGTGGCGAATGGAAATGATATGGCTCGTCAGAAGGTTGTTGTATATTACAATGATGGCGCCGGAAATTATCCACTTACACCAAACTGGCAATCTGCTGATATTGATTACCATGGACACTTGGATGTCGGTGATGTAAACGCAGATGGGTATCCTGATGTCGCTGTATCCGTTTACATTGGTCCATCCGGATTCAGCACACCTGGAAAAGTGAAACTCTATTTGAACAATGCAGGAACATTATCATCAAATCCTGATTGGACTTCAGGAGATGACGTTTATACTTTTAGCTGTGCATTCGGTGATGCTGACGGAGACGGCGATCTCGATCTTGCCGTTGCCGGTGGAGTATCATACTACAACAATCCTGAACAGCCAAGAATTTATTATAATAATGGTGGTATGCTTGAATCTCTTCCGTCCTGGAAAGCAACAAACGTGCAATACAGCTATGATGTTAACTGGGCTGATTTTGATAATGACGGCGACCTCGATGTGGTGTTTAATGGCGAAAGCTATCCTAACCGGATCTTTGAAAATGATGCAGGAACAATCAGCACAACTCCTGTTTGGGAATCAACAGATGGTAGCCAGTATGCAAATTCATTATTTGTTGGAGATGTAAATAGTGATGGCTTTTTAGATCTGGCTATTGCAGATAACAACCAGCTTGGCGGGGAGGGAAGATTTAAAATTTATTTGAATAGTAATGGCACACTGAACACAACACCCTTCTGGCAGTCGTCTTTTTCAGGTTATGGTTCAGGGATTATGCTTTCCGATATTGATAGTGATAATGATGTTGATTTACTTACGGGAGCCTGGTTCGATACGGTAAGAGTTTATTTGAATAATTCAGGAAGTTTTAGTACAAACCCAGATTTTCAATCCCATACATATAGCGTAGTGGAAGCAATAGTATGTGGTGATATTGATAAAGATGCTTTGCAGGAAGTGCAGGAATCGTTCATAGGTGATGATTCACAAAAATTATTTTATTTACCACGCACTCCTTTACAGAAATTAAAAAGAGTAATTATTGGAAATGATACCTTGGCATTTAATGACTACTGTTATGATTTGGAAAGTGGATGGATAAGCTTAGCAAATGCGCCTGCTTCCGGAGTAACGGTTACTTTTGAAGCTTTTGTTTCATGGGATCTGGATATGGGAATCACCAACTGGGATCAAAACAAAGGAAATTATTTATTCTTCAATACAAGCAATCCGGTTTATGCTGATGCTGGAGAGATTTTGCCTGAGGGATTTGTTCTGTACCAAAACTACCCGAATCCTTTTAATCCAAGTACGAAGATCAGTTGGCAGTCGCCAGTAGGCAGTTGGCAAACTTTGAAGGTTTATGATGTATTAGGAAATGAAGTAGCAACATTAGTTAACAAAGAATTAGCTGCAGGAGAATATGAAGTTGAGTTCAATAGTCATTCCGGCTTGTCCGGAATCAAAGAGCTGCCAAGCGGAATATATTTCTATCAATTGAAAACAAATAATTTTATCCAAACAAAGAAAATGTTGATGTTAAAATGACAGGATCATTTTTTTTTGAAATCCCGCCTTTGGCGGATTTTTATTAAAATAAATAAGGGGATGTTATGAAAAACTTAATTTTATTTTTGTTCATCTTCTTTTTAACAAATACCTATTCTCAACAATTAAGTTATTCTGAAAATGTCGATGAAAACATTAGCCCATCCATTGATGCTTTTATTGGTGATTGGGTAGGAACAGGTTGGGGCTGGGAGATCCGCTTCAAACAATCTGCAGGGGAATTTGGTAAACAGTTTGCAAGAGGAAAATTAGATCTTCCCTTTGAAAATGAGAAGATAATTATGTCTTTAATGGTAACTCATACCACTCATTTTTATTTAAAAATTGACAAAACCGGAAATGTTAAGGGTGAAGGAATAATTACATATGATCTTATCCCAAATCTTTGCGGACTTGCAGCTTTAACAAAACA
>WOR8_10008565_pt1 | contig 14333 bp, 19 predicted proteins | sample DeeMarSeWOR38_10_FD_19890 | JGI IMG/M metagenome (IMG submission 19890) | reverse complement strand
ATTGCGCGCAGAAAATCGAAGAGCGCACGGCGCATCTCATGATTGCGTCCGTGAATAACGAAAACCCTGGACTTGTTCGGTTCGTGCAATGCTTTCATGTCTGATCAACTCTCTTTAAGATATGTATCAACTACACCTTCAATTTCGTCATCATTCCAAGACTCTTCTTGCGACCAGAGTGCAAGCTGCCTGCGGTTGTCATATACTAAACTCGCCAATTCATCTTCCTTTACTCCCATCGGCTCCAAGATCTGATGTACAGTTCGCAACAACAGTTCTTTGTAACGGGATTTGTTGACATAGGAATAGTCGAGCTCAATCGCTAAATCCCAGGCGAAAATATTGGTCTTCTCGCCATGTGTATAGATGAACTTCACCCTTTGCCCAACACGCGGATGTTTTTCCTCGGCAGCCAATTGTCTGGCGACCTTCGCTGAAACGGAATTACCCTTGTATTCATGGGGTTCTCTCGATAGTTTAGTCTGGCAGACCAGGCCTTCCATTGGTACGCGCTCCGCATCCAGATCGTCAAGAAATGATTGGGTAAGGGCTATCGCCCGGGGAACAAGGGCATCCAAACGGTCCGGGTTTGATTCGCCTTCCAAGATGGACATGATCGCTCGCTCGGCGTCCGCGATCCAGTTGGGGGTGTCCGCTCTACGCTGTGCCATCCCCCTGACCTTGAGCCCGCCACAATTGAATTTTCCAAAATAACGATTGGCTGCGCCGATACGGGGGTTTTGCTTGGAGGCGGTAAAGACCAGCCAGTCGAAGATGCCTTCCAATTCGATAATCAAACCAGTCCGAAACATGATTTCATCCATTAGCAGACTGAAATCCTGGGGACGTTTAACCGCTTCTTTCTGTACGAACAGGCTGTCCACGTTTGCGGCCAGCACCCTGAACCCCAGCTCTTGCGCCGTTTCAATCGATGTGATCAACGCATCACGCCCAACCCCACAGATGGCTTCATGCGCCTGGATGTTACCGAACAGGTTGTTCTTGTACCCCTGATAGCCGAAGGACACATACCCCAGCCATTTGAGCGCATCAGCAACGGACTGGAGCACTGCGCGCTGCGGATCATCCTCCCCAAGCTTTCTCATCATCTGCTTGACCCTGCCTCGCTTTTCAAGCAAGGGTTTTAGCACGTTGGCTACTAGGCCGTCCACATCCTGGGTAATCGGCGCACCGCTGCCCGGAACGTAACGGGTTTTCTCCCCTTCGACACCGACCGTCTCGCCACTGATATTCCAGGTCATCATAATCGAAGGATACATCGAGAAGAAATCAAGCTCGGCAACATCCTTATGCACTCCAATGATCGGCCGATAATTTAATCCGCCTCCATCCGCGGCATTCAACTCCAGCGCCGACTTGAAGCGCTCAGTTTGGCATTTTTGCAGCGGGATGAGTATTCCACGCCGTAGTGCTTCCCGGATTTGCATGGCGGTAAACCCTGATCCGGGGCTGTTGCGGGCGGCAGTCTGTACATCAACGCTGGTAACGCGTGCCATTTCAATCGCCGAATGCATGCTGAATTTAAAGCCCATATCCATCGTTGAGTTTTTTGGATCAATGTGCCATCTGCCAAACAGATGCGTTTGCTGCGCCCGGAAATAGATGCTCCCATAACTTTCAAACGTGGTCTCCCGGATGGAACGGTGTTTCTGCCGTGCATCGCGGCTGGGATTGAAATCTATTTTGTGCCTTCTGGCGCTCTCAAGTAGGGATGGAAACAGCCAGCTATCTCCCCAGCGGGCGAAGATCACGTCAGGGTCGTGTTCAACCAGGATGCGTTGCAAATTTTTCAGTAGTTCCGGCTCATTCAACAAGCTCAGGGTGATCAATGTATCGTCAAGCTGTATGTTCAGGCTCGTTGGAGTTGCATGATGAGGGTCGGTGTCCGAGTCGATAGCTAGGGTGCGTAGGGGTGGCAGGTCGTATACTGTATCCCAGGGGCTGTCCAGAGCCTCGATCATAAGGATTTGATCCTGGTCATCTATTCGTACACGACAGCGCGCCATCGGAAAGACTTTTTTGGCAACGCCATAGCGGATCGGAAAAGGGATTTCAGCATCGAAGTAGCGCACCCATTTGAACGTTTTTTTCATGCGCCGGAACAACTTCTGCTGGGTGACCGGATTATCTACCTGGACTGCCAGCACCGGCAGCATGCCTTTATATAAATCCTGCCGGGTCAGGAAAATTGTTTTGGGCAGGAACTGATTTCTTTGCAACTCATCCCGAATATTTTTCAAGCGCGTTTCATCACCCGAAATGTAAAATGTCGTCTCGTACGATTGGGTCAGACGGTAGCGTTTCCCGTCATCGCCCAGTAGCCAGACCACTGCGCCGTCAAGTTCATCGGCATAGACCGATAACAACCAGCCGTTCAATTCACGCTGCATCCAAATACTCCGGAAATTTGATCGAAAGTATCTCTTCCCGAAAGGCTTGTAGTCTGGCCTCGATCTCCGCTTCTATGGCTTCTAATTCATCTTTCAAGGAAACAGATTGGGCCTCGCTCTTTTTCAAGGCATTCTCCAAACGCCCGATTTTCAGTGCCTGGTCTTTGACTTTGTTTTCAAGTTGTTGAATTATTTTCTGCTGTTCCAGACTCATCATCATCAAGATCGTGGCAATGGGCAGGGGGTGCGAGGCCATTTCAGCGGCAGGCAGGTGGAACTCGGCCCTGTTCCACAGATCATCAAAAACGTGTTTGTCTTCTACCAGCAACAAGGCACGGCGGAAGCTGGCAAAATACGCCTTTTCCTTTCGGTACTGCCATGAAAACGGAATGATGGTGTGTCCCACTTGCTCACCCGATCAAGCTTGGTTGCAACGTAGGTTGAAACGGGAACGCCAGGGGCTCGACCCGATCAAAGGTGTTTTCTAAAACCTTCAATAGCTGCGGACGGTTCTTTCCCGGATGGGCACTAACCACCACCATCGCCTGCTCACTCAAACGGCGCAGTTCCAAAATGGTTTCGAACAGCAACTGGTTGATTTCGGGGTCAGGAACGCTTTCATCATGGAAGGGTGTCAGCAAATCCAATACCAAACTTGGAGCCCAATCTGCTTTTGTTTGGGTTAACAGTTCAACCATCTGGTAGCAGGTTTCCGCCCGTGAGAGGCGGATATGGTTATTCAGGATGTGCTCGTAGCGTGGAGTTGCCGCAGCCAGCGCGTAATTAATCCCATAGTGATCATAACGGTTTCCGCCAATCAATAATTTAACGGGACCCGCCAACGCCAATTCCATAATCAGCGTATGCATCCTTTGATGTGTATAGTTACGCTGGCCGGTAACTAGTGCGATGTGGCCGCGGACACCGAATTGTCTAAATTTTTCTGGTGTATGTAAGTCTTTCATAATTTGCCGGTTTCTCGTGCTTTGTCTGAATAAAGGAGAGCAATAAACTCATCCTAACAGTTTACCCATCTCGTATACAAAAGAAAATCCCCTTGCAGGGGATTTCGCGGGGGATTTCGGGACTAGCCCATTGGGGGATGCAGGGCTGGGGGGCGATGCAATTTCAGCCCCTATAACTGGTGTGTTTCCCACCACTCTTCGAAGCGCCAGTCTTTGAGCGCCAAGCGCAGTTCCTTGCGGCTGCGCATGTCGAATTTGGTAAAGATGTTTTGCAAATGGGATTTGACGGTTTCGTGCGAGATTCCCAGCGTTTCGGCAATTTCGTAATTCCTGCACCCCAGGCAAGCCAGCGCAGTGACCTCCTGTTCGCGTTCCGTCAGGGAATCCCAACGGACTTCCAATTCATTAGTTTCGAGATATTGATCCCGGCCAGTGCGGGCAAAATCCATCCAGATTTCTTCTTCGGTGCGGCCTTGCTCTTGCGCGACTTCTTGAATGGCGGCCAGTAATTCCTGATCCGCGCGAAAGGCGCGCGAATCTGACTCTTTTTTCTTTTGCAGGAACTTGCGCAGGCGAGATGGCAACAGGAACATGCGTATCATTATATAGAACAAAAGTTCTGAAGTCAAGTCGGTTTCCCACAGTAAAATAGTCCTATGGGAAAACTCATCACGGTCATCGGTCCCAGCGGCATTGGTAAAACCGCTCTCGTCCATGCGCTAGCAAAGACGGGTCGATTTGCAACCGCCCTCGAGCAGCACAACGAGCGTCCGTTTCAGGCGCTTTTCAAGCGAGATGCGCGTTACGGTCTCGCCAATCAGATCGACTATTTCCTGTTGCGCGCCGAACAGGAACGGACATTACGCACCTCTCCACAAATCGGATTGATAGACGGCGGTCTCGACCTGGACTATCACGGCTTCGCGCGCATCTTCCACGCCCGCAACCTGCTAACTGGGCCCGAACTCGATCTATGCCGGCGGTTGTACGAAACCCTGCGCGGGCTGATGGCATTACCGGAACTGATCGTCCGCCTGCGAGCGGATGAGAAAACGGTGGCAGGCCGTTTGTCCACGCGCGACCGGATCAACATCGCATCGGCTGAAGACACTGCGCAATTCGAGTCCTTTCTTGATGAGTGGCTGGCCACCGTCCCATCTGAGCAAGTTTTGGAAATCGACGTTTCGAATGAAACGTTGGATTACAATAAAAGCATCGCAAGGATTCTTGATAGAATTTCTGACCTGCCCGGATAAGACATAATCATATTAGTATTCCCAAAAGGAGTTTACCAGTGTACACAACTGACATGTACGAAGGCCTAATAGCAGAAACTGTCACATTGACGGGCGCGAACGGAGACTTGATCAATGCCTATTTCGCCCGCCCGCTCGGAGCGGGGCCTTTCCCGGCTATGGTCCTGGCACATCACATGCCCGGCTGGGACGAATGGTATCGCGAAGCAGCCTTTAAGTTTGCAAACCACGGATACGTAACCCTTATGCCCAATCTCTACTTTCGCAGCGGGCATGGCACGCCGGAAGATATGGCTGCCAAAGTCCGTGCAGATGGCGGGGTGCCAGACAACCAGGCTGTAGGCGACCTTGAAGGTGCAATGAAGTATCTGCGGACACTTCCCTACGTCGGCGGCAAGGTTGGTATCTTCGGCACCTGTTCGGGCGGCAGGCATGCGTATCTGGCCGCCTGTCGCGTTCCAGGGTTTGATGCCATTGTGGATTGTTGGGGCGGACGTGTGGTCATGCCTCCCGAAGAACTGAACGATAAATTTCCTGTTGCGCCAATTGATTACACTAAAGACCTGCCCTGCCCTATCCTGGGGATTTTCGGAAATGACGACACCAGCCCTACGCCTGAACAGGTAGATCAGCACGAAGCCGAATTGAAGAAACATGGCAAGGATTATGAGTTCTACAGGTATGATGGCGCTGGTCATGGATTCTTCTATTACATCTATGCAGCCTATCGTCAAGAACAGGCAATGGACGGCTGGAAAAAGGTTTTTGCCTTTCTGCAGAAGCAATTAAGTTGACGGCCAAGTTGACAGTCACTTTACATAAAAGGAGATACACATGTGCACCATGATTGCAGAAAAAGTAAAGATCGAAGGCAGCGGCAAAGGCAAAGATGGCTGGTTCAAGTTGGAGGGGGCCAACGTTTCCTACGACCACCCCTTCAACGCCCCCTTCGCGCACGCCCTCAACATTGACTTCGTTAACGAATCGCAAGGCCCTTCCGCCCGCGTGGCTGTGGAGTTGAGAGAGGAGGCTGCGCGTGAGTTGGTCAAAACGATTCTGGCTGTGTTGGATCAGGCAAAAGCAGGCGGGCATTTGGAGAGTCAGCGTTTAGGAAGATAAGGTAGCTCAAGCGGAATCAATTGTAGGCCAAAGATGAAGCGGGTTCTTCATCCAAATAAAAAAGGAGCAGGCTATGTTGGACTATCAAGGTTCAAATCGCGAGACAAGGTACGGGATGCCAGCAGCAGATCAGATTATTGTGAACCGGCATTACACCATCGGGTATTCGTATTATTTTAGGCAGGCTAAGTGGGCACTGGAGATCATTGACCCGGACAAAACGGATGTGGAGCGGTTCGATAATTTCCGCCCTGATCTGCGCATCCCGGAGTTGTTCAGGGCTGACCTGGCTGACTACGAAGGCTCAGGGTTCGATCGCGGGCATCTTGTGGCAAGCGCCAATCAGGTTGAGACTGAGATACAGAACAGCGAGACCTTTTTGCTTTCAAACATGTCACCTCAGATGCCGGGTTTTAACCGCGGTATATGGAAGGACCTGGAAGATGCGGTCAGAAAACTAGATGCCCAAAAGAACGTCTTGGAAACCTATGTGATCTGCGGGCCAATCTTCAACTTTGATGTGCCGGTTATAACAATTGTGCCTAAAAAGAATAAGGGAGTCACGCTCCCGATACCACATGCATATTTTAAATCCGTTTTGACCGAGGACAACAGGGGAAAATTACACATGTGGACATTCATGATCCCCAACGAAGCCACAGATAAACCTCTTGAAGAATTTCTGACAACGACGAAAAAGATCGAACGTTATTCAGGTCTGACCCTATGGGAACGACTTGTTGGGAGAGAGATCGAAAAGGAAAAAACAAAAACCCGTGCGATGTGGAAGGTTTGACGTTTTTTAGCTGAATGCCCTTTCCCCAAACGGTTCCAGGAAAGCCGCAAAATTACTACCCAGGGTAGGGAGATGGTAGCCACCTTCCATCACGATCAGGGTAGGCAACGTCAGGGATGAGATTTTGCGCCCGATCAAGTTTATATCATCCTGTGTGAGTTTAAAACTACCCAGGGGATCGTCCTTGAAGATGTCCATTCCGGCTGAAACAAGCAGGTACTCGGGTGCGGAGCGGGCGATCAATTCCAGGGCGCTTTCCAACGCTTCTACATAGCGAGACCGTTCGGTTCCGACTGGCAGGGGAAAGTTGCGGTGAAAGCCAACCCCAGGCCCTGCGCCTGTTTCGGTTGCATGGCCGGCATAGTAGGGATACTCATCGCTCGGGTCAGCATGCAGCGAGACGCTTAAGACATCAGCGCGATCATAAAAGATGGATTGTGTGCCATTGCCAGCGTGATAATCAACATCCAAAATAGAGACTTTCCCCGAACGGCTGAGCCATTGTGCGGCAATCGCAACATTGTTGAAGTAGCAATAACCACCGCAAATTTCCCGCCCTGCATGGTGTCCCGGCGGTCGGTTGAGCGAAAATGCGGCGCTTTCTCCCATTGTTAAAGCCTGTGCGCCCGTAAGCGCGCAATGCGCCGACTGCAGGGCCCCCAAAAAAGTGCCCGGTGTGAGTGCCACCGTAGTATCCATCAAGAAAAAACCTGCCTGCTCAAAACCGCTTAATCCCTTGGCTTTTTGATGATCGATCCCATATGTGCCGGGGATGAAGGCCATACCGCTAACCGGTGAATGGATTTGCCAGTCCTGATAGGCCGAGTGCAGGTAATCCAGATACGTAACGCTATGCACGGCCAGTATGGGTTCCAACCCAAAGTCAGTGGGCGGATGAAATTCTGCCCACTCGACTTCCCCTAGGGCGGCATATACTTTTTCAGCTCGTGCAGCTTTTTCGTAAGAAGGTTGCGGGCCGCTGTCATTGTAGCCTTCGAAAGGCGGGTCATGTTGTAGGTGGTTTGGTTCGTAGAAAATTTTCATGGTAACAAGATTATACTGGTAGCTAATACAGGCGGCATATAAAATGGCAATAAATGGCTTATTTCACATTTCGTGAATTCCGGACAGGTTTGGTAAAATTTGGGCATTAGCTGGTGTCTAAAGCTCAGAATATCCCATTGGTTACGATTTAGCGCCGCCGATTGAGTTCTGCATGTGCCCAAAAGGGTGCGGAGCTGAGTATCGCCCGTCCGGTTGCTCCGGGCCAGGGTAACCCGACACCTACTCAACCAACTTTCGACTTTAGAGGTGAAAATGAAACAACTCCGTAAAATCTCCCAATTGATCGAGCCGCAATTCGTGATCGAAGGCGCGGGCGTGCTGCTACGCCGTTCCATCGCGCCACGCCGCTCGAACGAATTTGACCCTTTCCTGCTCTTCGACCACTTTGCCTTCAACGACCCCACCGAAGGCCCCATCCGCGGTTTCCCAACCCACCCACACCGCGGCATTGAAACCGTCACCTACATATTGGAGGGCTCCGTCCGTCACCGCGACAGCCTGGAGAACCAAGGCTCAATCGGCGCAGGCGATGTGCAGTGGATGACCAGTGGGCGCGGTATTTTGCACGAAGAGATGCCGCAGCGAGGGCCTGAAGGCAACATCTATGGTTTCCAGCTATGGGTCAACCTGCCCGCGCACTTGAAGATGTCCGCGCCGCGCTACCAGGAAGTCAGTGATCAAACCATCCCGGTGGTGGAAAAGGATGGGATCAAAATCCGCCTGGTAGCCGGGACTGTGGACGGCGTATCCGGTCCTGTGACTGAGATCGCCGCCGCGCCTCTTTACATGGACGTCCAACTTGCTCCCAATATGGAATGGATACTCCCCGTCCCTGAAGGACACACGGTTGTCGCGTATGTCTTCGAAGGCGAAGGAGTCTTCTCAGACGAAACGGTTTCGTCCGTGATGATGGTCAAATACGAAAATGGCGACTATATCCACGTAAAAACGGAGAACTCCCCCGTCCGCTTTATGCTGATGGCAGGCGCGCCGTTCAAAGAACCGATCGTGCCTTACGGCCCATTTGTTATGAATACAGAAGAAGAAATTTATCAGGCAATAGAAGATTTGCGAGCAGGTACGTTTGTGAAATAACACAGTAGGGGCAGGTTTCAGACCTGCCCCTACAATTACGATTTTGGAGGGTAGATGACACAAGTTTTACGCGGCGAACGTATTGGCGAAAAAGTATTACTCACCAAACGCGCTGACAACGACCTGTGGTGCCTGCCCGGGGGCGGCGTGGATCCCGGCGAAAGCGTGGAGGAGACCATCTTCCGCGAAGTACAGGAGGAAACGGGATTAACGGTCCGTGTAGTGAGGCTGGTTGGCGTGTACAGCGATCCAAATTCGCTGGTTGTTTATAACAAGGATACCGCTGTACAAATCGTGGCACTGAGCTTCGAAGCAGAGGTCACTGATGGAAAACCCGGCCTGAGCAATGAAACCAGCGACTGGGGCTATTATTCACTCGATGAAATGAATGAGCTGGACATGCTGCTTAATCACCGCCAGCGTGTGGAAGATGCCCTCACAGAAAAAGTTAGCGCATTTATACGCTGAACTTATTCCAACGCTTCCATTCCATCACCCATCCCTTGAAGGCGTTCCATGCCCCAATGTACTGCTTGCCTCTGAACAGGTAAGGGCCGATGCCAGAAAAATCACCGGGGATATAATTTTCAAACTCCCTGTCAGCCTTCAACTCAGCGGGTAGGGGTCCCAACCAGGGATCCAGAACCTCATGCCAGATAATAAAATCCCCAAGGATTTCGATGCGCGCTGCGATACTGGAGCACAAGTCAATTCCACAAGTACAGGTCAGCACCGGTTTCCAATATTCGGATCTACCTATTGGGTCGGCCAGTATGCCGGGAAAAGAATCAGTGTGAAATAGGTTACTTTCAATATGCAAACCGACATAGCCCCAGAAATCCGCGCTTTTCTGCACCTTATGTTGCCTGTTCATAGCCTGACAAACCAGATCCATCAGGCGTAAATTGTTGATATAAACGTCAACATAACGAATGAGGTAAAGGTCATCTGCTAGGCACTCCCCCAGTTTGAACTGAATTTCATCCATCCAACTTCTCCTTTTGGCACACGTGGATTTGAATTTCCGACCAGGCGCAAAGACCCTATCGGAATCCATTTTTTCTAATGTGCCTATTAGAGATATCGAGATTGGATGTCAGATCATAAATTCACCTTTGCAGCTATTATATTCGCAGAATTTGATTGGTACAATAATGATGATGGAAATACAACCATGATATCAAGAGAACAAACCCGTATAAACTATGATCGCATGTCTCGCTGGTATGACTTGTTCGCGAGCAGCGAGAAGAAATTCACAAAAACCGGACTACATATGCTGGGGGCGAAGGCAGGGGAACGCGTGCTGGAAATCGGGTTTGGAACAGGGCATTCGTTGGTTACATTGGCACAGCAAGTCGATGATGCAGGGTTGCTGGTCGGGGTGGAATTATCGCCGGGGATGATCGAGGTTGCTCAAAAACGGATTCAGGCTAAGGGTCCGGGCAGAAGCGTTCAGATGATGCAGGGAGATGGGACTCTGCTTCCCTTTGCGTCAAATTCGTTCGATGCTGTCTTCCTATCCTTCACTCTGGAATTATTTTCAGACACTGAAATCTCTGTCGTCCTGGGAGAAAGTCACCGAGTTTTGAAACAGGAGGGCAGGCTGGGTGTGGTAAGCCTTGAAAAGAAAGATGCCTTGGCTTGCCGTCTGTACGAGTGGGGACATGAGCGTTGGCCTGCACTTCTGGATTGCCGCCCGCTCGACCTACGTAAAAGCCTGGAATTGGGAGGATTCCGAGTCCAGGCTGCAAAGGTAGAGACGATGTGGGGACTGCCGGTTATGATCGCACTGGGCAGGCCTCTTTAGCTAACTTTCTGGCGGTACAGTTTTTTATCGGGGACAGACAGCATGGCATCCAATTTTTCTGTCAGGTCGAGAAACTCGGCTACGGCCTTGACTTCGGGGTCTGGGGCAGCCATCAGGGCGTTGTAATCCACGTAGAGAATATCCATATTGGGTTGGTTCGCCAGCCAGACACGCACGCGCTTGAGGTGCTCCTGGAACATCTCGGCCATTTTCTGATCGTCACCATCGCTTGACTCGCCGCGCCGGATAAGCATCTGCTTTTGCGAAGCAAGAATCTCTGCAATCTCTCGCCGCATGAATACAATTTTATATTTGTAATTCGAGGGCAGGTATTCGAGCAGGGATGAGATAACCTTGACAGCTTTGCCAGGCGCATCCTGCATCCAATCGGATTTTCCGTCTTTGAGAGCTTTGACATCTTCCAATTCGTAATAGCCCTTGGGGTTGTCTTCGTCGGCGGTGCGCTGATTGTCAGTGAAGATTTCCAGACCACCTGCTTCGAGCACTTTCATCATCATGGAGGTGCCGGAACGCGGCAGGCCCGAGACAATGGTGATGACTGCCGGAGCTTTGCGTTTTTTAAAGGGATTAAAGATACCCAAGTCCTTTTAGCCTTTCTTCGATGGCTTCCGCGCTCTCACCGCCAGAGATTTTCGGCGGGGTGACGCCAGAGTGATCCAGGTATTTGCCGACCACCATGGGCGGGATATCGCGGAAGGATGGATTGGGGAAGTCTTTTAGACCTCGGCTGGAGAAGAGCACGCCGGGAACGACATCCGGGTCGATGCAGTGGTCTGCACCCCAATGGTCGTTGTTCTCGTCAATACTGGTTTCTTCCCATTTGCCGAGTCCGGTTTCAGACGAGGCACGATATCCGGAGGAACAACCCAGGTTCAGGTCCGGGCCGAAGCGTAGTAAGGGTCCGCTGAAGGCCTCGTGTCGCAGGGAGACTTTACTGAAGACAGGTTGACCATCCGGGCCTGTCCAGTTCAGCAGCTTGGACTTGATCTCAGTCGCCAACTGCTCAACCTGCTCAACAGGCACGATGCCCTGGCCTTCGCGCCCCTGCAAGTTGATGTAGAGACTGTTGAGACCGATGGCATAGGCTTTGGTATTGTCCCAATCGACAGAGGCGAGATTGGCTTCCGTCTTGCCTGCCTGCACAGACAAGTATTCGTTCTCGAGCAGCCAGCGATTGACATGCACCTTGTACCGGAAATCGGTAAAGCCATGATCGGACATCACCAGCAGGTTGACCTTTTTTCCATTCTGTTTATCCAAGTGGGTGTTGACGCGGCCAACGAACCGGTCAAGACGCTGGTACCAATCCCCCACTACATCGGGTCGGTCACGGCGGAACATGTGTTGTACACGGTCCAGATCATCAAAAATAGAGGCGAGCACGCCTTCTTTGAAATTATCCAAAAGATGGAACAAGATGCGTTCGCGGGCTGCAAAAATATCTTCGCACAGAGCGATGAATTGTTCGTCAGAGATACAGCCGTCTTCAAGACCAGTGGTATCCTGCGGCCAACCCAGGGAAAGGAACGAGCCCGCCGCTTGCCAGGCTTGCTTGACAAATGATTTCGGCGAGGCATACTGCCAGAGTGAGTGCAACGGATGGATCTGTAATGGCAAGAAGTACAGACGCACGGGGTTGGTGGAGGTCACGATAGCGCGCGTGAGAGCGTGGGCGCTCATCAACATGCCCGTTTTGAACTTTATTTCGATGATTGGACTCCACTCGCTAGGCTTCATCGAATAGGGTGTTCCACCGATGATAAGACCAACATTGTTCTCATCCAGCACATCCAATTGGAATTCCACTTCAGCAGGAATGGTTTCTCCCTTACGTTTAACAAAGGGGCCTTTCAGCGATGATTTGTAAGAGTTCCCACTGTTGGACAGGATTTCAACTGGCGTTTTGTGACCTTCTTTCAAGAAACCATTTTCAGTCGAGTAAAAACTGCCCAATCCCAATTGACCTCGAATATCTGGTGTACCCAATCCAGGGATAACGCGTACCGGTGAACCAGGATTGGACGGGAACATGGCCGGCCACCACAACGCGGTAGCTGGATAGCCCTGTTCAACAGCTTCGTCGAACATGGTACGCGCAGTGTAAGGCGCAGTAAACTGTGTTCCGATGGCGCTGGTATGCGTTGGCAAGATCGAAACGTAAGGCGCATATGTCTCTGGAGTGCGGTGGACAAAGTCAAAAATGCCGTGTGTGCCGGGGTCCGCGCCGGTAGCAATGCTGGTCCAGGAGACTTCGGTTTGCGGCGGGGCGCATACTTTAAATGGAGAATAACCATCACCCTCGGCAAGTCGACTTAAGTTAGGCAAATCGCCCTTGCCAGAAAATGTTTCAAACAATGTGGGGTCGAACGAATCAAATCCCAATATCAATGCTCGCATCCTGCTTCCTTCCTTTACAAATCAGTCTTAGCGGCGGGAATTATACCAACAGAATGAATGGACTGAAAAAATGGTTGTCGCGTAGGGTTCCAAGAGAAGTTTTTTATGGTATGGTTTTACCATAACCAAAGAGAGGTAACAGATGAAATTTCATGAAATCCCATTTTATGCCCGTATCCTGTTCGTTTTCGGGATAGGAGTTGCGCTGGCTGTAGCCCTGGATAATATAGCTATCGGTATTGGGGTCGCAACGGTTTTCTTAGTGGGCTTTGTTGTCAAAAGAAACAAATTTACTGGAGAAACGGAGAAAAACGATGAACAGTGAACCAGAAACCCAATTTGATTTCTGGCTTGGCGAATGGAATTGCTCCTGGGGTGATGACGGTAAAGGCAGCAATCGCGTGGAGCGCATCCTGGACGACAAGGTAATTCAGGAAAATTTTGACGGTCTGGGATGCAGAACGCAAGCTGTGGTGCCAGACCTGGGTAGACAATAACGGCATCTACCTGGACTTTACGGGCGGCTTCCGCGATGGACAAATGGTTCTATCCCGTGACGCCATCGTACGTGGCGAGGCCTGCAAACAGCGAATGGTCTGGTACAACATTTCAGAAGAAGAATTCGACTGGAACTGGGAACGCTCCGACGACGACGGCGAAACCTGGGATGTGAAGTGGCAAATTAAGTACAAACGCAAAAAATAATCTATAATCGGGCGCATGACCCAACTCAGCCACTCCGCTCAAAAAGTCCAGGATGCACTGCGCGCCCTGGGCTTCGAACATGCCGAGTCCACCCGTACCGCACAGGAAGCCGCGGAGCGCGTCGGTGTAACGCTCGGTCAGATCGTCAAATCGCTGATCTTCAAAGGGAAGAAAAGTGGCAAGCCTATCCTGGTGCTGACCAGCGGTTCGAACCGGGTGGACGAAAAACGCATCAAAGCTTATGCCGGGGAAAAGATCGGGCGCGCCGACGCAGATTTTGTCCGCGCAGTGACCGGGTATGCTATCGGCGGAGTTCCGCCCATCGCGCATGCCCAAAAAATGGAAACCTATCTCGACGAAGACCTGCTCCAATACGATCTCATCTGGGCCGCCGCCGGAACACCCAATGCGGTTTTTGAGCTGACCCCGGCCGAGTTGCAAAAAATGACCTCCGGGCACGTTGCACAAGTCAAATGAAATCCAGTGCAGATGTAGTCATCATCGGCGCAGGCGTGATCGGGTGCAGTACGGCCTATCATCTCACCAAAATGGGCATCACCGATATCGCCATTCTCGAAATGGAACAGGTCGGCGCAGGTACATCCAGCAAGTCCGCATCTATGCTCAGTTTGCAGTTTGGCTCTGATGCGCTGCTGGCGCGCATGGCAAAGTATTCTTATCAGCGCTACATGG
>WOR8_10009281_pt1 | contig 14336 bp, 9 predicted proteins | sample DeeMarSeWOR38_10_FD_19890 | JGI IMG/M metagenome (IMG submission 19890) | reverse complement strand
GTCATCGAGTTGAAATCCAGGTAGCGCTTGTCGTTTGTATCCCAGAAGTAAACACCCCTGGCACGTTTCACCGGGATTGGATTGACCCTGGCCTGCGCCGACCAGGTGTAGAAAACATGCTCTTTGGAAAGTGGCAGAATTTCATCATCAGGGAGATTGAACATGGGAATTCCTCTTTATAATTTCATACGATTATAATACCCGCTCGCTTATTTTTTCATAAATGGATGGTTATGGGAACACCCCCTTATAAAAAATACATCGTAGTCGGAACAACCAGCTCCGGCAAATCCACACTGGCAGAACAGCTTGCGCAGAAAATCGGCGGCGACTTCATCGAGTTGGATGCGCTCAACTGGGGGGCGAACTGGACAGCCGCCGGGGACGAAATACTGCGCGCCCGCGCCGACGAAGCCACCCGCTCCCCTTGCTGGGTGGTCGCTGGAAATTACCGCATCACACGCCCGATCACCTGGTCTCGCGCCGAAGCCGTCATCTGGCTGGATTATTCGCTATGGGTCATCTTCTGGCGACTCTTTTGGCGTACCTGGAGGCGAACTTCCTATAAAGAAGAATTATGGAACGGCAACCGCGAGCATTTATCGACGCAACTCAAACTCTGGTCAGAAGAGTCATTGTTCCACTGGTTATTCAAAACCTACTGGCGGCGCAAACGTGAGTATCCGCAACTCTTCGAACAGCCTGAATTTTCTCACTTGAAAATCATCCGCTTCAAAACGCCACAAGAAACAGATAAGTGGTTGGAAAACATCAGAATATAGGTTTATGAAATAAACAGCGTAAAGCGGAACAAGTAGCATTCATCTTGTTCCGCTTTACATCATAGAGGAGAACGATGCATCCAGGCTGCTGTCTACTTCACCGCCACCGGCACAAGTCGAGTTTCAAAGGTTTCATCTCCAAGCTGTCCGTCTCCGTTCAAGCCCCAACACATGATGCCCGGATCATCCAGATTATTCGACGGGATCATTGCACAGGTGTGGTATTTGCCAACGGCCAATTGCCAGGCATTCGACAAATTGGTCACCGGAACCGGATCGGAACTCCTGAAAGTTGAAGTTATCCCCAACTGTCCATAGTAGTTGGAACCCCAACAGTAGACCCATCCTGTATCTTGCAAGGCGCATGTGTGGCTCAAACCGCTATCGACATCCAAAATATCGGTCAATTCATCTACCCATCTTTGCCGACCAAAAGAAATTTCAACAGGAGTTCCCTGGCTGTTCAGCGCTACGGTTTTCGAACTAAAACGATTTACAGCCACATCCAGATTGCCATCTGGTAAGTTACCAAGAATCTGGAAAGAGCCGTTATCCAGACACCTAACCAAACCCGTATTGGTTAGTCCACAAGTCTTTTCCTGGCCAGCATCGAGGTTTGAAACGCCACTAACCAAGGATGCTAAAGTGGGAGAAGTCTGGTTAATTTGTCCACCATCCGCCAATTGGCCTTTCTCATTGTCGCCCCAACACATGGCCCGGCCATCCAACATTGTCGCACAGGTATAGTAAAGACCGGCTGTGATGTTTGCTGCACCATCCAGCACTTTTACCGGTACATTGCGATTTGTAGTTGTGCCATCGCCAATCTGGCCCTTGGAGTTCTGACCCCAGCACCACACATCACCACTAGAAAGGATACAGGTGTGGTGACCACCAGCAACGATAGTAGTACCACCTTGCAAGCCAGTCACATCCACGCGAACATTACTGGTTGTGTTGGTACCATCCCCTAACTGACCGTAATCGTTGTTACCCCAGCACTGCACACCACCGATGGGTGTCAGGGCGCAGGTATGAGCAATGCCTGCCGCAATCGCATGTGTTTCACCGCCCGTAACAGGAATGAATCCACCCAGAACGGTTGAAGGTGGTGGCTTCGGCGTCTCGGTTGGTGGCGGGGGAATATCGGGCAGGGTGCATGCGTTCGTACAGGCGTCATCATTCACGTTATTGCCATCATCGCAGGCTTCCCCTTGTTCAACAAATCCATTTCCACACTGAGGTACTTCAACCGTACAAATTGCAGAACAGCCATCGTTAACTCTCAGGTTGCCGTCGTCGCATTCTTCACCGGGATCGAGATTACCGTCACCACAATATGGTTGAGTAGTTTCAATGACACAGGTGGCCGAACAGCCGTCCCCATTCTGGTTGTTGCCATCGTCGCATTGTTCGCCCTGGTCAAGGTTCCCGTCACCACAGAAAGGCGCAGGCAGCTCAATCGTACAGGTTGACGAACAACCGTCACCGTCCTGATTGTTGCCGTCATCACATGCTTCGCTGGGCTGGTTTATGGTTCCGTCTCCACAATAAGGAGCAGGCGCCTCGATGATACAAGATGCAGAACAACCGTCACCATCCTGATTGTTGCCGTCATCACATTGCTCGCTGGATTGGTTCACTGTCCCATCTCCGCAATAAGGAGCAGGTGTCTCGATGATACAGGTTGCAGAACAACCATCACCATCCTGATTGTTGCCGTCATCGCATTGTTCGCTGGCCTGGTTCACGGTTCCATCGCCGCAATAGGGCGCAGGAGGCTCGATGGTACAAACCGCGGAACAACCATCACCGTTGGTATTGTTGCCATCGTCACATTGTTCGCCTTGATCCAGGTTTCCATCACCACAGAAAGGAGCAGGCGGCTCAACAAGACAACTCGCTGAACAGCCATCACCGTCCAGATTGTTGCCATCATCACATTCTTCACTGGCCTGGTTCACCGAACCGTCTCCACAGTAAGGCGCTGGCACTTCAATGATACAAGTTGCTGAACATCCGTCACCGTTTGCGTTGTTACCATCATCGCATTCTTCGCCAGTTTGGTTCACAACCCCATCTCCACAATAAGGTGGAGGCGTTTCAACAAGACAAGTCGCTGAACATCCGTCACCGTTTGAATTATTGCCATCGTCACATTCTTCACTGGCCTGGTTCACCGAACCGTCTCCACAGTAGGGGAGATCAACTAACGTACAATTCGCGCTGCAATACTGATTCGCTCCCACGCCAGCCGTACCATCGCATTCTTCGCTGGCCTGATTGACAATATTATCTCCGCAGTAAGGTACATACTCCAAAGTGCACTGGTCGGTACAGGTGTAATGGTCTGGTGCTGATCCATCGCACTCTTCGCCAGCATCCAGGATTCCATCACCGCAAACAGGCTCAGGGGCGGTCGCGATCGGGCCGATATTAATCTTGAAGGGTGAATAATCCGTCGTATTGATTTGGTGATCCCAGAGAGCGTTATATCCGTCCAGCACTTCACAATCCGGGTATGGATTGGTTGGATACTCTCCATCATTATTGGGGCCACCCGTTTTTGGTGAAGCCCATACACGATAGAAAATGCCCTGAGAAGTCTTTCCCTGGAACTTCTCATACCTGACAATTGGTCCTTGCGGACAACCCCAATAATTGTTCTGAGCCTCTACATATTGAACATTGTTGTCATCTGTGTTTCTAATGGCAAATCCATTGTCATCGAAGTCATTGTAATGAATTTCCGGTCCCGGTTTTCCCTGTCCGCCCTCCATTTGGATACCTACACCATTATTGTGAATATCATTATTCAAAATAAAAGTGGGGGTATTTCCGGATAATACATTGTGTGTTATTCCAATATCGTAATTCTGAATCACAAAACCGATCAAAGAAAACCCATAAGCATTAATGGTGACGCCTGTAGATGTTCCAGCAAAACTGGACCCGTCCAATACTGGCGCATTCGGTCCAGCCCCAGGCTGAGCCAGATCGCCCGGATCACCCCATAGAGTCAGATTAGCCAAATTCGGCAAATCGGCAAGTACTACTTGCTCTTCATAGACTCCAGCCTCAACATGGATTGTCCGCCTCAGTGTTCCATCTGAAGCAATTATTTCATCAGGGCTGCCATTTGCAGCCACATCGTCTAAGGCAGCTTGTATTGGGGTTGATGACTCCGTGCAATTGGATAGCGAACCGCATCCGCCAACTGGCATAAAGTAGTACGTGGTACCGTTACGAACAAAGTAAGGATCGCCTTCTACAAGTATTTCAGTCGCTTCAACCGTTCCTAAGGCCAGCGGTTCACCAGTATCATCGGCCAGAGTAACATCAAGCTCCGCGGCATCTGAAACAACCGTCGCCAGGGAAATTTCACCTTCAATCTCTTCAGCAGGTGTTTCCGGATCTGCTTCGTTTTCAACTAACTCTTCAACCGGAAATTCCTGCAACTCAGGAGGTTCACTACTTACCGTAGGAAATACTTGCAGTTCAGGTATATCGGTAGGTGCTAAACTTTCCGTTGGGTAGACCTGCAATTCCGGTGGGTCATTTGCAACAGGGCTCTCAGTTGGAACGACCTCGAGCGTAGGAGAATCCTGAGTGAGTTCCGGCTCCTGTGTTTCTTCAGTTGTAGGAGGTGAATCCGCAGTCTCCTCAGGAGGAGGCGGTTCCTGTGTTTCTTCGGGTGGAGGGGGAGTTGTATCATCTGCCCGCGCTACAGAAGGGGAGAGTAAAGAGAGAGTAAAAATCAAAAGAACAAAGAATGAAAAAAACTTATATTTAAGGTTGGCGTTCATTTTGCATCTCCTTTCCAGTTTTTCTACTGGAAATTTAGTCCCTGTTAGGATTTTGTGCTTGAGAGTTTTGCTTCAATACCATCTCCAATTTGATTTAAGAAAATAACCGACCTATTAGGCCGGTTTCGCTATTGCTCACCAGGAACTACGCCCCTTACAGGGTTTTGCGACCAGTTTTCGTTCCGGGGTCAACACATCCAATTTTCAGTAATTGCTTTTTAATGTGCGCCGACATATTTTCTGTTTATTCCATGACGTACACTTTTGAAAGGAGTTACTAGTACAAAAGTCCCCCATATCGACATTTGCGCAGAAATGATTACAAAGTTAAAAAATCGCATAGGACTTGCGGCTAACCCCCAACTAACAAAAGTGAAAAGGAAGATTTCAACATCTCCTCCATATAATGGGATTGGCATTACATCAATAACACTAAAAAGAATTTTACCAATCTAATCGTTCGATAATGGCAAACTCGATGAAAGTCTGGGATACAAAGCTAGGCGTCTAGCAAGCTCTTTTACATGCTTAGATAATCTGGCTTCCGAAAACGAAATACAAGAAATACACAACTTGTATTTCAACATATAAATCGAGTGCCATTATCGGGAAAAGCAAATGGCAGCAAAAATAAAATTAAACATAATTAGTATAGTTCTAATCCTTACAGTCAGCTTTTTACCGACGCCGGTAAGTGCCTCAAATTCTTCATTCTCTTCATTACAATCGGGCTTGACAGCTATTATTGATTCAGACGAAGATGAACGTAACAGCCCACTTCGTGAAATCGATATAGTTAATCTCATATCATTTCAGATCGTACAGCAACCCACTGGAAACAGTAATTTCGTAACCCCGTTACCAAACTATGTGACAGCATATCAAAAGGCATCAAAGTATGGCACGATTGGCTTATTAGCACATAACTACCTGGCCGGACGTTATTTTTTCCAAATATTGCCAGGGCAGGAAATCGAGTTGGTTTACGATGACAACCAAACGGACAAGTTTGTTGTAACGGAAATCCAACAATATCAAGCGCTGTCTCCAGACAGCCCATCAAGTGATTTTATCGATTTAGATACTGGAAACTTTTTCACTACTTCAAAATTGTTCAGAAAAATATATATAGGTCAAGCAGATCGATTGGTATTGCAAACTTGCATTTACGCAGATCAAAACACAACCTGGGGAAGACTGTTCATTATTGCAGAACCAATCGAGTAGATGCCACAGTAGAATAATTTGCAATAACAAACTAATTTTCTGCTATCAAAAATATCTGACCAAATCTTATTAGGGGAAAACACAAGACATCTCACATAAACAAGGGAACACCTTTCAAAAGAAGGTGTTCCCTTGTTTCACCTCAGGACGGTCTATAAGCCGCATTCTGTCCAGCAACTAGTGCCTGGGCGATCATCTCTCTGGGCGGCATGTCGGTCCCTGCTTGGCCTTGCTCCCGGCGGGGGTTACCTGGCCACGCACATTACTGCGCGCGCCGGTGGTCTTTTACACCACCTTTTCACCCTTACCACCCCTTGCGGGGTAGCGGTTTGTTTCTGTGGCCCTTTCCGGCAGGTTCACGCTTCTCAGCGGTTTCCCCGCCCCGGGTGCTATCCGACGCCGTACTCTTTGGAGTGCGGACTTTCCTCGACCCCGACAACGCAGAGCCGCGATCGCCCGACCGACCTGAGGTGCTTTCATCATAATCCCATCATGCTTGAGCGTCAATCATGAACCTTAATGTAACTGAAAGGTTAAAAGATGCAAATTTTAAGAAAAGACAGTAAAATATACATGCGAGTTACAGCGAAGCAAAGGAGATCGCGTGAGTAAGTGGCCCGGAAAGTACATCATTGGCCTAACAGGCAATATCGCAACCGGCAAAAGTGTCGTGCGCCGTATGCTGGAGCATCTTGGCGCTTATACAATCGATGCGGATGCATTGGCACATCGAGCCATCGCAAAAGACGCGCCGGGATACAAGTCGGTCATTGAAACGTTTGGCAAATGGATTTTGAGTTCAGACGGACAAATTAACCGCTCCAAACTGGGCGGATTGGTGTTTCGCGACTCGGAAGCATTATCCAATCTCGAAAATATTGTTCATCCGCTCGTGGAGCAGGCAATAAATATTTTGGTCCAGCGAGCAAGCCAGAGGGTAGTTGTAATCGAGGCGATTAAGCTGATCGAGAGTCAGCTGCGCAATGCCTGTGACAGCATCTGGGTAACATACGCCCCTGAAGATATTCAAATCGAACGATTGATACGCAAGCGCAGCTTCAGTCGTGACGAGGCGGTTATTCGCATCCATTCACAGGGAGCCCAGAGCGAAAAAATCGAGCGGGCCAGTACCGTAATCCGCAATACCGGCTCATACGAAGAACTGTGGAAACAAGTTACAACTGCCTGGAAGCAGGTTTCGCCGACATCTGATACGATACCGCTAGTTGTAAAAAAGGCTGAAAGCGGTGATTTCGCAGTACAACGTGGACGGCCACGCGACTCGGAAGTAATTGCAGACATCATCACACGCTTGAGTAACGGTAACCAAAAAATGTCAAATTTAGATGTAATGGAAGCGTTTGGCGAGAAGGCCTTCTTGCTCCTGCAATTAAACGACAAAGCTGTTGGCCTGGCTGGCTGGCAGGTGGAAAACCTGGTAGCTCGCACAACAGATTTATATATTGAACCTGCACACATAAGTGCCAAAGCGCTGGAGACATTGATGTCTGAAGTGGAACGCGCTTCACATGATCTACAGTGTGAAGCATCCTTGATCTTTCCACTCCCTGATCTGGCCAGCCAAGAAACTTCCTGGAAGGCTTTGGGTTATGAAAAGCGCACACCCGAAAGTTTAGGTGTGCAAGCCTGGCAAGATGCTGCGGTCGAATCAAAACCACCAGGTTCGGTGTTAATGTTTAAGCAGTTACGCGTTGATCGCGTACTGCGACCGATTTAGTCCACACTGCTGAGGGCGCGAAATTCGCGCAGAGGTAATTTCTGCGCTCTCGGCGCTCTTTGCGGTATTTCTTGTGACTGATTTCCTGAACGACCTACTATTCATTTTTCAGCGTGTAAACTGGTTGAGTGTTGTAGACATTCTACTGGTTACACTGATTTTCTTTATCCTGCTCTACACCCTGCGCGATACGCAGGCTTTGGTTTTGCTGCGGGGTGTGCTTTTTCTAGTGGTATTGTTAGCATTGCTCACCAGTCTGGTAGAATTGCCCGCCTTTTCCTGGCTCATTCAAAGTACGTTACCCGCTCTGCTGCTGGCAATTCCGGTCATTTTTGCGCCCGAAATTCGCCGCGGATTGGAGCGCATCGGACGGGCAGGCACCTTCCTTTCTCCCGGTGGAAAAACAGCCAACCAAGAAACCCTGAATACTATTCATGCTATCGTCAGCGCATCGGCGCGACTTTCTGCCCGCCAACACGGAGCATTAATTGTTTTACAAAGATTAGACAGCCTTGAAGAATATAACGACACTGGTGTTCGTATGAACGCTAAGGTCACCCCGGAAATACTCTTGCAAATCTTCTACCCCAACACCCCGCTGCACGATGGTGCCGCAATTATCGGTAAAAACCGTATGTCAGCTGCATCATGTGTCATGCCGCTCTCGGCCAGTGGCATCCTTACCCGCTCCCCGGAGCGACAGATGGGCTTGCGTCACCGCGCCGCGCTGGGCATTTCAGAAGTTAGCGATGCGGTGGCAGTGGTGGTCTCGGAAGAGACCGGTTCCATTTCGATTGCCCATTCGGGGCGCATGATCCGTCGGCTTGACACAGAGCGGCTTGAAAACATTCTCATCGCATTCTTCCGCCCCAACGGTGGTCCTCAACAAAGCAAATGGTACCAATATCTCTTTCCCTCCCTGTTTCGCCGCAAGGATGATGAGCAATGATACGCTGGCTGGCCACTAATCTACGTACCTTTCTGTGGGCGCTTGCCATGGGGCTGGCCGTCTGGGTGGCTGCTGTTTCAGCCGCCGACCCCGATGAAGTTCGTCAGTATCCAGACATCATCCCGGTAGAGATCATTGGACAGGATCCCGGGCTTGTCATTACAGGCGAAGTCCCTAAACAGATCGAACTATCACTGCGTGCCCCGAGCTCCGTATGGGAAAGGCTGCTTGCTGATGGAGACAATGTGCAAGCCATCCTGGACTTATCAGGACTCAGCGCTGGGGAACACACACTCAATATTCGAGTACAAATCTCCACACAGCCGGTACGCATAATTTCTGTGACCCCGCCAACTGCCACCGTTACCCTGGAGCCATTCGCGACCCAGTCCTTCCCCATCGACCTGAGTATCATAGGCGAACCTGCGATCGGCTACCAGGCCGGGGACTCGCTACTGGAGCCCGAAGAAGTTGTCATATCTGGCCCTCAATCGCAGGTTGAACGTGTTGTACAAGTACGCGCTTCCATTAACCTGACAGGGGTGCGCGAGAGCATTGAAGATACTACGACAGTGCAGCCCCTGGATGAGAATAATCAGATCATTGCAGGCTTGGGATTAAATCCTAATGAAGTATCTATTTCGTTACCGGTTATTCAGCAGGGTGGTTATCGAGATCTGGCGGTTAAGGTTGTTGTCAGCGGACAGGTTGCCAGCGGGTATCGCCTGGCAAATATATCCGTATTTCCACCAGTTGTGACCGTCTTCTCCGGCGACCCAACATTGGTCAATTCATTACCAGGTGTTCTCGAAACACAACCGCTCGATCTGGAAGAAGCCAACGATGAACTGACAACGCGATTGGCAATTAACCTGCCAGAAGGAGTATCGCTGGTTGGCGAGCAGACGGTGTTGGTACGGGTCAACGTTTCCCCCATCCAAAGCAGTCTGACGCTTTCTAACAAGTCTATCGAAGTTGTAGGGCTTCCGAATGACTGGTATGCACAGGTTGCACCTGAAATCGTAGATGTGATTCTTTCAGGGCCGTTACCCTTGCTAGAAATTCTTACACCGCAAGAAGTGCGTGTGGTCATCGATGTAACTGACCTCGCCATAGGAACGCATCAACTGATCCCTGATGTGGAGATCCTGATATCAGATATCATTGTTGAATCGATTTTACCGGGAACGGTGGAAGTGGTGCTCAGCACATCTCCTCCGCTCCAAACTCCCGTTCCCACCGCAACTCCATAACGATTAAATTTGGAATAATCACATGCCTAAACCTGTTGTAGCCTTAGTTGGACGTCCCAACGTTGGGAAAAGCACCCTGTTCAATCGTCTGGTTGGTGAACGCCTTGCGATTGTGGATGGCACTCCCGGCACTACTCGTGACCGATTGCTTTCAGAATCTGATTGGAACGGGATTGAGTTTCACGTAATCGACACGGGTGGTATCGACCCGACTCATGGAGGTAAAACACCACTCTCAATCGGGTCTGCCGACTTCATCCAGCAAATCAAGGAACAGGCGCTGATCGCTATCGAGGATGCGGATGCGATTTTGTTCCTGACGGATGGCGAATCTGGTGTGACTACTTCTGATCGCGAAGTGGCTGATATTCTCCGCCGTCATCAGAAAAAAATGCCGGATGGGAACTTCTGGCCACCGATATTTCTGGTTGTCAACAAGTGTGAGAGCGAAGCCCGCCGCCAAAGCGTGGGCGAATTCTACGAGCTGGGAATAGGCGAACCCTACGCAATTTCCGCTTTACACGGGACGAGTACGGGGGACCTGCTGGATGTACTGGTCAATTCGTTTCCGCCTCAGCAGGATGAGGCCGAGGATGAATCGGTCAAGATCGCTATCGTCGGGAAGCCAAATGCAGGCAAGTCCAGTTTGCTGAATAAATTGGCCAGGGCGGAACGAGCTATCGTTAGCCCCATCCCCGGAACAACACGTGACGCGGTGGACACGAACATCCAATTTGAAGGGATAGATGTGACCTTGATCGATACGGCTGGCATCCGACGGCGCGGCAAAATTGATCCGGGTGTAGAAAAATTCAGTGTATTGCGCGCCTTCAAGGCCATTGAACGCGCAGATGTGGCCTTGCTGATGATCGATGCGCAAACGGGAATCACTTCACAGGATGCACATATCGCCGGGTTTATCCTGGATGCGTGGAAGTCTTGTGTGGTACTGGTGAACAAATGGGATACGGTGGAAAAGGATACTTACACAATGGATGCGTATACGAAACACATCCGCCAAGAACTGAATTTTATGGATTATGTTCCATTTTTGTTCATTTCTGCCCTGACCAGCCAGCGCGTGGATAAGGTGCTGCCGCTAGCCTTGCAGGTGCAGGAAGAGCGATTGGTGCGCCTGACCACGTCCAAGCTCAACAAGGTAATCCACCATGCGCAAGATGCGCATCCGGCCCCGTCATTCAAGGGGCGGCAATTGAAAATGTATTACGGAACACAGGTACGCTCCGACCCGCCGACATTTTTGATCTATGTCAATGATCCAAAGCTGGCGCATTTCACATATCGCCGCTATCTGGAGAACCAATTGCGGGCGGAATACAGTTTTCTCGGCACGCCTATTCGGATTGTGATGAAGGGGAAGAAAGATAATTAGCTAGAACAGCCTTGGTTCAATAAAGAGACATCCGAGGGCTACTCGGATGTCTCTTTTTATCGGGTGTAAAGGAGATCAAATTGCTATCCCCGGTCGGAGTGCAGGTCTGATCTGTTATGGCACAGGCGTATCTGTAGCCGTGGGAGTAGCTGTCTCTGTCATGGTGGCTGTCGCCGTAGCTGTCACAGTGGGAGTAAACGTCGGCCCGGAGGAACCGGTAACCTTGATATCCACCCACCAGGGTTTATTGGCCTGATACCCTATGCCGAATAGTGCGCCGCTGGCATTCTTGAACATCCAGTAGCCACGATAGGAACCAGCCGTGTTTGGTGCAGTCAGGCTGACGGTCAGGTCAACGGTCTGCCCAGGCGCGACCGACTTGGGGAAGGTCAGCGCGTCGGGCCCGCCCATCTTTTCGCCGCTGTAAAAGACCAACTGGTAAGAGGTCGTCCAGGAACAAGCGCCGATGTTTTTCAGACGCCAGGTCTTGTTGAAGGCTGTGCCCGGGGCAAAGGTGGTGCCATCCGGCACTGTCACGTCAGCGATGAATTGCGCCTTGTCACAGGTTGAAGGCGGGACAGTTGAAGTCGTAGGTGGTTTGGTATTGGTTGGGGTGGGCGTGGGTGGCGTGCCAGTGACAGTCGGCGTGGCTGTAGCCGTCGAACCACCAACCCGTGAAATGATTGGATTACCCCACAAGGCTCGGTCACCGGTTGCAGAGCCATAGGCTGAGATGAACAAGATGAAATTCACGTCATACCCGGCTAACGAATTCAAATTCAGGTTAGCGTTGTACGTTAGACCTTCGTACTTTTCGCGGAAAGTCCAGAAAGTTCTGACTGGTCCGGTGCCGATCTGGTAATCCAGGCGGTATGCCACGTAGCAACTGGTTGCGCCATGTTCGCAGCCAACTGTAGCTTGGAAGCGATCACCATTCTGCACACGGATGGCTGGGTATTTAGCTTGAATATACCCGTTATAGATATTCTGCGGAGCTACAAGCAAGCCAGGATTCTCTTGCACAACGCCGCTCTCGAATTTGGGTTTATCCAGCTTCAAAGCAAAGCCTTTGGCGTCCCCATCGGTACCGGGGAAGGCCAGCGCTCCAGCGCCGCTCGTCCAGGCAGCCTCGCCTGCTTTGGCCGTAAAGTCATATCCGATGCTTGCCGAAGCATTGACGTTAATCTCAGCCCAGAAGGCCCTGTTGGCAGTCGAGCCAATGCCAAAAATGACGTTACCAGCATTGCGCAGCTTCCAATAGCTGCGGTAATGACCGGCGCTGCCGGGGGCAGTCATCTGTACAGTCAGATCAACGGTCTGGCCGGGAGCCACATTTGAAGGGAAATTCACCGCGCTTGGCGCGCCCATCTTCTCACCGCTATCAAAGACCAGCGCATAAGATGTGGTCCAGGTGCAGTTGCCGATATTCTTTAACCGCCATGTTTTGGTGAAGGCAGCACCCGGCGTGTAAAACGTTCCGTCTGGCACAGTCACATCGGCGATGAACTGTGCCCAATCACAGGTGGCGGCCTGCGCCGTGCTGGCACCCATGGCCGGGAAAGCTGCAAGCACCAATGCAAGCAATAGAATTGCTGATGCCAGTTTGGAGAGTGATTTCATTTTTGCCTCCTGTAAACCTGTTATTATGGAAAAAAGAGTAAAATGCTTACACGACATAACTAGTATAGCTTAATTTCGCATAAGTTCAATGACTAATTTAGAATTACCTTTCATATAATTATCATAATGGTACGCACTATTTTGCACCTTGATCTGGATGCCTTCTACTGCGCAGTCGAAGAAAACCAGAGCCCTTCGCAGTGGGCGGCAAACCATCTGAGCGCGGCGTGGTCTCATCCTGCTCATATGCAGCGCGGGCATTCGGCGTCCGTTCGGCCATGCCTATGTCGCGCGCACTGCGGGTTTGTCCGGGATTGATCATTGTTCCAGGACACCATCGTTTGTACAGCGAAGCCTCCAGGCAGGTGATGGAACGTCTGCGAACGGTGACGCCGCTGGTCGAGCAGATTTCAATCGACGAAGCCTTTCTGGACATCTCCGACTTGAGTGACAAACCAGAACGCATCGCACGCAGACTTCAGGCCGGCATCCGTGACGAATTAGGTTTACCCAGTTCCATCGGAATCGCGCCAAATAAACTGGTATCGAAAATCGCTACTGAAGTCGGGAAGAAGGCTGCCACGAAAGGAAAGCCTCCGTTTGCGCTGACCGTTGTCCCGCCCGGGAAAGAAGCGGAGTTTTTGTCCCTGTTGCCTGCCGATATGCTGTGGGGCGTCGGCCCGAAAACATCCGCACGATTGAACGAATTGGGCATCCACACCATCGGTGACATTGCCCGCTGGCCCGATGCGGAACTAGTCCGCCTGTTTGGCGAAAACGGCCGGGAGATGGCGAAGCATGCCAGGGGTCAGGATGGACGCGCAGTGGTGACCGAGCGCGAGATCAAATCCATCAGTCAGGAAGTCACCTTTTCGCGCGATGTCCGTGAAGATAAGTCCATAGAGAAAACGCTGACCGATTTATCGGTACAGGTCGGACGCCGCCTGCGCAAAAATGAACTGGCCGGGACAACCGTCAAATTGAAAATCCGCTGGCCTGATTTCACCACTCTGACGCGACAGGTCACACTACCCAACACGACCAACAATGACAATGAGATCGCCGAAACAGCGCTGGGGTTGCTGCGAAAAAATCGTAAATCAGGGCAGGCTGTACGGCTGATCGGCGTGGGGGTCAGCGGACTGGGCGAACCTATGCGCCAGTTGGAGCTATGGGGAACGGACTCCGAAAAGGAGCGCAAGTTGCAAGAAGTTGTAGACGAATTGAGAGAGAAATATGGCGATAAGGCCATCAAGCGAGGAAAATGACATGGTAAAGACAGGATCGATCCAATTGAGCACACGCGGCAACGCGGACGTGAAAGATATCACGGCAGAAATTGCCCGGGTAGTGAGCGCCAGTGAGCTGAAGAACGGAATAGTAACGATTTTTTGTCCATCGGCAACCAGTGCATTAACCACTATCGAGTACGAGAGCGGCTGTGTGAGCGATCTGCGCCGACTGTTCGATGAAATCATTCCACAAAATAGAGAGTACGCGCACAATGCACGCTGGCACGACGGAAATGGACATTCACATGTTCGCGCGGCCCTACTGGGGCCATCCCT
>WOR8_10004015_pt1 | contig 14339 bp, 15 predicted proteins | sample DeeMarSeWOR38_10_FD_19890 | JGI IMG/M metagenome (IMG submission 19890) | reverse complement strand
TTAACTGCGTTCTTCTCCATTTTCTCAAGGTATCGGGTGCGTTTGGTGGCTGTTTTTGAATGGTGGAGAAGTAGATGGCATCACAGCGGCCATCAAATCCGGTCAGGTCTTTCAGTTCAATAGTGTTTTCTGTTTTATTTATATCTATTTTCCCTGCATATTGCCATCCCCAACCGGATTCTGTTCCCAGTGTTGTATTAAATTCCTGACCATTAATGACCAAATTGAAACGACCGGGAGCGTCCCAATTGCCCGGAGCCCAATCCATGGTTCTTACATAGGTATAGTAGGTCCCGTTTGCAGGAAAAGTAACACTGGTTTTTGCATTCTGAACCGGCTCTCCCAGGCCATGGGCCAGTAAATAGGGGGAGCCCATTTGTTCAACGAACTGGGGATCGACGACCCAACCACCAGTATCATTAAAACTTTCAGCTTCAACCAGAAGGGTGGTCTTTTCAAAACGACATGCCGTGATCAAAGAAAACAGGGTAATAATCAGAATGGTTGGTTTCATTGGTGTCTATCATTTTGCATTATAATAAAAATACCGCAACACGCATTTATTGCCCCGGCTTTCAGGATGTCTCGATTCGATTACCCGGATTTGCAGCACATGATTCTTATATTCCAGATCCCCGGCCAGTGTGAAAAACCAGGGCAGGTATAGCTGGCTGCTCCATCTCGTAAAAAGATCCTGAGTTCTCCATGGCCCACAGTCGATTCTGTATGAAATGATGCCTGCATCTGGTCCCGCAGCAACGGCTATCCCAACGGCACTCCCATAAAAATTAAATTTAATTATTTCCCCGGGATGGGTGCCAACCAGCATGGGTACATTCACATAATTGGCACGTGTTCCAGCCGGGTAATCCGGCTGCCAGTTCTCCTCGATATGCCATCCATCCCTGACCTGTTTGGGAATGGGTTCAACCAATAATCCATGTGTATATGCATACATATCCAGCTGTATAGGCATGTTATACCTGGCTGATCCCTCTGTTTGCATTGCCTGTTGCCATGCCTGTTCCAGGAACTGTATCATGGAGTGATAGTATACCTTCTGGCCAAAAGGAGAGGGGTGCAGGTTTTTAAAATCGTTCTCCCAGGTAAATTCGCCGGCATCGATCCGGTCGGTAACCTCTTTGGCCAGATTGATACTTGAAATACCATAATGACTGGCCACCGCTTCATGCAGATGGATGATCTCCGGGATCTTTCCAGTGCGATAATCATCCATTTTTCCTTCATCCACAAAATGCATCATGACCATATCACAAAAGGGGTTGGCCGTCAGGGCATGTCGTACAATCCCTTCCATACCGCGGATGATCTCTTGTGGTGTTCGCCGGTTGGTGTCATCATTCACAGCCGCTTCTATAAACAGCAGGTCCACAGCACCATTTTTCAGAACATCGCGCTCAAACCGAAATGCCCCGGGTGTGGAACCCATCGATGGGATCCCTGCATTGATAAAATCGAATGTGGTTTCCGGGAATGTTTCAGAAAGATACTGGCACACCGAATCACGCCATCCCGGGTTAAAAGTAATTGAGCCACCCAGGAATACCACGCGACCCTGCTTTTCCTTGTAGAATTTAAGATATGAATTTTCCAGTAAGTTCCTGTGGTTATGATAATTTTCAATTTCCAGCTTCTGAGCAGATATCCCTGCTGAATACAGAAAACAAGTCGTTAATGTTGTAAAGAGAAGAAAGCGTGTCATAAATGAGGTATATTTAATCCCAAATCGATTGAAGCTCATATATCATAAAACCATGTATCTTCAGGTTCTTCTCATCTCCCAGGATTTCCAGACCCTTATCTATTAACGGATCCTTTAAAGCATACACAAATACAATCTGTCCATTCTGATAATAGAATTCCACAGATGTGCGATCGATCAGCATCTCCACATCAAATACCAGTGATTCCGGGTTGGGGAGGGGCGTCTGGACGCCATGGATCTCATCGGCATCCATATGACCGTAGGTATTCCCTTGGTAGTTAATTGAGATGCCGCTGCCATTGAGTGATTCTAACCGGATCACTACATGCAGCAGATCATGTTGTATGCCAGCTAATTTTTCATTGGCCTCAGATAGACTGAGTTCAGATAGGTCGTATTTTTTTTTATGCAGATTTTCAATGGCCTCAATAGGTTCACTAAACATCCGGATGCCTTCGTTGGTTTTTCTGAGTGTCAGTTCCGTGGGGAAACACATCATCTGGTTAAATGGCATACCGCTGGACTCGATCCGGCCCCATCCAATCTGGATGCGCCTTCCTTCTGGATGGTTGTTATAGGTTTGGGCTGCATAATGGGCCCCGTATGTATTGCGGTATTTACCATATTCAGGTGTATAGGTTTTCCCGTCGAAATCGCCCAGCATGTAGGTTCCTGAACCTCCGTAGACCACCCACATGCTCCGGTCAGGATCCCCATCTACTGGGAGTTCAAAGATTTCAGGACATTCATAAAAACCCTTTATCTGGCTTTCATATTGCCATGTTTTCAAGTTTTTCGAAGTATAAAAGCTGATACCTGCATTGTAGTAAAGGGCCATGACCCATTCCTGGTTCGGTTCATGCCATATCACCTTGGGATCGCGTGTGGGACCCACTACCGGATTGCCTTCGTACTTGGTAAAAGTGCGTCCATTATCAGAACTGTATGCCACGCATTGCACCTGCTCTGCACCTGCTGCCGTATAACATGCGACCAGGGTATTTTTTCCCCAACCGGTGGTGTTGTTTTTATCAATTACCGCACTTCCTGAAAACATGGTCCCCAGATGATCGGGATACAGCGCATCATCCAGTTCCTTCCAATGCAACAGATCCGTGCTGACAGCATGACCCCAGTGCATATTTTCCCAGTTGATCTCATATGGGTTGTGCTGATAAAAAAGATGGTACTCACCATCCAGGTAAACCAATCCGTTCGGATCGTTGTTCCATCCCCTGCGGGTGGAAAAATGGAATTGCGGGCGTTTGGATTCTTTGTAAAGACTATCCTCTCCGGGGAATTGGTCGGCCAGGTGTATCGCATCCAGACCTTTAACGTCATTCGAAAGAATGATTTTAAGCTTCTGGTCTCTGTATTTCGATACATCTTTATATACCCAATAATCTGGATCCTTATTGGCGATCCTGATCACGGCATTCGTAAGGGTATCATGCCCGAGGACAAAATATACTTTTTGTCTATCCTCTTTCAGATTCACAGGGATATTCAGGTATTGTTTATCGACTTTAAATTCCCTGACGATGTCTTGACCAAATAATGGAGATACCATAAAGACGAATGTGAAAATCAGAGTTGTTTTCTTAATCAAATGCATGGAGCTACGCGATTTATTAATGAACATGGTATTATTTCTGTATCTATTCAATAACGGTAATAAGCAACTGCCAGAGTTCATCATGAAACTGAATGGGAACGACCGAACCGTCCGGTGCTTCACCCATTCTCACCACGACCAATTCTTGGCTGGGAACGATATCAATGAATTGTCCATTTTTTCCCATAGCTGCGATCAGGTCATTGGGAGCACTGGGTGAGATTGGCAGGGGCAAAGGTAAGGCCATACCCGGGAATATTGTGGATGTCTTGCCGTTTAACCACCATAAAAATCCATATGATGGATTGTGTTCCTGGGACGTGTTGACCATGGCAAAAAAATAGCTGGTATCGGTCAGAATCTGATTGGCATCCCAGGTTCCTTTGTTCAGGATCAATAACCCAAATCTGGCCGCATCCCGGGCTGTACTCCAATAGACACGATTGTAACCACTTTGAATCCATGTGCCGTTCATGCCTGTCTTGGACTCCAGTTTATCATCTGTATATTGATTGTAGGATTTACCTGAAGCGTGAGATACCACATTTCCCAAAAGGGTATATGGTGCATTATGATAATACCATTGATCCCCGGCATCCGCTCTATATTTCAGGCAGGGGGGATCTGTACAATCCACATCCGGAATATCAAAATCTAAACCAGTGGTCATGGTCAGCTGGTTTCTAACCGTAATGAGGTCTTCTTTTTCTAGAGGCATACCGGTCCAGTTAATGCCTAAATACTCCGATGTTTTGGATTGTATGTTCAGCAAACCGTCTTCCTGCGCCAGTCCCACCAGGAAAGCGGTTATGGTCTTACCCGCCGAGGCCCAGTACCAATTGGTGTTCTGATCGAAAGGAGCCGTGTCGAGAATATTGTTGCCCCAGTATCTTTCAACAACCATCTTCCCACTTTTCAATATGATAAAAGCACGGGTGCCATTTGAGGCCAGGTGAGTGTACAGGTCGTCCAGATTTTCAGTATTCCAGTTCAGACTTTCCGGTGTGACAGATTCCCAATCTGAAGACATGACGGGAGGGAAGTAAAGACCATTTTCATTGCCATTTGATCCTGACGGGATATCGTTCTTTTGGCATGCAAAGCACGTTGTGAAAAACAGTATCAGACATATTCCTGACATGGCATATAATGAGGTGATATGTGATTTATTAGCCATCAAGGTTAACACTTTCTTCAAGGCTGGTTTCAAAAAAAAAGTGGACACCAAACTCATTTAAAATATCAGCGATGATTTCACTTGCTTCGAATATTGCGTTCTATTTGGTAGTTATACCACCCATTTGAGTAAAAATGCTGTCGACAGGTTCCCATAATTCAATTTTGTTACCCTCATGATCCATGATGTGGATAAACTTACCGTAATCATACGCCTCGATTTCATCCAGAATGGTAACGCCATTTTCTCTTAGCTTTTTCACCAATCCTTCCATATTTTGAACCCTGTAGTTAATCATGAATTCTTTTTCTGAAGGACTAAAATAGTTTGTTTCTTCCTCAACCGGGCTCCATCTGAGATAATTGATTTCATGTGGTCTGTTTGCATTTCTGAACTCGAATACGGAGCCGTATTCGTCTATCGCCAGCCCGAGGTTTTTACCATACCATTCCTTTGTTTCGTTGGGACTTGTTGTACGAAAAAAAATACCTCCGATACCGGTTACTTTTGGTGTTGTGTCATTCATGGTATTTTCTTTTTGTTCCGATCTGTCCGTTTTATGTACCTTTTTTTCTTTGGTATTGCTTGCCGTATTACAGCTGGCTACCAGCAAAAACAGGAGTAAAGACTTCATCAGTAGATTCATTTTTATATGATTGAGTAAATTTTTGAGCCGTTATATCTGGTAAAAGGCTTCAATATAAGAAGCGCGTCTTATAAAAAATGAATGATACGAGTCAAATTATTTCAGATAATATCCAAACCGGTATGCCATTTAAATATGAATTTCTTCTAGATACATTGCTTTTGAATGATTTCTATTTCAATGTGGCATTACGAATTGAAAACTTGAGCAGGGTTGGCTTTTTAAGCCACTTACCTCTCAGACCCTTGCTAATATTTTGTGTTAACTCACCTATATGAGCATTTTCCCCCAGCTTACATATATTTGCTGTTCTTGTCATTTTTTATTACGACCTCCAGGCTATTATTTTATCTTTTATAATCCATTTGTTATTGACTTTCTCAAGTAGGACATAAAATCCTGCTCCCCCCAGTTTATCACTTATCGCTCCATAATAAATGAACGCTTTATTCATTTTTTCATTGATTCCGGGTCTTGATAAACTTATTGTGGGTATATATCCATATAGACTATGATACCTGGCCCAACCACCTTCTTTTATTATTTCATCCCATTTTTTCTTATCCATAAATATTGTCTTTATTTGATCCAGGAAGAATTCTGTGATCTTAACGGAACTCTGGTTCTTTTTAATAAAATCATTCATCGTGGAAGAGTCCAGGCCAGTTAATCCTCTTTTTTGAAATTTCCCCATTGAATCCATACTTGTATCAATCGTTTGCGTGAAGGTTTCTGATAAAATAATGATACAATGATCCTTTTGATCTATGTCATATATAGTTGATTCATCAGTGACAGAACCAAACTCTGCGTCTATCAAATCTCTAATAATTTCTGTCTCTATGTGGGTCTGATCATTTGAAATTGATAATGAAAGACTCAGGAATAGAGTAAAGAGATGGATTTTTAAATAAGTCATTTATACTATTATGAAATGATAGATCCATACAACCAAAAGCTTTGTAGGATCGACTAAATCATCTGAAGTCGTATTTTTTTTATTGTCCACAACTTCTTCTTATCAGGTATCAATATACTTAAAAAGTAACTATTATTGACCTCCAGGCTCTTTAAATGAACATTTACAGGCATATGCATTAATCAATAATTCCGAACTTTTAATTTTCTATTAAATAAAAACGCGCTGATGGGCCTGGGCTTTATGAACTGCATCATCAAATAATCATTTTGTTTAATTTATTTTAAAATAATTTGAACAATTATTAAAGAAGTCTGTTTAACATTAAACCATTTAAAAACAGATAACATGAAAACTCTTAAAACATTATTCGGTGCCCTTCTTATCGGGTCATTCGTATTGGCAGGAAATGTGAACGCTCAATGCGACACCAAAGAAAAAAAATCATCTGATATAGTCGATCTCGCTGTTTCAACCGATTTTCTTAGCACATTGGTTGCCGCTGTAACCGCCGGCGACCTGGTAGAAACTCTTAAAGGAGATGGTCCATACACCGTGTTTGCACCCACCAATGATGCATTTGCAGCACTTCCGGAAGGTACTCTGGAATCCTTGCTGAAGCCTGAGAATAAGGACCAGCTGGTGGCTATCCTGGCATACCACGTCGTGCCTGGAAAAGTGAAATCGACTGATCTGAAAGATGGAATGAAAGCTCAAACAGTGCAGGGGAGCGATATCAACGTACAAATTTCGAATGCTGGCGTCAGGGTGAATGAAGCCAACGTGACTGCAGCCGATATTGAAGCTTCAAATGGTATTGTACATGTGATCGACCAGGTCATTTTACCTCCTATGGAGTAGTTTAGTTTAGTTGGTTTATAGGGGTGAGGGGTCCATCTTCGGATGGGCCCCTTTATTATTTCTCCGGAACCGTGATGGTATGAAACTAAACTCGATGCCAAACTTCCTGGCGAGTAATTCCAGCCCAATGAGGGAGATCACGCCCCCGGGCAGGATCACAGCCGTAATAAAAATAGAAAACCGTCCCATATCCTTCAATTGTTCAATCGCTTCTCTGACTTCTTCCCGGGAGGGTGGATCGGTGCGTTCTTTCAGTTTCAGTTTATGCTCCAGAAGCCTGAAAAATGATTCGGCCATTTTTCTGGTTTCCTCGGCTTCTTTTCCCAGCCCTGCCATGGTCTTGTCGATTCCGTGTTTGGCCCTGTATGCATAGGTACGGGCAAATAATCTATGCTCCTCATTCCACCCAAATCGCAGAATTTCCATCACATTGAATCGATCATACCATTTCCAATCAATCCGCTTCATCGAATAGTTACTAAGTTAAAATCGAAGTGAGAGACAGCTGAGACCACCATCCAATTTCCTAAATTCTGACACATCCAATTCAATGGTTTCATAGCCCGATTCCTGTACTTTCGCCATTGCCCCGGGATAGCCTTTGGGCATTAAGACTTTTCCATTAATCCAGAGACTGTTGGCTGCATAGCTTTCGCAATGCGGTAACCGCAACTGTTCAAATGATTCGAATAGTTCCAAATGCAGGAATTCCCCACTGATCAGCAGGAAATTGTTTTCCAGGTAGGAGAGACCCGATTTCAAATGCAACACCTCTTCGAGCGGTACGGGTGTTCCTTTCAATTCATATTTTTCCAGGAATGACAGCACCTGCCTGGCTCCTTCCGGATTGGTCCGCTCTGACAAACCGATATAATAGTGATCACCTACCATCATAATATCACCGGCATCCACCGTTCCCGGCTCAGTAATCGTTTCAATGCTATTAAAAAAGGGACAGAGAGTAGCTTCAATTTCAACCGTTTCCGGCCGGCGTGACGGTGCCCCAGGTCGCGTAATGATGGCACATCCTGGTGTGAGCAATGCCGTATCCTCAACAAAAACAGAATCGGGAAGGGTGTCATCTGGTGGCAATACGATGACGTCCAGACCACAGGATTCTAATGCTTCAATGTAATTGCGGTGCTGGATGAGGGCCTTCAGATAATCCGGTGGACCCAAACCTGCCTTGGTCAGACCATGAACCATATTCTTACCTGGGATTCTGACAATCGCTTTCCTGAAAACGGGTGCTGGATGCATTCGATTTCACTTGATGCGATAAAGATAGGAAACAAAAAAGGCTTCCTGAAACCCCGGAAGCCCAATTTGTTAAATCCTTTATTCTTTATAACATTTTATTCTGGTCGATCCTGCGCCTCCCATAAAACGTTCATGATCTTCCATGTACCATTGAATTTGGCGAGGTGTGCATAATCAATAAAATCACGGGATGTTATTTTAACCGTAGCGGTGCCCTTGAAAATATCCAGGATCTCAACAATGGGTTCTTCCCCTTCTGCTAAAGGTTGCTGGGTTCCGAAACCGGCCCGCGTATACTCAACCATATCTACCTGTGTTACCTGGTTAAAAATATGACCTCCCGTTTGGGGCAGCTTAACAATTCGGCGTTTCACGAGATTGGGATGCAAAGCCCGTTCCATGCGCTCGGCATCGCCTGTGTACCAGCCCTCAACGTAATCGAGACAGGCCTGCTGTATGGCGTTTCTTTCTTCGGTTGGTTCCTGTGCTGCGGTTCTGCCAAATGCAGTCAAAACCACAACGGCTGATAAAATAAATATGGTCTTTTTCATAGTCGGTATTGGTTTATGGTGTATTGTTGTTCAGCAATTTTCGTGCAACTGGTATCATCTGGCTGTTATCCAGTTGATTATTATAATATTACCTGAATCAAATGTGGTTGAATTGGGTCGAAAACGAACAGTCTGTGTTCGGAAAGAGAACGATTGGAATAGTGGAATCAGATTTTTATTCCAGGTTTTTTATCCGGTTCTAATATGATGACAAGTTGATGTGATGAATTGCAGAATGATTATTTGTTAATATGTTGATCCGCCTTCACTGCCTTGCCGTTTTGGCGGACGCGGTTTGTGTATCTCACCACCAACAAATTGATCACTCTATCATTCTGGCGTTGAATATCAAATCACCTGATCATTGGCCGTCATGAGATGGTTATGAGCTATTTTTAATTCACTTTTACACTCATTAATCGCAGTCCTCATACCTGTTCCTCCATGCATGGTACAGAAGTGGGAGATCGTTTACAAAGCTCAATGAATTCAATCATTGAATCAATAGGCCGGTATTTAAAGAAAAAACCAGGGTGCGGGCCCTGGTCTGAACTAACCCCGGTTAAATCAAGGGTTATATATGAAGGGTAAACGGGTATGTGATGTTGGTGAGATGTTCACTCCTATAGATGAAGGATCAATTCAAACGGTTGCGTGCATGTCTGAATTTATTAACAAACCATGCGACGAGGCTTCTTGTTCCTGATTTATATATATGGATAACAGTTGATTATACGATTGTAGAAGGAAAATAACAAAATTTACAAAATTGCTAATTTAGAGTGTTTATAAATAATACTGATACACACAGTATAATCTAATATAGAAATTCTATATTGCGAAGCCATTTTAGATATAAACCGGATTATGAATCTCATTATGAACATCATGAATCGAAGCATTTTATATATGATTGCAGGTGTCTGGCTGGTTTCCTTCCCACCTTCCTTTGCACAAAACACCGACGTTCCCTGTTCGGGACAGGAATACCATCAGTTTGATTTCTGGTTGGGAAATTGGGAGGTGTATAATCAGGCCGATACCATCGTGGGTTATAACCATATTGTCCAGTTGCATGATGAATGCGTCATCCAGGAAAACTGGAAATCAAAAGGGACGTATACCGGTACCTCTTATAACTTTTATGACCCGCTATCGGATACCTGGAACCAGGTTTGGATCGATAACCAGGGTGGGCATTTAATTCTGAAAGGAAGATATGCTGAAGGTAAAATGGTGATGGAAAGTGAATTGAAAAAATCGCAGAAGGGGATCTCTTATTATGACCGGATTACCTGGTATAACAATGGGGATGGTACGGTGCGTCAACTCTGGGAAATGGTGGGTATCGACGGAGTGGTTTTGAATGTGTTGTTTGACGGGTTGTATCGAAAAAAAAATACCATTTAGCTTATCCTGGGTCCTGACCGGCAGCCTCCTGTAGACAAGATTCAAGATCCATTAAATAAGCTGGTTCAGTTTGGGAGTGGCTTTATGAGACGGCGAACCGGGAACATGTTACTCTCAGGATTGAGAATCAGTCATATTCCAAATGCCTGTGGATCGAATTTCATATTTTATGGTGAGTTAGTCTGTATTCAAAAGCGCATTAAACAGTCGCTCGGCAGGCATGGTTTACTCAAAAATCCTGTCTGTCCCCAGGCAGGCAAAACTCAAAACTCAAAACTACTCTCCACATATGGTTTGAATTGGTCGAACAAGAAATGGTGCCAGACACTTTCTACCATGTCTGGCAGATTGTTGCTCATCTCTCCTGACGCATGAACCTACAATGTCATTCTTGTGGAATCTGCACCCGATGCCTGAAACGTGTAGGTGTGCACAAAAAGGATGGCCTGTCCAGACAATCCCATGGGGCCTTCGAAACGCAATACCCGCCCCCGATCTGCATAAGTTACGGTGGCGTAGAGGGCCCCGTTTCCAAGGGTATCAAAGGTCTCAAAGAATGGTCCACCCACCCGGGCATCGAGGTAAATGCTGAATGGTTTTTCTGAAAAGGAATGGTCCCACCAGTCACTGACCTCGCCAGTACAGGCATCATATATTTGAACCGGATTTCCCGGAAGCTTCAATTCATGAGTAAAAGAAAATGTCCCGGCATATAATTGTCCATCATCCTTAGTATTATCCCTCACTCCGCATGAGCTCAATATGCCAGGAAGCAGGATGATCCAAAAATGGTTTTTAATCCGATTCAATCCTTTCATCAGGGTTATTATTAGGTTTGACGTACTGTATCAATTCAACAGGGGCACCACGGTCTTCAATAAAGGCCACTCTCACGTCTTCGGAGGGGGCATTGGCCGGGATGATAATGTTTTTCCCTTCGAGCTCTTTTTCCAGGTCGTCCACTTCAAAAGCGATGTGGGGAATGGTCTGAACCAGTTCGGGAAGATGGGAATCCGGCTCGAACCGCATCCATTCAATATTATACGGGCTTTCCTCATACCCGCTGACAAACATCTTGAATTGCTCCAAATATCGCTCTCCGGGTCTTTTCTGGGTGGTGGGGATGCCCAGGTGATGGTATTTCATGATAATGATTTGTATTTGTTAGTGATGTGGTTCTTGGTCCAGTCGATTAAAAACCGGAGGTTGATCACAAAAAAATCTTTGAACATCCAATTTTCAAATCCAGGTGGTACAGGTTCACCTGATAGCTCTTGTGAAGTATCGTCCCTCTGATTGATCTCAATAGCCATTTGCATGACTTCATCAATATATTGTTGCATTGTAACTATATCTGCGGTATTCCCAACGGGGCCATGCCCTGGTACGACGATGCTGATGTTCATCGATCCCAATTTCTGCAATGCGCTTTTCCATTTTTCCGGGTTCCCGTCGGCCAAATAGGGATGCATCTTATGAAATACCAGGTCGCCCGCAAAAAGGATACTATCTTCAGGAATGAACAACACCAGATCGTCTGGAGTGTGTCCTGGCCCGATCTGGATCAACTCAACGTAACGATCAGTGCCGTATAGGATTAATTTGTCAGAGAATGTCAGATCTGGGAATCGGGTATCAAGCCGTTCAAGAGAGCGGATCATGCCCTCGTAATAGCCGATCCACATGGCGAGAGCTTCTTTTTTTTGTGGATCCTGTTCTGCCGCAATAAGTTTCCTGTACCGTTCATATGCAGCCGGAGCATAGTCCTTTTCGGCCTCGATAGCCATTGGCTCATGTGTTGCAATTAATGCGCGGATGGCATGTGTACTAATAACCTGAATATCCTTGGGAAAGACCTGGTTCCCTCGAATATGATCGTTATGATAATGGCTGTTGATCACATAATCTACAGGTTTTCCCGTCAGATGAGCAGCCGCTGCTTTAAGATCTTCTGCTGCTTCAGGAGATAAAAAAGTATCAAACACCAGCACCTTATTTCCCAGATCGATAATCCCCGAATTGCAGATGGCATATCCACCAGGCTTATGTATGACTGCAAAAACGCCATCTGCAATCCTTTCAATGGTGAAGTGCCTGGACCTATAATCCACAACCTGGGAGACACCGGATCTGCCTATTCCGGCTGCGAATGCAACAAACAATGATAGTAAAATGATGAATTTTTTCATTACGTGAATGCAATATATTACAGGAAGCAATTTAATTAAAATGGACCATTTTCTCACGCCTTCACAGATTCCGTTCGGGAAATGAAATAAAACAGACATCATCCCAACAGTTATTCGAATAAAGGAAGTGGTCATTTATATGCCATGAAACAGCAACTTTGATTTTTTGGTCTGGATTTTGTTGAAAATCAACCCGACAAAAATATCTTTTCTGTTAATAATATTGTCTACTTTTACAGCTTCAATTTTTTAAGATGAGATCAGGAGACGATTTTTTGTATCGTGGCGGTGAGGAGAACGGAACCGTGAAGCGATTTGAGGAAATGCGAAAACGAAAAGAGAAGTACTATTTTGATGTCCATGAATTTGAGGACATTATAGATTACTATCTGGAGAGCAATAAGTCTGAATCGGCTTTAGAGGCTGTCAATTGCGGTTTGCATCTGCACCCGGAATCCATGATCATTCAATTAAAGCAGGCGCAGGTTCTCCTTGATCAGGGTAAGGTGACACGGGCATTGAAAATTCTCAGGAAACTTTCGGCTATTGAACATTCCAATTACGAGGTGTTTATTTCACTAGGTACCGCCTTGAATATTATGGGCCGAACGGAGGAAGCCACCCAGTATTATGACCATGCACTGTCTCTGGATCCGGATGACAAAAGTGAAATGGCCAGCCAGATCGGATACATATTTCATGACAGGGAAAAATATAAGGAAGCCCTGCGGTATTTTAAAATGGCTTTGAATTTTGATCCGGACCGTTCCGCCCTGTTATATGAGATGGCATATTGTTTTGAGCGCCTGGGCCAGTTTCGTAAAGCGGACAAATATTACAACCGGTATCTCGACCATGAACCTTTCTCAGATATGGGTTGGTTTAATTTGGGTATTGTGTACTATAAGCTGGAAAAATATGATGATGCATTGAGAGCATATGATTTTTCCATTGCTATTAATGACAGAAATGCTTCGGCAATATTTAATAAGGCCAGTCTGCTAATGACCATTTCGGAATATTCAAAGGCCATTGACGTGTATCATGACTTACTGGAGTTGGAACCAAAAAATCTGTCTGCGATTCAATATTTGGCTGAATGTCATGATATTTTGGGTGATCATAAAAAAGCAGAGTTGCATTACAGCCATGCCCGGAAAATTGATCCCCGGTTTCCAGAGGCATATTTTGGATCTGGAATGATCTTGTTAAAAAGGAAGAAATTCCAGGAAAGCCGGAAATTTTTTAAAAAGGCCATTGAACTGGATGAGGAGAACCCGGACTACTGGTTTGCCCTGGCCCAGAGCTATCGTGGGCAAGGCAACTACAATCAGGCCCATCGGGCCATCAAGAAAACCCTGGAATACGATCCATTTGAAACGGACTACTGGCTGGAAGCAGCAGCTTTGCAAAAGGCACTCGGCAATCTTGATGAATCCATCCGGATTCTGCAGGATTCATTTAATTTTAATCCGGAAGAGGCCGAAATCCATTACCAACTGGGAATCTATTATTTACTTAATGGGCATAACAAACCGGGATATGAACACATCGAGCAGGGCTTATTGATGGAATTCGACATCCATGAAAAGGTATTTAAACCCTACCAGGGCCTGTTCAATGATCCCGGGATTAAAAATTTAATCGAAAAATGTCGGAAACTTCTGTCCTGACATTTTTTCTTATGTCCGTGGCCAAATGGCCATCGGGAACAGAACGAACCAGTCCAAATCCATGACATGTTGAAAACATATATTCAATTATTCTTAAAGGGAATGGGCATAGGTGCAGCCAATGTTATTCCGGGGGTCTCAGGTGGAACCATTGCCCTGGTAACCGGGGTTTTTGAAAAACTGATACATTCACTGAAATCCATTGATATTAAAGCATTGAAACTTTTATTCACGGGTCAATGGAAGGCTTTTTCAACGCGCATTAACCTGGATTTTCTGGTGACTGTTTTTGTCGGCATTTTTGTAAGCATC
>WOR8_10004013_pt1 | contig 14342 bp, 8 predicted proteins | sample DeeMarSeWOR38_10_FD_19890 | JGI IMG/M metagenome (IMG submission 19890) | reverse complement strand
GTGCAGCTTTTCCGAATTGATCTATGACAAGCTTTATCTTTTTTTCATCCATTTCTTTCGGATCAGGAAAATTATCTGCAAATGAAATTGGGCTCGGTGCTAAAGTAAACCATCCTCCGTTTTCAATTGTAACTTTCCCGGTTCCTTTCCATGGTGAATAAGTTGATCCTTTTCTTCCGGCGTGAGCTAATTGAATACCGGGAACAGAATTTTGTGATTTTATAAATGAGGTAATTCTTTTGTAAGCATTAACCTGTTCTTCATTCCAGATTCCTGCATCATCGGGGGAAATTCTTCCTTCGGGGGAAACAGCAGTTGCTTCTGTTAAAATTAATCCAGCCCCGCCAACAGCACGGCTTCCGAGATGAACAAGATGCCAGTCAGTTGGAACTCCATTTATACTTGAGTACTGGCACATCGGTGATACAACAATCCGGTTTTTTATTTCTATATCTTTGATTTTTATAGGTGAGAATAGCTTGCTCATATTATTAATTTCATTCTAATTGATATTGCTGAATCTATTGTACTATTTTATACGAGAATCCATATATCAAATCCTTATTAAGAGATAAAATATTAGATCCACTTTTTTCGTTTAAAAAATATCAGTAGTGAAACGGCAACTAAAACCATTACGCCCCAAAAGATGTAATAACTATATTTGAAATGAAGCTCCGGAAGATACTCGAAATTAGTTCCATAAATACCTGCAATAAAAGTAAGAGGAATAAAAATAGCTGCAAAGATTGTCAGGATTTTCATTACATCATTCATCTTATTAGATAATGCCGAGTTATATAAGTTCATTTGATCGGATAACATTTCTCTGTATGTGTCGATTGCTTCAGATGCTTGTGTAATTAAATCTTCAAGGTCTTTTAAAAACGGAATTGTTTTCTGATTAATTAAATCGGTGTCTAACTTTGACAAATGTGTAATTGCTTCTTTGGCTGGACGTATACTCTTTCTTAAGAAATTCATCTCTTTTCTGTAATTACTTAGCTGTTCCATAACATGAGGTTCTGGATTACCAAGGACAGCCTCTTCCATATCTTCGATTTTTTCACCGAATCTTTCAATTATATAAATATAATTATCTACCACTGTATCAATTAATGCATAAGCTAAGTAATCTATGCTTGTAGCTCTTATTCTTCCTTTTTGTTTTCTTATTCGTTCTCTAACCGGTTCAAATACATCACCGGGTTGCTCTTGAAAGGTTAAGAGAAATGTTTTTCCTATAACTAAACTAAGTTGTTCGGCAATAATAGTCTGTTTTGTTTCATCATAGCGAAGCATCTTTAATACTAAAAACAAATTGTTATCAGATTCCAGTAATTTTGGTCTTTGATCTGTATTCATTATATCTTCGATCAGGAGTGGATGCAAATCAAAAGCTTCCCCGATTTCTTTCATTAACTTAGTGTCGTGCAAACCATCAATATTAATCCAGGTTACAGTATTCTTTTCTTTAAACTCTGTTCCATCCGAAATTCTTTTTAACTCATCTTCGTGCAGGTTTGATTTATCATAATCAATAATCCTGATCCTAATTTCATCAACCTTCTTATTACCAATAAAAACCGGTGTGCCCGGGACGAGTCCTTTGGTGCCATTTCTTTTCTTTAGAAATCTTGCCATAATTAAACTTCAAAAAAATAATCTTAATAAATATTATCAGTAAAAAGAAATATTATTTGAAATATTACTTTATAAAAAATTGATGAAAAAAATATATTATTACCAATTCATTGTCTTAAGAATTATTGGTTCAAGTGAATCAGCTATCTTTTTATGACCGGATTCATTCGGATGATCCTGGCATCCATAATCTTTTAGTCTGTCTAAAGTAACATCTAACTCATCATACCAGATTTTTGTGTCACCTAGTTCAGCCACAACACTTTTTATATAATCGCAATGTGGATCTTCCCTAACAGGTTCGCACAATACGAGAATACTCGCCTTAGGATAGAATTTTCTAACCTTTTTTAAGAAATTAATATATGCCCTTTGAAATACATTGGTTATCGGATAAGGTTTCTCCCAGTAATCATTATTCCCCAATCTTAATACAACCAGATCAGGCTGCCACTTCTGAAAATTCCATTTTAGCTCTTCATTTAGACAAGTTCTTTCATAATAATAAGGTAATGGTCGTTCAGAAGTTAAGGTTGAATCCCCATCATTTCGTACAACTCCAATTCCTGAGATTGCGATAACAGAATAATCTGCGTTCAATATTCTTGCTAGCACTGGTCCAAAAGCAATGTAGTTGTTATCTGTCTCTCTGCTGAATAAACAATCAGGTGTTTTGCCTTCACTTCCCAATCCGGCCACAAACGAATCGCCAATAAATTCTATTTTCCATTTCTTTTGATGGACGACGGGATAAAGACTATCACCCGCATTAAGTATAAATCCCTCGAAAGAAGCAATACCATTAAGTGCTTCAGTACGTTTTGTAATGAGAAGCGAATGCACGCTGTTTTTAAGACCCTCTGCAATTGTATATAATGAATCTGAGTTAGTGCGAAGCACTTTATGCAATTTCTCATCGATAAAAATATTATAATCATTATTGCCATCTTTAAGCTTAATTGCACAGTATGTTCCTCTAAAACGCGTTTTAATCTGAACGCCCGGCCAGTCAAATCTTACTAATCCCGGTCTTGAGAAATCAAATCTGCCTATATATTCAATATTCGTGTTATTTACTTTAATATGATTTTGTGGTTCACGAAATTCACCAGGCAGAATAGATGCTCCAATAAGTAGAAAAGGTAAAATGAAAAAATATTTTTTAATAATTGATCGCAATTTTAAAGACAGAATAATAACCTTTTAGAGTTGAGTGTTTAAATAATAAGTTTTGATAAACCATTACATTAATATTAGTGATTATTTAATATTGATATTATATATTATTTAAAATATTTATACAAAGCTTTATCGACTTGGATAATATGTCGAATTTTTCTAGGCAGTTGCATCTGTATCTAGTTTATAAATATTAATGATATATAGTCATACCAAACTGGATCCCTACCTGATAAATGTTTTGAATTTAACTGAAAATCAGAGATATTAGAAGGTTCCAGCAAGTTCCTGACTCTCCGCACCTATTTTTTGAAATGCGAGAATTGTGATTCCAAGCAGATTTCGCTTTTGATTCTCCCAGATAGATCTAAATACAACCTCCCAGACCCTAACAGCGTACCTTTATTATACCCTCTTTGTTGATTAGCAACCAATTTTGAAGTGTTGATTATATAGAGAGCTAACCGGCTCTCTTTCGGATTTAAAATTTCTTATATACTTAACCAAGATCAGCCGAGCCTGAATGGGAAATACAAACTCATACATTAGGGATACTAAAATGGAGAGGTCGTACAACATAGTTCTATATCAACCAACAATATTTATCGAACTAATCAATCCTTAATATTTTTATTTGATGATTTCCCAAATCGGCAATCCATAAATAATTGTTTTGTACTAAAACAGCAGCTGGTTTGTTTAATTCATTTATATTTGTACCTTTTATTCCCGTGCCAGCAATACAAGTAACTTCACCTTTTTCATTTATCTTTAGAATTCTATGAGATCCCATATCTGCAACATATAGATTATTATTTTTATCAACAGCTATTCCATGAGGCGTGCTGAGTGAGTCATTTAACTGCAAAGTTGTAACACTCATATTAGGAATTATTTTTCGAATTGAATTAGTCCCGGCATCTGCTACAAAAATATTCTTTCCGTCAGATACAATATCAATAGCATATACAAAACTTGATTCGTCAGGCTTACCATCTTTATTACCAGATTCCCCGTTGCCAGCAACAGTTGAAACGATTCCATCCTTTATTAAACGAATTCTTGCATTACCTATGTCAGCAACATATACTCCACCATCTTTTGCCAGGATTACAGCGTGAGGTGAATTAAATTGTGCTGAATCAATTTGTCCATCTTTAAAACTAAATTCTTCATTTACGCCAGCAAGTGTACTAACTATAAAACTACCCTCTTCTGATTTTGAAATTACCCTAATTAGGTTACTTCCAGCTTCGGCAACATATATTTTATCATTTTCTCTATCGTAGGCTACTCCATGGGGTGAATTGAATTTTGCATCTGATGCTGGTCCATCTTGATAGCCTTTTTTTTCTGGACCACCTGCAATAGTAGAAACGTTACCATCCAAAGTAACAATCCTAATTGCGTGGTTATTAATATCCGCAAAAATAACCGAGTTATCTATATACGCAGCTAATCGAATAGGTTTGTTTAATTCAGCTTGTTTTCCATCCTTAAAACCCGCAGTACCTGTACCTGCTACTAATTCTAATGAATTATTTTTTTCCATACAGGAAGACAATAGAAACAAAAAGAAGAACAAAAAGAAGATATAAGTTATTTTCATTTTGATTTATTATTATATAAAATTTACAAGTAATAAATGTGCTAAAATCAGCGCCTGAAAAGAGAAACCAGGACACCTGTAATAAAAGCAATTATCCACCAGATGTATGCAATTTTAGAAAATAGATTTAATGATTTATTTATTAAAACTTCTGATCCATATTTTGACCTATACTTCAAAAGTAAAACGGCATCAGTTGCCATTAACAACAAACCGATATAGCCTATAATACCGTGAAATGTAAAATATGTTCTTGTTGTACCAATCATCATGCATATAGTTGCTGTTACATCAAATATTACAGCAAGTATTATAAATACTAAAACAGATTTTGTCGTTTTCTGTTTTCTATTTTCAATAATTATAAATAGTGTATAGAGAATTAAAGCTATATGAACGAAAATAATACCTGCAATGGTAACTTTTGACATACACTATCCTTGTAATGTGTGAGAAAAAAGGAATTATTTTATAAAAATAAAATAGCGAAAACCTTGGATACTCTTGACATGTTTTTTGATAAACAGGTTACTATTAGTGCTTTTTTATTTCAATAAATAAGCAATCGCAAATGTTAATTCACCTTTAGAGGGTGAGTGAATAGCATCAATTAAAAAGCTTCTAAATATTTTAGTACCGATTTGATATGAAAAATAATTTTCTTTTTTATCTATCAAAGAAAAAGTATTGATATCAAATATTGGATTTGTTTCTTCACTGTAAAAAATACCAACTACTGGCTCATAGAATATCCAAATTTCTGTGTCAGTAAATAATTTAAAAAATTGCAGAACAGTAAATCCGACATTACTTGTTGAAGTGATTTCCTGGTTTAAGTGAACATAGTAGAAAGAATAATCCGAGTTCTCATAATCATCTGCAATCATCATTAATTTTCGTTGTCTCAACAGGCTATTAACACGAAGTGTTATACTACTTACGAACATCCCAGAAATCATTCCAACGGCTGCAGGTTGCACAAAACGATTTCTCCTCCCAAAGAAAATTCCACCTAATTGAAAGTCATAATCAGATTTATGTTTCCAAACAAAAAAACCACTTGGGTAACCGTCTGGACGAAAAGGTGCCCATCTTCCAAAGGCTAATGTACGGGTGTTCTCAAATTTATCTGTACTTTTAATATAACCGCCAAAAACATATGTTTCGAATGGTCCTTCTATTAATGCGCCAATACCAAAACGGTTGTTACTATTCTCATTTGCATTACCTCTGCCAATCAAGGCAATCGGAGAGAAAAAACTTAATTTGTATTTTGCAGCTAAATAATATGAATTCAACGTTGAGTTTATGTATAGATTATTTATTTGTCCTATTTCATAACCATCATGATATTCAAATCCTACACGTAACCATAGTTCACGATTTGGTCTATAAGTAAATCTAGAAAAGAATGTGAAATTATTAAGAGTTGTACCTTTGATTTTATCGAACGTTCCTCCAACGTCAAATTGATATCTATCATCATCGTTAAAAGGAAATAAAATTATACCTCCCGAAATCTGCTGAACTCTATACTGATTAGAATTATCCAGACCATTGTTTAACAATGAGAAGTAAATGGTTTTATCCCTTTGGTCCTTTCTGTAAAAATTGAAGGATGATGCACCCTTATTATCACTATTCCTATACGATAATTGAAATTTCCACTGAGCAGGTTGCGGAGAACCGAATACAGAATACCTCGGATCAATACTATTTTGATGAAAATTGTTAGTATACGAAAGACTGTCACTTTGCTTTGGTTTTTGTTTCTGGGCCATGGTCGGAAATATCAAGAGTACACTAAGTAAATAACCAATGAAGATAATTTTAGAATTAGTAATAATATATTTCTTCATTACCTGATTTCAAACCATTTAAATTTTTTAAACTCCTAAGAAATTGAGACTAAGTTAATGCTTAGAAAGAGAGTCAATACAAGAATCATATAACTAATCGCCTCGATTTCGGCGAAATTGTTTTTATTTAAATAAGATTACTTCTACAAATCAACTCGTGATCGTGATTACAAACTACTATCTGAGATACCTCCAATTCAATAATTTAGTTAGACTATCTATTTTGGACCTAAGTTCAGAGATGATATATCCATTAAATAAGGCATGAGTCTTCTCTCGCCTTTTTTTACATCACGACTTGAATCAAAAGATAAGAGTTTGCCATCTGGAGAAATGACGGGAAAACCATCAAATGCATCGCTAAATGTCAAGCGGGTTTGTTCTCCTGTTTTTAAACTCATTAAATAAATCTCATAGTTGTGCGGTGGCAGTACTTTTACAAAAGCAAAATGATCGCCATCGGGAGCAGGATAGGGAGCCCAATTAGTGCCTTCATCATTGGTAATCTGTTTTACATTTGAACCATCAATTTTTATAGTAAAAATACTCATTGGCATTCCTCGCTGGCCTTGATCTTTAATATCCCAAGCCCGATAAATAATAGTTTCGTTATCAATAAAAAAAGCACCCCCCTCCTGCCATTCAGGAGTAAAAGTAATTTGTTGTTGTTCGCTGCCATCTGATCGCATTTTCCATAAATCTAACTTCCCATCTATTTGTCTCGTAAAAAGTAAACATTTCCCATCAGGAGAAGCTGCAATTTCAGCATCGTAGTACTTATTATCCGTTAATCTTGTTACGTCTCTACCGTCTAAATTACAGGAATAAATCTCAGCACCTTGTGGATAATTATTTGGATTAGAAAATTCACCTTTTGGCATATCAAGATTGTCTCTTGTCGAAGTAAAAAGTAACCTCTTTCCATCCGGGAAGTAGAATGAGCAAGCGTCTTCTCCCTTATCGTTAATTTTTAAAATATTAGTACCATCAATGTTAAACGTATAAACTTGATGAACTGTATCATCACCTAATTTGGCATTACCAATCATACTCTTCCCATCTGGTGAAAAATAAAATTCTGCCCCTTCTACAATATTGGGAATCTGCCAAACTTTGAATTCTTTTTCATCTTGAGTTTGACATTGATTTTTTTGGGGGGGAAGAACGATAAAAATAAAAATATTAAGTATTATCAGTGGAAGAGATTTAGTTTGTAATGTGAAAGAATACGTTTTCATTTTTTTTCCTATTGATAATGTTTTATACTATTGAACACTTTTTATTTTGCTACCAATTCGATATTAGTTTTAAATTCTTTACCCTCACGTAAATAAGTCATTTCAATAGAATCACCTGGTTCGAAACTCTTTAACGCGTTGGAATAGTCCGTTAAGTTTTTTATTTGCATATCATCGAGCTTTACAATTATGTCTCCTTTTTGTAAACCGCCCTTCTCGGCGGGTGAGCCGGGCATAACCGCCCCTATCTTTACACCCTCACCCGTATACTCAAAATCGGGCATTGTTCCGGCACTAACTTTTCTCTCTTTCTTTTCTGTTTGTTCCTTTTTCTCCGTGCCCGATTCTTCTTTTGCCCCCGTAAACTCTAGCGGTTCTTCCCTTTCTGACAGGTACTCTATCACTTCCTTTGTTACCGCAGCCACTTTAACCATCCCATCAGCATCAATTTTATCATAAGTATCACTTGGTTTGTGATAATCTTCTTCTGGACCGGAGAATAACTGGATTGCCGGAATCCCCGCTTCGATGAATGTCATTTGATCACTTGCATCCAGCGGTTGTGTTACAAGAGAAATCGGAATCCCGGTAACATACTCAACACCCATAAAAATAAATTTCCATTCTTTAGCGCTTTCGCCGTTTAGAACCAATATTTTCTTTCCTAACAATCTGCCAACCGTATCAAGGTTAATATCAGCAATAACTTTGTCTGCTGGAAATACTGTAAAATTTTCAACAAAATGTTTACTACCTATAAGTCCAGCTTCTTCTCCTGTAAACGCAACAAATACAATTGTTCGTTTTGGCTTCTCGGAATTTCCAAGAAGCTTTGCCAATTCAATCATTACAGCTACTCCACTGGCATTATCGTCAGCTCCGGGATGAATTTTTCCTTCGTTACCTTTATAAACATCTGGCCAGCCTAATCCAAGATGGTCATAGTGAGCAGAAATAACGACGGATTGCCCAGCAAGATTTATGTCTGTTCCCGGAATAATTCCAATAACATTTTTAAAAGTGAATTCTGTTCCCTCTTTCCCGGCTTTCCCATTCCAGGTTTGAAAATAAGTGCTATTATCTCCTCCAGGAGTTAAACCAGCAGCTTCAAACTGCTGTGCAATATATTCAGCAGCTTTGTTAAGTTCTTCAGTACCTAGTCCTCTTCCTTTTAATTCATCAGATGCAAGAAATTTAACATGAGTCACTAGTTGGTCTGCTGAGAATACAGGCTTAAGTGTTGCTAATGGTTCGCGCTTCGGAAGTTCAGAGATTGATTTTTCCTCACCCCTTGACAGAATTTTTGTTAAAGGTGAATTCACAACCGGCCATTGACCTTTTTCAATATTTGCTGGTTCATTTCCTTCAAAAACAAGGTAACTATATTTTCCGTAGTGAGGTAATTTTCTTATTAATCCCGGAACTGCACCATTGTTTCCGATAGTCAACCATACAATTGCTGCTTCGGGATTTTCAAGATTACGCGCAGATATAACAAAGCTGTTATTTTCTTTCGCAAAATTTTTATTATTTATTTCAACTGTGCTTTCGTTCAGAGTTGAATGGTAGTTTTGAAGACTTTTTTGAACAACATCTTTGAATTTATTATTCCATCCAAACACCCATACAGCCATATCCGATGGCAGAGTAGTTACTTCATTATCATATTTTATTTCGTACTCGTCTGGCTTTTCATTCAACCAGTTTTGAGCAAGTGTATCGTAGAGTGCTTTAACCGAGAAATCATCGGTTGAGGATAATACGATAAGAGCTTCCTCGGAACCAAAAGCGGTTGATAATACCGGTGGTATTTCATTAAAATTAAGTCTTCTGAAAAGATCAAACTCCGGATCGACATCGATTCGTACTGGTCTTGTATTAACAGTTAGTGTGTAGTGTTCTTCTTTTCGATTCATCTCAAGAATATTTTTTGCAAAGGTCGAATCAGAATAAACTACTACTGGTATGTTTAGATTAAAGGGCTCGTCACTCTGAATTTGAATTAAAGTGAATCCAATTTCATATCTATTATCCTTTAAATTTACAGTTACATCTTTCAGTTGAATTTCGGGTGCACCTTTTCTTGTTACCCATTGAGTAAAGAAATTTTTTAAATCTTCTCCTGATGCTTCTTCCATCGTTTTGCGTATATCATCAAATGAAGCGAACTTGAATTTATTTTTTCTGTTAAAGATTTGAAGTCCTTTAACAAAATTCTGATCTCCTAGTTCCTGCCTGAGCATATGCCACATCATAAGACTTTTACCATAACCAATCGCTTCACTGGGAGCATCGTAACGCGAACGAAATTTTGAGAGCGGAAAATCATTACCAGAATTAACATATGATGTGTAACGCTGAAGAGTTGATCTTCTATAGTCAACTCCTTGTCCTCTCTGCTCACTGATAAGATGGTCAGCTAAATATGCAGTTAAACCCTCACACCAATTACCCGTTTTAAAATCAACATAAACGCTGTTTCCCCACCAGTTATGCAATAATTCATGCGGATAAGATGAATGAAGTATGAATGGAAACCTGATTATTTGCTCCCCAAGTAATGTGAATGAGGGCATACCGTAACCTGTTTCCCAAAAATTTTCCACTAAAGCAAATTTTGTATAAGGATAAGGACCAACAAGCTGGCGATACATTTCGAGGTATTGAGCAGTAGTTTCCAGATATTTATTTGCTAATGATTCATCCGGAGTGCGCAGAAATGCCATCGCTGAAACGGCACCTACACTGTATTCATATTCTGTAAACCTGGCAGCAATCAAAAAAACCTCTTCCATCGGATCGGGAGAGTCCCATGTATCCACGTGTCGTTCTTCAATCTCTTCATTTTTCGTTCTTGTACCCTGGCTGACAACTTGCCACTCTTTCGGTGCCGATGTTGTTAAAGTAAAAGTAATCAGATCATCATCGAAGTAAGGAATCCAATAAGTAGAACCAGCTAAATAAATTCCCACATCAGAGATAATACCTGCAGACTCGCTGAATCCTCGTGCATAATTTTCCTGACTTTGCTCAACTGGTGATTCGATCTTTCCGCTGTATTTGAGATGAATATTTATTTCACCCGAGAGTTCTCCCGGATAAATTATCTGATATTCGTTTAGCTGGACACCTTTGGAGGATTCACTTTCTTCACGGTCCATTCCAACATCTTCTGAATTAATTCCTTCTTGTAGTTTTTTAATTTCAATTCCCGGAGAGAGATTGGTTACAGATAAAACATTATTCAAGGTGAATTTAAGATCGTTATCGATTTTTTCAGCAGGAATTGTAATAGTATCAACTACTTCAATGTAAGAAGTAGATGGTTCAACATGTGCACTAATTTCATGATGAATGAATGATTCCTGTGCATTTACTTTCAATGCATAAATGCTAAATACAATTAATAAAATTCTTAATTTCATCTGAGTTCCTCTTTAGAATGCAAAAAAGTCTACTTAATTATAAGTAATGTCTTTTATCGACTGCTACTTTATTATAACTTCAATTGGATTTGTCACTTTAAGATATTTAGATGCTACGTGTTGAACATCATCCAAAGTTACATTCTTCAGTTCATTTAATTCATCCGTATCAGCGTTTATGTTATTATCAAAATAGTATGAATGACCAAGGTAATAAGCCTGATTAATACTCGATAATCTTCGGAACATCATCCTGCCTAAATACATATTAACTGATTTTACGAGATCTTCTTCAGTAAATGAATTTGTGTACTCAGTCGTGAAGAAACCCGGAAACTGAGGAATAAGTTTATCAACATTTTCAGGACGTGTACCCATATTTATTGAGAACAAGCCTTTGCCATTAATAACACTTATTCCTGCGCTCATCCGATAAGCCATTCCCTGTTTTTCCCTAACATCAAAAATAATTTTATCACCTAAGAGTAAAGACAATGCCTGTAGAGCACTCTTATCATGCTCTTCAACTGGTAAGATATAACCGTAAAAAATATATGCTTGCTCGCTTCCAACCGAGTCTTTAACCGTTTTTGGTTCAGTTACGGAATTGTATAAACGCTGATAGGCCTGTTCAGTAATTGGAGCAAGAGTGGTTTCTTTATAAAACGCAGCAAAGTACTTATTTACTTCATTCGTTTCACTGGGTGAAACGACAGAGATTATCATATTCTGCGGATTAAAATATTCATCACCAAATTTCAACAGGTTATCATAAGTAATCTCATTTTCAGGTTCCGGATACTTTTCTTTTTCGTAGATAATACTTTTATATGAATCATCAAATAATTGTTTGGCTTTATTCTCCCGCTTCATCATATTTACATTCCGAAAGTCTTTAACAGCTTTTTCATATTCAACTTCGGTAGGAGTAAAATTCAACATTTGGTTATTCAGGAAATGAATTGCACCTGCAATATCCCCAGATAATCCTTCGACCCGGATATACCCGAATGCCGGGCTAAGATAAATATCATCCATAGGTATGTATGGATTATCATTAACTGTGAACCTGAATCCATAAGCCGTACATTCTTTTTGCACTTCAGGCAGATTCATTCTTTGCCCGAATGCATCGTGCCATATTTTTGATGCATCCTTTCCGTATTTCGATTCCAGATCGGCTCTGTTTTTAATTAAATAATGAACTGCAAGCAATTCGCTATTGCTGTTCTGTTTTACAATAACTACCGGTCTGTTTTCACTGCTTTTAAATAAGTTTGTCTGCACTTCTTTGGTCGTTTGTTTTTCTTCACCAGAGGCATCAGGATGCTGAATTATTTTAAGAGGATCAAAATCAATTTTAAAATTTTTAAGCATCTCTTCCGCTTTTAAATATCCCTCAGGGAAAAAAGACTCAAATACTGATTCGATTCCTTCCTGTGCAATTATATCTGCATTATAAATTCCAAACATATGAGGTTTCTCAATATTCAGATAAAAATCTGTCTTCGCTTTCACCAAATCAGCATCAATAATCTCAGGAGACAGTGTAAAATTCTGATTCTTCAATTCTGATTTGAACAGGTTGATAATTCCGTTTAGATCTTCCTCCTTAGATATTTTAAGAGTAGCTTCAATGAAATTTTTCACCGGATTTGATCTGATCTGGAAATTAATCTGTTCCACTGCTTTAGGAAATTTTTCGTCCATAATTGATTGCAACGTGTCTTTTTTTATCCCGAGAGATTGCCCGAGGAGTACTTTAAATTCTTGAGAAAGTTCATCCGGCAGTTCATACAAGAGACTTAACACCAGCTGTTCTCCTTTATAGAAGCGATGGAATTCTTTACCACATAAGTACAAATCGTACATTTGTTTTTCATATCCCGTCGCCAAGCCCGTATTATCCTGTAGTTTTACCTCACCCGGTGAAACACTGCCATAATATTCATTGATTTTATTAAGCATCTCTTCTTTATTAAAATTTCCGATTACGGTCATGATCATGTTATTAGGTTGGTAAAAATTTTTATAATAATTATAAACATCATTCCGATTCATATTCTTAATTGTTTCGTATGTTCCCAGTGTAGGTAATGAAAGAGCGTGACCCTGATAAACGATAGAAATTATATTTCTTTCAACCTGTTCTCTCGAATCAGATAATGATTTAGCTATTTCCTCCATTACAATACCTTTTTCCTTTTCAAATTTATCCTGTGGTAATACTGATTTAAACAACATTGCTGCCTGAATTTCCATACCTTTAAAAATTTTATCATCAGGAGTAACCATCATATAATTTGTATAATAATTACCAGTATGAGCATTATTATAGCCACCAATTTTGTCAACAGCATCATATAATTCTTTTTGGTTCATTGATTCTGTACCGTTAAACAGCAGATGTTCCAACATATGACTCATTCCGCTTGTAGCAAATGTTTCATAAGCTGAACCTACTTTGACAATCACGTTTACACCAACCATCGGCAGCGCTGGGTTTTCAACAAGAAGAACCTGAATTCCGTTATCTAACTGATATATCGAAACACCCTTCGGCAGCGAATGAATGTCTTCCTGATTAAAATCTTTTTGATAAGCGAAGCTGGTAATCAAAAAGTTGCCTGATGAATTAATTGAGAAATTTAAAAACAAGATAAGAGATGAGATGCAGGTGATTAATTTTTTCATTTCGACTTCCTTTCCACCTTTATATAATCCATTTAATTTATGCTAAAAGCAAGTGCGACTCAAAAATTCTTACTTAGACAACAATCAACAGAACAGCAAATCAAAAATTATTTCCGTTAAAAGTGTGTTGTCAGAGCTGCAATAAATAACTCGTGTAGTAATTCCTTGTGAATTTTAACCATTTACTAAAGTTTTTTAGAAATTCAGTTCGAGTGAAAAACGTGATATTTTTCCGAGGTCATTATAATCTACCAGGGCATAATCAAAACCAATTTTCTGGTTTGAGATATTGAATTTAAATCCAACCCCGAAGGTCCAGTCTTCAACATCGTAATTCATTTTGTAACCAAGTCTAGCAAAAACAGTTTCGTCCCATGCGTACTCACCGCCAAAATTAAGTCTCTCATTATTATCATTCGGGTGATTACCGTCGATGGCAATAGTAAGACGGTGCTGTTCGGAACCAATCACAGGATCTTCTCCTCCAACAAAATCCATGGCAATTCCAACCCGGAAATTCAAAGGTAAAGGCCACGGTTCGGTTTTCAATCTTGCATCGGGATTATACTCTCCAGATAACTGGTTGTTGATATCAGTAAGGGCAATCAAGTCGTTTCCTTCCAACTGCATGCTTCCACCAAAATTAGACATGCACATTGCAATTACAAGGTTATGAAAACCAGTTTTAAGGTAC
>WOR8_10004009_pt1 | contig 14349 bp, 14 predicted proteins | sample DeeMarSeWOR38_10_FD_19890 | JGI IMG/M metagenome (IMG submission 19890) | reverse complement strand
AGGAGGACTGGGGCTGGCTCTACGATGAAATCTATGACATGGAGGAGCCCGACCGGCGGTGGGATCTCCGCAGGGAGTGGGTCAACTGGGCGGCGATCAACCCGCGACGGCTCATCCTCGATCCGAACTTCTCGTCCTGGGACGTGCAGAGGGCCGATTTCGTCGGACACGAGGAGACGTACTCCTGGCTGCACCTGAAGGAGAACGAGAAGACCGACACGCAGCAAGGGCTGTACTTCAACGTCAAGGCCGCGAGGATGCGCGGCGGCTCGGACGACGAGGTGGACGACGCGACCTTCGGTGTCACCACGGGCGAGAAGATGCACACCGAGTACGACATCCCGGTGGGCACAGTGTCGTTCGTCTGGGCGAAGATCATCCCCCGAGAGTGGAGTCTTTCGGAGGAAACGCGCCCCGAGAAGTGGCGCTTCGCGGTGTGGGAGAAGAAGGTCGTTATCGCGGCTCACCGAGGCGTCCACCAGCACGGGCAGTTCCCGTACTCAATCGGCTCGATGGATCTCGACATGCACGCCGCGTTCACACCGAGCATCGGCGAGCAGCTCCAGGGGCTTCAGGACGGCGCGAACTGGATGGCCGGGTCGCACCAGATCAACACGATGAAGGCGATCAACAACGAAGGGTTTTTCGCGCCTTCGCTGATCGACCCGCGCTCGCTGCTCCAGCCGCAGCCGGGGAAGTGGTCGGCGCTGACTCCTCGCGGCGAGCGGATGCTGACCAACAAGATGATGTCCATCGACCAGATGTACTCGCAGAAGAAGATTGTGGACATCACGCAGAACCACATGCAGCTCGTCCAGCAATACCTCACGTTCTCGCAGCGCGTGGCCGGGACGCCCGATCCGGTAGCGGCCATGCCGCTGCCGACGAAGCGGACCCTCGGCGAGTTCGAGGGCGTGATGAGCCAGGGCACCAAGAAGATCGGCATCACGGCGCAGCTATTCGATCTGCTCGTCATGGAGCCGACCTCAAGGCGGCACATTTCCATGAGGCAGCAGTTCACCAGTATGCCGCAGATCATCCGGTTGGAAGGGAAGCTGAAGAAGGAGCTCAATGCGGACTCCTTCCGGGTGACGCCAGAGCACCTCGTCGGTGAGTACGACTACATCATCCACACGCCCACGATGGCACCGGACCCCGCGAGATCGGCTGCGGTGTGGGGCCAGTTGATGCAGATCATCTCTGCGGCACCGCAGCTTCTCGCGCCGGACCCGAAGACCGGGAAGCGGCTCAACCCGCACGCGATCCTCAACGAGTTCTTCACCGCACAGGGCGTCCGCTACCTCGACCAGTTCTACGAGGAGGTGGGGAACGCTCAGATGGCGGGGCCGGGACAGATCCAACAGGGCGTTCAGGCAGGGAACCTCGTGCCGATGGGAGGGATGGGAGGATGAACCTCGACTTCATGGTCAACCCGTTCGCCCACCGGATCAACGAGGTGGACGACCACATCAGGACGATCAGGGAGTGGCTCGAGGCGAACCGCTCCGAGTATCAGCGTGCGATGGAAAGCTACAACGACCTCTCCTGGTGCCAGGATGCGCTCGATGTCTGCCGCAACGCGCTCCTCGCGCTGGAGAGCTACGACCCGAAGGAGGACCGCCCCGAGACGGCTCAGGTCGTTCTAGGGAAGTGTCTCGTGTCGATGCAGAGTGTGTTCAACCAGCTCGCGATCTTGGAGCAGTGGGAGGACATGAACAACCAGATCAAAGCCTTGAAGGGTACTCCGGTCGATGAAGTGGCGTAGGGCAGCTTCACCGACGAGCCGTTTCGCGGCGACCTGGACGGAGCCGGGACCGCAGAGAGGAGAGTCTGATGAGTCCTGAGAAGGACAGGGCCGACGAAGTCCAAGATGATCCGTCGATGGACGACGATGTCATGAGCCAAATCGAGGAGTTCGAGGCCGAGCTCGCGGAGACTGAGGACGAGCTACTCCAAGACTCGGCACCAGAACCCACCTCGAGAGAAGGCACGGATGAGTTCGCCGACGAGGGGAGCCAGCGCGAAGCCGAGGAGCCCCCGAAGCGAGCCGCCGAGGACCGGCCCCCAGACCAAGCACAACCCGAAGCGAAAGTTCAACCAAAAGCGAAGAAGTACAAGGCCCCGGACGGTAACGAGTACACCTGGGCCGAGATAGAGGAGAAAGGACTAGCGGAGAAGATCCTTACCCAAGCTCACCAAACATCTCATCACCAGGCACTCTACCGCGAAACCAAGGAGAAGCTCGACGCGCTCCAACAGCCGCCCGAGGAGGGTGAGGGAGCGCCGGTCGAGTGGACCCCGGAGAAGCGGAAAGAGTACGCGGACATGGTTCAGGCGAAGCTGTTGCCGATTGTCGAGCAGCACGTGGAGAACGATGAGGTGGAAGGTGATTTCGTCACCTACTACCCCAAGTTCGCCACCCGCTACGCTGCCGATCGGATGATGGCAGAACGGGCCCTCGGCATGATCGACCAGGTCCTCGGTGTTCTCATGCAGGACTACAACGAGAGAACGCAGGGAGCCCAGGAGAAGGAAAGAGCCGACGGCTTCAGTGGCGTCATCGAAGAGCTCGCGGAGCATGGTGCTCCCGGCTTGAAGGACGACGGGCACCGGCAGGAGTTTCTGGAGTGGATGGCAGCGCCTGGAAGCGAAGGCGGTGCGGGGCTGGAGGAGACTCCCATGAACCTGTGGAGCCCAGTCTTCGCCAAGTCGCTCTACCGGACGTGGCTCGAAACGACAGGACGGAGGCCCCCTCGGGGATCTCCGGGTCCGCGCCCGGAGCTCGGCGGCGGCTTGCCGGCCAGTGGACGCGGTCCCCGCGAGCCAGCGCGTGATGAGTTTGAAGAGTTTGAAGATGAGCTCAGGGAAGGGGGTTTCCTCTAGGCAGTCCTTCTCTCCGAGGAGGACAACATGGGCTCTGCTATCGCAGGGATGCGTGGATCAGGCGACTGGGATGTCCCCGACCACCGCCCGAAGAGCTGGCTGGAAACGGCCTTCAAGCTGTTTCCGCAGGGGAACGCCAAATTGGTGTATTTCCTGTCGAAGCTTGGCAGGCGAGCAGTCCGTGACCACGAGTACAACATCTTCGAGGACCGCTTGCCGGACATGGCGTTCACCGTGGCCGCACAGGTGGCGGCGAACGCGACGACCATCACGATCGACGCCCCGGCGACGAACCTCGCGAAGATGCTCAAGGCTGGCGACATGCTGAAGGTGGAAGCGATCGGCTCCACCGCAGAGGTCGTTTACGTGGTCGCGAACCCGGTATCGCCGTGGACATCCATCAACGTGATCCGGTACTGGAACAGCACCAACACGGGTGGCACCATCGCCGAAGATGCGGTCCTTCGTTGGGTCGGATCGGCCTACGGCGCTGGCACCCGCGCTCCGCTGGCTGTCTCCCGTAACCCGGACAAGGTCACCAACTACTTGCAGACCTTCAAGGAAACCGCGAAGGTCACTCGCCACGCGCTCCACTACGAGACGCGCCCCTTCAAGAACCTCAAGACGAGGGAGAAGTACCTGGCGCTGGAGCGTTACGTCAACAAGGCCGAGTTCGCGCTGATGATGGGCGAAGGCGTGGACACGGTGGATGCCGAGGGCAACCAGCTCTCCACGACCAAGGGCATCACGCAGCTCGTCACCACCAACGTCACCGACTTCACCTCGTCCGGTGTCGATCTCGACTCGCTCGAGGACGCCCTGGAAACGCAGTTCATGTACGGCTCGGAAGAGAAGCTGTTCATCTGCGGGAACCGGGCGCTTACCATCGCGAACCGTGTGGTCGCCCGGAACACCCTCGGGATGTGGGCGCTGGAGAAAGTTCCGAAGCAGGAAGCCTACGGTCTTTCACTGAAACGGTGGTACACCCCGCACGGGGTCCTGGTGCTCGTCCCCCACAAGTTGCTCACTCAGAGTGCTCTGTACAAGAAGTGGGGGTTCATCATGGACCCGAAGTACATGGAGATGGCTTATCTCAACGGGATGTACACGAAGTGGTATCCGAACACGGAGCTCCCCGACGAGTCTGCGTGGAAGGGCTACTTCGAGGGTGTCCTCGGCCTGTCCCTTGCGCTGGAAGAGACTCACGGGATCTTCCAGGGCATGGACGCCTACACACCGTAGGGGGAGGACGATATGGCACTCACATTTGCTGGCGAGCGAAAGCTCCAGTTCTTCCGAGGCGATTGGGATGGTGGTCCGGTAGTCGGCATGGTGGACATTACCATTGGGACGTATGCCACTGGTGGTCTGGCTATCGCTGCATCCGACATCGACTCATCTTTCAACGAGATTCTTGGCTTGGTTCCAGTTGGGGTAACTGACGGAGTGGATGGCGCATGGCACGCCATTTGGGATGCCGAAAACGGCAAGCTGCTCGTCGTTGACCCCGCAGACGGGCTGGAACTCGGAGTGGAGGACCCTGGTACGACTTTCAGGTGCCTCTTCATCTGTCAGTAGACGTTCTAGCAGGCCGGGGGCTTCGGCCCCCGGTCCTTTGACAAGGAGACAACATGGCCCTGACATTTTCAGACCGTGACGGCTGGCAGTTCCCGCCGGGTCTTCTTGGTGGTCGCCGCATCGGGCTCATCAAGATCACCGGGGATGACTCCTATTCCGCTGGTGGATACGCGATCTCTCCTTCGGACCTGAGTTTGAAGAGTGAGATCGAAGCACTCATCCCATTCGATGACTTCAGTGGTCAGGTCCCGGTGTGGGACGTGGACAACCAAAAACTGAAGTTCTACGAGACTGGCACCACGGATGCTGGCCTCGATGAAACCGATGCGGATTTGTCTTCAGTAGCCGGATTCTTTCTCTACATCGGCTACTAGAGAGGAGAGCTCCGTGGAACCGATCGTTTACCGTTGTCACCACTCCCGCAACCTTCGGATCGCTGCCGGGAAGGGCCAATGGTGCAACTTCTCGAACTTCCACTTCACCGCCACCGAGGAGTGGGAAAAGGAAGCCATCGAGAAGTCGCAGTCATTCACCGACCGTGCCGTGATCGCACTGCCGGACGTGCCGGAGGAGGTCGCGAGACAGGACCCTTTGCTGAGAAGGGCGATGAAGCTGCCCCCGCCAGAGACGCCGAAGGTAGACGCTTCCCCCGTCGCCACGCAGGAAGAACAGGAGGCATACCCCGTTCAGCGTGGCGATGGCTTCTGGGAGCTGTCGAACGGTGAGATCGTGAGGGGGAGAGACGCGGCCATCATCCGAGAACGGATCATCGCTCGGAACCCGGAGTAACCTCATGCAGTTTTCAGTTCTCCAGTCCACCCTCAGATCACACCTGGGGGTGGACACTGTTCGTCTTGACGCCACGGCCTGCAAGCTCCACCTGAACCAAGCCTGTGAGCGGCTCTCGGAGGAGTTCAAGGCACCGTGGGACGAGGTGTACTACCGCACGATGCTCAAGGCCAACCAACAGTTCTACGCGCTGGATGCCAACAGTCGGCTTTTCGAGGAGTACAGCTCGGAGTCGCAGCCGGTCACTGACACACTGTTTGACTGCGTTGCCAACCCAAAGATCAGGCTGTCTTACACCGTGGAGGACACGAAAACTGTGACCCTGTCTTTTCGTGGGCAGACCGATGCCACGAGGATCTACGTCCTTCAGAACGCCAGCCGCGTGCTGTCTCTGCGTCAGGGGACCGGCGCGATAATTTTGGATACTGGCTCTACCTTGACTGACGCGACGGCTTATGACATCGACATCGTTGCTCATGGCCCTCACATTCGGGTGTACGTCGATGGTGTACTGGACATGCAGGGGGCGACAACCACCTACATGACAGAGACTGGTGGGCGCGTCGAACACACCCTTGTCTCGAACGACATCGAGATCACGACCTGGGCGTGGACTTCGTCATCCGACATCATCACGCCGCGCAAGATCCGTCATATTGATGCCATCGTCTACATCGACGATGACGGCTACCAACAGCCAATCGAACACAGGCTGTGGGAAGAGCTCTTCGAGAAGTATCAGGTAGACATCGATGCTGGCGATCCGCGCCAGTTCGCTCTCCACGGCAACCAGCTTTGGTTCGCGCCGCCGCCTGATGCTGACCGGGAGATCCATCTATGGACGAGATGTCACCCGGTAGAGATGAGTGCGGATACTGACGAGAACGACTGGGCGAGGGAGTATCCCCGCCTCGTGTGGCTCAAGGCCGCGCTGGAGTCGAACATCCATTTGCTCGAGGACGAGCGGTTGTCTCTCTTCAATCAGTGGCACGAGGAGGACATCAACCGCGTGGAGTCCCGGTTCGCTCGGCGGGAGATCCCTGACGCTGGCAGAGCGGCTCAGGAACCCGGCTAGGAGGAGAGATGGCACTTCCCAACCAATTCAAGTCGGCCCGGATGACGGACAGCACCGACCGGGCAACCATCGACACCCACGTTGGCGACCTGGAGCAAGCCATCTGTGACATCTTCGGGTTCACCATCAACCAGGACATCGCTTCTGACCGTGCCGTGTTCGGCTCCTTTTCCACGGAGAACAACCGGAACAGACCGGCTCGCTTGTGGCTTGATGACACTGAAGCCAACATGGGAGCCAGCGGGAACAGCGGCCTTCGGATCTTCGACTCCACTAACGATGACGAAGTCAGAATCAGTGTGGTCGATGGCTTTCTCGTGTTCTACAACAACACCGGGACCGAGGCGGCTCCAACCTGGACCGAGCGGACCAAGATGGATCTCTCGGACGGGACGTGGTCGCAGGGTCTTGGGTTTAAGGGTGTGAAAGTCTACGACGCATCCTCTCAAAGTATCACCAAGACTGTTGAGACTGCTCTCGAAGCTGATACCGAAGCATTCGATACCGACGCTTTCCATGATCCCGGCAGCCTCACGAGGATCACAATTCCATCTGGATTGGCTGGCTACTATCTCGTCACCGCAAGAATTCTCGTTGCCGGACCTACGCTCGCAGCGACCAGTTTTGTCACGAGAATCAAGAAGAATGCCGCTTCGGACATCATCGAAGATTGGCAGCTTGACTTCGCCCCGACTTACGACATCACGTATCGTGTATCTAGCGTCGTGTCTCTGGCAGAGAGCGATTTCATTGAAGTGACCGTGTTATACGACAGTGCCAGTGCTGGTCCGGTCCCGATGAAGCTGATCGAGTTCTCAGCCATTCTCCTGGGACAGTAGGATGCCGAGTCGGAACCCCACCGCCAAGCTCCCGGTCCCCTGGCGGGGCCTCATGCCCGACATGCACGAGTACAGCGTCCCACCGGACGGCTGCATCGCGGCAGAGAACGTCCTGGTCGTTGACGGGAGCCTGCGGCCCCGACCGAGCTTCGACACAACCTCGATCCCGAATCTCTACCCTCACCGGGTCCTCTCCGCGATCCAGTGGGAGTCGGACTACGACAAGTTCAACCTCGTCGCCGCCACCATGAGCAAGTGGTACGCCAACCCGTTCACGGCGAGCGGAGCCTGGACGGATCTGAGCATCGACCTCGTCAGTGGATGGACAGTCCACTCGGGAAACGTCTACAAGGCAGATGTCAAGATCCATCCGAGAAAGCTGTGGGTTGACGGTACGCTCGGGGCCTCGAAGAACAGCATCGCGGCGCTGACCACCAACAAGGATTGGTACTGGGATGAGGAGGATAAGCTCGCCTATCTGTATGACGACACCTACAACCCGGATACCTACAACTCCCCAGGCGTCGAGGTTGGCGATCTCCTCACCGGATCGGCAGAGGCTCTCACCGTATTTCGTACCTTCGAGCGAAAGAATCTCACGTATCTCCTTGGGACGAACGGCACCGACTCACCGAAGTTTTGGGATGGGATCTCCTCGAGGTACTCCGAGTTTCAGGGAGCCCTGCCGTCGAGAGCGATGATCATCTCGGCCAACCGCTGTGTGCTGCTCGGTGCCGGTTCCGACCGGCTTGTGGTCGATGTTTCCGACTTCAACAACTTTGAGACGGGCTACGGCACTGTCCAACAGAGTCTCCTTGGTGATACCCCAGGCGAGATCATTGCTGGCCTCGAGCTCAACGATCTCCAACACACCGTCTACAAGACGGATGCGATCTTCCGTGGAGTGGCCCAGGCCGAGTTCTACGGCGTTGCGGCACCCTTCCGGTACGAGGCCATCGCAACCGGCGTTCCAGGCCCAGTATCGCCCCAGGCAGTCACCAGGATGCCCGATAACACGCATGTCTATCTTGGGGAGGACGGGGGCCTCTATCGCTTCGATGGTATCCGGCCCCTCGAACTTGGCCGATCCATCCGGCACTGGATCACTTCGACGTGGCAGTTTGACGACCGGCGACAGTCGTGGATCGCCTACGACCCGGATTACCGGATTCTCTGGGTGTTCTATCCACATGCGAGTGGCGGGATGCAGTACGGCATTGCGGTGGTCACGGACCTGCAATCTGGCGGGGGTCATCCGTTCTGGCCGGTTTCCACGTTCCCAAACTACGAGGTCGTTGCTGGAGCGGACATCGCCGTCAAGACTGTCGAAACCATTGGTGATGGGGCCGGTCACACCATCGGTGAATCACACGAGTCTATCGGCAGCGGCTACGAGCTGACCCGGAATATGGTCTTCTTCGAGTATTACAACTCAAGCGGTGCCACGGAGACGAAGATTCACAACTGGGCCGAGGACGACTACGGTCCAACTGCGGCAGCGGACATCAACTTTCAGACCGGATTCAGTGACTTGGGTGATCCGAGTCGATGGAAGACCGTGAACGAGATCGACCACATCCTCGACTTCGAGGGCAATGAGACTGGGGTTGACTTCAAGCTCAAGTCCAGGGAGTACGGCGAGGACGAGGTGACGAGTTCGGCTCAGAGGGTTTTGAAGGCTAACTACCCCCGCATCACCGAGTTCCGACAGGCTGGTCGTTGGTTCTCGCTCTACGGCCAAATGGCGTCTATCGCGGGAAATGACCACGGTGTTTTCAAGTGGGCCGGTGGAGTGGTGAAGTTTCGCCCGAGAGGGACACGATGACAACCCTTTCCGCGAAGCGGCTCGATGTTAGCCGGTCGCTGTCCCTGCCGGTTCTGCCGCCGAGTGCTCCCCAGTGGGCGGGGCTGCTCCTTGAGGCGATGCGCGGCCAGCACTCGCAGTTCGCTCAGATCCTCGAGGTATTGGCAAGGCACCGGACCCTCGTGGGAGCGATGGCCGATCGCCCGGAGTCGGAGGGCAGCGGCGTTCTATTCATCGCTACCGACACCCATGCGATGTACGTTGATCTGGCCGATGGTTGGACCGAGCTTATTGCTACGGCCACCGAACGTGAAGCCCTCAGTGTCGCTAGTGCGTCTCTCAGTGGGAGCGGGACAGACCCCGATGCGATCCACGTCGATGAGCGGAGCGAGATTTCCGGCATCACGCAGAAGTTCACACTCACTGGTGCAGAGATGCTCGTCATCGAGGACCCGGCAGACGCCAACCGGAAGAAGATGGTCACTGTGGACAACCTTCCGGGCGGCGACGGCGACTGCCCGGAGTACAAGTTCATCAAGGCGACCGGCCAGAGCGAGGGGGATCTCCATCTCTCGGACGGGACCAGCTGGAACACCTCGAACGCACTCATCAAGAAGATCCGCATCGAGACAACCTCGACCGACTGGGATGCGTGGATTCTCCAGAACGACAACGGCTACTCGACTGACGATGCCAACATCCCCGCGATGCAGATCATGGACGCTGGCAGCGGGGATCTTGATATCGACCTCGACCACGCCTACGAGGATGAGGACACGAGCGCCGAGGTGCATCTGTACCTCATCGACAATTCCGGCACGGCGACGTTCGACGTGTACGTGATCGGATACGGACTATCGACTCCATAGGAGGGAGCAATGGCAATAGGTGACGACTTCAGTGTGAACACGAGCGGTGATATCCGGCATGTGGCGAACACCAACCACTACACCGTCCTCGAGCTCCACCGCTGGTTGCAGGACCTGGCCGACAACGCGAGCACGGCTGGCGGCTCGGACGATGTGCTGGACATCACCAGCGCGACTCCCTCGTCACGGTCCACCGACCAGATCATCACTCTCCTGGGGAGCTACAACATCGACGACACCGCGAGCGAGTATTTCTACGGTGGGTCGATCAAGCAGGGGTCCGGGGCCACGGAAACGATCTACTCCGGGCTGCGGGTACTCGGGACGGTGGTGAGCTCGGCCACGCAGATCCAGGTGATACAGGACAAGGTCCAGTACGACGGCGCGTCACCGTTTTGGGGCACTCAGGCCAGCCCCTACAACGGTGGCGGCAACGTGCTGTTCCGCATCCTGGTCAAGTCCAGGGAGTACGGGGCCGACATCGACCAGCAACAGATCCGGGTCCAGGCCCGTCACTTCGGGGACAGCTATGCGTCCTTCGACGTGACCCTCGGCGAAGGCGAGGCCGTGGCTGCGGTTTCCACCGTGGACGATCCGCAGAACAACACCGCGCAGGGCACGGTGGATGCCTACACGCACGTCACCAACACCGAGGGATACCAGTTGATCGACATCGGTGACGGCAACGGCAACCAGCCCTACTACTCCAAGTGGACCTACGGTGCCGACACGCAGGGCGACCAGTTGAAGTCCGTGTGGGAGTGGGCGAAGAACGAGACTCGCACCGGCTCCGACACGAGCTCGGCACTGTACTGGGTGGACGGCACGGGCGATGCCCTGGGCGAGATGTTCCGTGGCATCACGCACTCTTACAGCTACGACAACCTTTCGGGGTCCTTCACCGAGGACAACGAAATCGTCTGGGGGACGAGGATCAGCTACGACAGCCTGTCCGGTGGGACGTTCTCGGCAGGCGACTACGTCCGCATCGGGTCGAGCGGGGCGGCTGGCCGCGTCAACTACGACAACGGCTCGAACCTGATGACGGTGGCCCTGGAGGACACCAGCATCACGGTGCTTGACGATGACGTGATTACCGAAGCGAGTACGGGAACGGTCACCGCACAGGTGGACACAACCATCGTGGACAACGACAAGTCCGGCGGCACGGGCATCCTGCTTGCCAACGATAGCGGCAACACGAAGCATCACATCGAGATCCGCACCGGCTCGGCCCCGGTGGACAACATCCAGATCCGCGACGGCTCCAACACCTGTGACGTGGCCGGATCGGTGACACCGAGGACCATCACGCCGGTATTCCTGGGCAGCTACGTGGGGACGCTCATCGGCGGCTTCGGAGTCGGCATCGACCAAGATGATCTCACCTCAAGCGACACGGTGACGGACCTCGACGGCGATGTGAACACCCCGCCGAATAACGTCACCTGGACGCTGGAAGGTCTTGTGGCCGGCGACCGGGTCCTCGTTGGGCCAAAGGACACTGGGAACGACTTCAAGTTCGATCAGATGACGCTCAACTCTGCGCTGGATACTGGCTCTGAGACTGTCGTGGATGTGGGCACCGGCAATATCCCCGACAACACCCCGGCATCCGGCACGCTTCGTGTAACCCTCGATGACGGCAGAGTGCGGTATGCGGTCTACGACTCCCATGACGGTGATGACGAGTTCACGCTGAATGCCAGCTACCAGGACTGGTCTGATCCAAACGATGCCGCAATCGGCAAGGGCGTGATGGTCAGCTACATCGACACCGCAGCGGCAGACGATGACGAGGCGTTCACCACGATCTACTCGTCACCGCTGACTCTGTGGGTGCGTGTCCGCGACGGTGGTGGTACTCCGATCAAGACCTACGAGGGGCAGTCATCGCTCACATCAACCGGGGGGGGTGCAACGGCGAGCAGGATCAGTGACGCATAGGGGGTTGAGTGGCGACTGTCACCTTCGGGTTACTCAACTACACGTCACTCGCTGACGCGGAGTCCACGTCTGGCTGGACGAACTTCGACACCCTGGATGCGGACTTCGCGAAGGAGAACACCTATGCCATCACCGACGCGCTCCGCGCCAATGGCGAAACGGCTTACTACACCGCAGGCACGGCTCAGAGCGCATCCGGCAAGCACGTCCGCATGTGGCTTGTGACCATCAACAAGGCGTACATGCAGCCAGAGTCCAGCGGTGGATACGAATTCCTCATGTACGACGGCAGTACGACCGAGTACAGGACGATGTTCGGCTCGGACACCTATGACGGCGGTTGGGTCAACTACGTGGTGGACTGTGCCCTGTTCACGACCCTCACTCTCGCCAATGTGACCCGGTGGGGCATCCGCATCAACCACTCTGGCACCGCGAAGAACATCGACAACACTTGGTGCGACTACATCCGCTATCTGGATGGGTACTACTTCACCGGGGGTACGAGCGGGGACGAGGTGACGCTGGCCCTGATCGCCGCGAGAGACATTGATGACGGCGCCGGAACGCTGAGAGGCTATGGAGTCGTTACGGAGATCGACGGGGTCTACTACTGCACCGGGAAAATCACCATCGGGAACTCCAGCACGACGACCTACTTCCTGATGGACTCCGAGGTGCTGGTGTTTGGGGATAACGACGTCGGCACCAACTTCTATGAGATCAAGGCCGATGGCACTGTGGCGAACATCACCATCGCGGACTCGGTGATTCGATCCGCCACTTCAGCCGCGAACACCCGTTTCGTGTTCGACATGAGCAACACCAGCGTCACCGTCTCGATCACCGCTACGGTGTTCCTGTACGGTGCGGCCATGACCTTCGCTTCGGGGCAGACGATCACCGGGAACACCTTCAACGACTGTGGTCAGATCACTCATGGCGGGGCCGACATGACCGGCTGCATCGTGAAGAACTACGAAGGCTCGACCGGCACCGCAGCCCTGGTCTACAACGTGAATGCTGATCCCGACGGTGAGATGGACGACATGACCTTCGAGAAGGGCACCGCGACCACTCATGCCATCGAGCTCGGCTCGAACACTCCCTCGTCCATCACGCTGCGCGGCTGGACGACCGTAAACTACTCTGCCTCAAACGGAGTCAACGACTCCACGATCTACAACAACTCTGGCAAGGCGATCACGATCAACGTGGTCGGTGGGTCAGGATACTTCACCTACCGCAATGGCAGTGGTGCTTCAACGACAATCAGCATGAATCCGGTGGCGACCACGATCACCGTCAAGGACATCAATACCTTGGCAGTGCTTCAGGATGCCAGGGTGCTTTTGGTGGCCTCGGATGCCACCGGGGATCTCCCCTACCAGGAATCGGTCACGCAGATCACTCGCTCGGGATCGACGGCTACGGTGAGTCACACGTCGCACGGTATGGCGACAGGTGACTTCGCGCTCATTGAGGGTGCCAATCAGAACGAGTACAACGGCTGTTTCGAGATCACCTACATCAACGCCAACTCGTACAGCTACACCGTACCGGGGACACCAGCTACGCCAGCCACCGGCACAATCATTTCGACGGGAGGAGTTTTCAATACTTTGACCAATGCGAGTGGGATCGTGACTGATAGCCGAACGTGGTACAACGACCAGCCGTTCACCGGCAGGGTGAGATTGTCCACCGGCACGACCTTCTACAAAAACTCACCGATCGCGGACACCATCGACACGGCAAATGGCTTTTCCACGACGGTCTACCTGATACCGGACGACTAGATGAGCGAGAACGATCTCCGTCCGCGCTACAACGCTCTCGTGGAAGCCACGGTGAAGCAGAACACCACGCTCGAGGTGCTGCGTTCTCAGATCGAGTTCCTGAAGACCGACAATGCGCGTCTGACAGCCGAGCTCGCTGCGGCCCACAACAACGCACAGCTACTCGGGGATGAACTGAACCTGGGCAACCAGGACGCGAACAGAGAGGTGGAGCGTCTCCGGGCGATCCTGAAGGAGAACGGCATAGATCCGGGGGATGCATGAATGTGAACTGGGGGACGAAGGTGATAACGGTCTACAAGGCTGACACGTTCATGTCGGACCTTGGGGGCGGGACCGTGTACGAGATGGACACCGACGCCTTCCGGCTCGCGCTGAAGGCCGTCGAGGACGACGAGGAGGGGATGCCGTTCCCCGACACCCACCGGCACAACACCCAGGTCACTCTCGGCGGGATCACGCTCGCCCGGACCTTCGAGATCATCAACGGGTACACGATCACGTTCGAGGATGGGCAGTATGCGGTCGAGCTTACCGGGAGCAACAACAACATCAGCGACGTGATGAACGTGAACCAAGTCTCGCTCCGCACCTTCAACTCGGCGGGGCTCATCAACCTGACCACTTTGGATGATATGGCCGACGCGATCCACAAGATCCTGTGGAGAGCGAGATAGGAATGGGAGATGCACGTCAGGCCGCTTGTGATGACCAAGGACGAACCGATGGCATGGGCGCTCATGCCAGCGTTCCTCTACCGGGTGTA
>WOR8_10005957_pt1 | contig 14354 bp, 12 predicted proteins | sample DeeMarSeWOR38_10_FD_19890 | JGI IMG/M metagenome (IMG submission 19890) | reverse complement strand
AGTCTTGGAGAGCGAATTAAGGAGTTAAACTGTCTATATAGCATATCAAAACTCAGAGAACGTACTGATTTTTCATTGGAAGATATCTTGCAGGCGATCGTTGATCTCATTCCTCCGGCTTGGCAATATCCGGAAATTGCGTGTGCTCGAATTATCTTTGATGGCTACGAATTTACAACCACTAATTATAAAAACTCCAGATGGAAGTTGACGCGTGACATCAAGGTTTACAGTGAGCGGGTTGGTACATTGGAAGTATGTTACCTGGAAGAAAAATCAGAACTTGATGAAGGTCCATTTCTGAGGGAAGAAAGAAACCTGATTGACGCTATCGCTGAGCGCATTGCAAAGTTTATCGAGCGTGAGTGGGCCGAAGATGAAATAAGAAAACACCGCAACCGTAATGAAAAACGATAATAATACTTTAGTCCAATTCACCACAAAACTATCTCTTTTTGCTTCCCTCAGATATCCTAATATTTTTGAATCAATCTATGCCATAAAAAGTTATCTGAATTTTCCAATTCAATTAAAATCTTAGCAGCTACACGCGACATCTCATTTGACAACCAAACGATTCTTCGATAATTGGGTAGGCATCTTTTGTGTTTCTTTTAAGTTTCCATATATTAGGCAGAAGTCGAATCCGGTAGTCAAATTACAATGCCACCTAATTCAATTCATAAAATCGAGTTCCTATCAAAACAAAATTATTCAACGGGAGAAGAAAAGGTCTTTTAACGAGAAAAAAGGAGGTTCTGATGGAAAATAGACGTTTTCTGGTTTTAATTATCGTCACGATCGCCCTGGTAGCGGGTATGATCACGCCGTCACACGCGAAATGGCCTGAAAAACCCGTTATGATCATGATCCCCTGGCCGGCCGCCAATGATCCATCCACCATGGTGGCAACTGCGATGGCCCCCAAGATGTCCGAAGAACTCGGGGTTCCGGTCAAGGTGATCAACAAACCCGGCGGCGGTGCCGTCTTGGCAACCAATGAACTTGTCAACAGCCGTCCCGACGGCTACACCATGGGTCTCATATCCATCGGACCCATGATTACCCAGGTCCTCCGCGGGAAAACACCTTACAAGAACCAGGACCTGAGGCCCCTGGGCCTTGTCTGGTCTTCACCCTTTACGCTGGCCTGCCGGGGTGACGCTCCCTACAACAACCTCAAGGAGCTTGCTGAATACGGAAAAACCCGCGATTTAAGGCTCGCCCATTGGGGATTGGGCGCCGTGCCGACCCTGATCGCCATGAACGCCGCCAAGATCGGGGGTTATAAATGGAAGGAGACGGCGTATAAGCAACTCAACCCGCTTCTGGTGGTCAAAGGGGATGCGGACGTGATCACTTTTTCGACGCCCGGACTTCGGGATTATGTGGAGTCCGGCCAGATGAAACTTTTGGCCTGCATGCTGCCCAACCGGCTGCCCCAGTACCCGGACGTGCCAACCGTAAAAGAGCAAGGATTCGGTGACCCCTATTCCATATGGTTCGGAGCCTTCGTTACGGCCAAGACCCCGGATGATGTTGCCAAAAGTCTGGGTGATGCGTTTTTCAAGGTCATGACCATGCCAGACATCCAGGATGTTATCCATAAGGTGGGTGTCATTCCCCATCCCACCGGACCGGAAGCAGCCCGCAAGCAGATGGACAGTGAGCTGGCCAATTTCGGTGCCATCATGAGGGATTTGGGGATTATCAAGTAATGCCCCAACCGGATGAAACCCCCAGCCGCGTCCATGATCTCTTCGGAACGTTCCTTGGTGCCGCGGCAACCGGGATTCTTTTCAGCTCCCCCTGGCAGGTGGATACGAGCGGACCCGACCCGTTTTACAAGGGCCCGCTGATCTATCCCCTGACGGTTCTCGGCCTCATTATCCTGGCATCGCTCCCGTCCGCTTGGCGCCTGGTCAAGGCCCATGAGAAAGCCACGTGGAAGCTGGATGGGGGAGGTTTCCCATCCAAGCCCCTGGTGATTTTCCTCTTTCTGATTGCCTTCCTGTGCGGGTTGGTCCTTATCGGCCTGAGGGTTTCCTGTCTGCTCTTTATCGGCGGGTCCCTTTACTACCTGGAGCACCGCCGGCCGGGCGTGCTTATTCTGGTCCCCGTCATCATGACAGGCTTGATATATGTCCTGTTCAAGTTCTTTCTGGATATCTGGTTCCCAACCCCTCTGGTCTTGGATTGGTTTGGAGGGTGAGGCATGTTCGAGCACGTGCTGACCGGCATCCAGGCAAGTCTGCAACCGGGCAACTTGGCCGCCCTGACTTTCGGAACTTTCGTCGGTATCGCGGTGGGGATCATCCCGGGCACAGGACCCATGGTGGGCATGGTCGTGCTCCTCCCCTTTACCTTTGTCTTCAGCCCCAGTACGGCGCTTTCTCTTCTGCTGGGAATCTTTTGCGGCGGATACTACGGGGGCGCCATCCCAGCCATCCTCATGCGGACACCCGGGGTTCCGTCTTCCATCGTCACCAGCTTTGACGGCTTTCCCTTGACACAGCGCGGTGAAGCCCAGCGGGGTCTTTCCGCAGCCCTCATGGGGTCGTTTACCGGCGGCATTATCAGTGTTTTCATTCTCATCTTCCTGGCACCGCTCCTGGCCCACGTGGCAGCTTCTTTCGGGCCGCCGGAGTACTTTTCAGCGGCCCTATTCGGTGTGGTCCTGGTGGTCATGGCATACAGGGAGCAACTCTCAAGGGGGCTCTTGCTTCTGGGCTTGGGACTTTGGCTATCCACCGTCGGCATTGACGGGCCTACCCTCAGCCCGCGTTACTGTTTCGGCTCCCTCTCCCTGCAAAACGGCCTGCACGTGGTGCCGGTGTGCCTGGGACTGTTTGGCATCGGCCAGACCCTGATCCTGGTGGAACGGCAGATCCTTCAAACTAAAGCCATGCGTCTGACCCGGCGAACCCTCGATTTCAGCAAACTTGTTGAAAATTTTCGGTACTGGAAAACCATGATAAGGGCGGGTGTGATCGGGACCTTCGTGGGATTGCTGCCCGGCACCGGCTCCATACTGGCTTCTTTCATGTCGTACGAAGCAGCCAAAAAGACGTCCAAAGACCCTTCGGCCTTTGGGCAGGGAACGCCCGAGGGGTGCCTGGCATCGGAAGGCGGCAACAATGCCGTGCCGGCAGGGGCCATGATCCCCCTCCTGACCTTGGGCATCCCCGGGGATGCCCTGAGTGCTGTGCTGCTCGGGGTTTTTACCATCAACGGGATCTATCCCGGGCCCTTGCTGCTCGTCAAGGAACCCGTTCTCATCAACACACTTTATGTCTCCATGTTCCTCATCAATGTGGTTGCTTTTATCATGCTGGCCCTCTGGTTGAGACCTTTTGCCATGATCGTTAAGATCAACAGCGCCGTGCTGGCCATTATCATCATGACCCTATCGCTTGTGGGCATTTATTCGGTGAACACGCGGCTTTTTGATGCGGCGGTGGCCATCGTCATGGGGGTGCTGGGATACATTCTGCTTCGTCTCAAGTGGCCGATCGTCAATCTGGTCATGGGTTTTATTCTCGGGGAAATTTTGGAACAGCGGTTGAGGGAAAGCCTCAGCCTGGGTGAAGGCAGCCCTGTCATTTTCTTCATCAGACCCATTTCCCTGGGGATCATCCTGTTGACTATCTTAATTGTGGTGATTCCCTTGGTCCTGGATCGAAAAAGGAGGAAACGAACCGCTTCCTGACGCTAAGCAGGTCTCTTACAAAGAGAGACAGGGCAATGTTTGGTGAGTGAGATAAAAAAATAATGAACGTCACGCTATTCACAGCAACCGGCTGCGCCCGCTGCAATATTGCAAAAAGGTTCATGGATGAGCAAGGTGTCGCCTACGCAGAAAAAGAAATCAAGGGCAAAGGAAAGGAAGACTTCCAGCGCTTTTACAGAGATCACCGCCAGGCGATCCGCCGGAGTGAGGAGGGTGTCCAATTCCCCATTCTCAGCGACGGCACTGAGATCAGGCAAGGCCTCGCACGGGTGTTGGCCTATACGCAGGTGGGATCAGGGTTGGACGGCTTCTTCGGATACGGTGATCGGACCGGAGGCTGGGTGGACGGCTTGCACGTCTCCGGGGGCGATGCATCGGAGGCGGATGCGTTCAACACCGTGTTGAGATTTTTGAAAAAAAATGGTTTGAAACTCGAGTTCGACACCGACGGCAGAAACGCGGGGGTACTCGAGCGGTTGCTTGAAGAGGGTCTGGGCGATCGGATCGTTATGGACGTCAAAGGGCCTCTGTCCCTTTATGCTCGGATCCTGGGGGTGCCGATCGATGACACCGAAATCCGGAAGACCATCCGCCTTGTTCCCCGGTTCCCTGAATACCGATTTGAGACGACGGTTGCACCGCTCGTCCCGCAAGAAGTTGGATCGCATAGGATCCGCTACCTTACGCCTGATGAGATCGGGAAAACGGCCGAACTCATCCATGAGGTAACCGGTGATAACAGACAACCCTATGTACTACGCCCTTTCAGGCCGGAGCACGTTTCGGATGAACGGCTCAAATCCTTAGAAGACCTGACCCAGAGAGACCTATTGTCCTACCGGACGGCTGCAAGGAGACATCAGGTCTACACGGAAATCGAGAAACTTTAGGTTATCGTTGCAATAAAGGAGATTCAAATGACATATCCAAGCATCTACCCGACCGGCACGACGATCTACGACCCCGAGAAGTGCTGGAACGGATACACGATTTTTCAAGCTAAGGAGATCGGTGCCCTGTTGATTGACATGAACGGTGGTGAAGTGCAGCTGTGGGAGGGATTTCACGGTATGCCTAACAGAATTCTGCCCGGCGGGCACTTAATCGGCAGTTCGGGTGAAAGAAACACGGCCTATGGCATGCAAGACTATGTGGATCTTGTCCAGGTTGATTGGGAGGGGAACGTCGTCTGGAAATTCAACCAACATGAATTCATCGAAGATCCGGGGGAGGAGCCTCAATGGATGGCCCGCCAGCATCACGATTACCAACGGGAGGGGAACCCCGTGGGCTATTATGCTCCGGGGATGTACCCGCTGGTGGATGAGGGAAACACGATGATTCTCTCCCACAAGAATCTGAAAAACACGGACATCTCTGACAAACCCCTGCTGGATGATGTGATCATCGAAACGACATGGGAGGGAGACGTCATTTGGGAGTGGATTTGCAGCGAGCATTTCGAGGAGTTCGGATTCATCGAGGAGGCCAAAAATATTTTGTGCCGAAATCCCAATATGCGTCCCGCAGGCGGCGGCATGGGAGATTGGATGCACATCAATTCCCTGTCTCTGCTTGGGCCCAACACGTGGTACGATCAAGGGGACAAACGTTTTCATCCGAACAACATCATCTGGTGTGCTCGTGAAACCAACATCACGGCAATCACGGATAAGGCGACGGGTAAGATCGTCTGGAAAATCGGTCCGGATTACAACGCCAATCAGACATTGAAGGAATTGGGATGGATCATCGGGCAGCATCACGCTCACATGATCCCACGCGGCCTGCCGGGAGAAGGCAACATCCTGATCTTCGACAACGGCGGCTGGGCTGGGTACGGCGCGCCCAACCCGGGATCTCAAATGGGACTTAAAAATGCCCTGCGGGATTATTCCCGGGTTCTGGAGTTTGATCCCACCACCCTAAAGATCGTCTGGCAGTTCACGCCCCAGGAAGCCGGGCTTGTGCATCCTGTGGACAGCAACCGTTTCTACAGTCCTTTCATAAGCTCCGCCCAGCGCCTGCCCAATGGCAACACCTTGATCACCGAAGGGTCCGGCGGCCGAATATTCGAGCTGACCAAAGACCATGAAATCGTTTGGGAATACATCAGCCCCTATTGGGGGAAACTGTTCCGGGTCAATATGGTCTACCGGGCCTATCGGGTCCCCTATGCGTGGGTACCGCAGATAGATCCTCCTAAAGAAGTCCCCATCGAGCCGATCGACGTGACGACCTTTAGAATGCCCGGGGCTTCCGGGCCCGGACCGAGACGTGTGGTTCAGGTGGAAGGAGTCCTGCCCTACCGCACAAGTTCCACCCTCTGTGTCGAGGCTGATGTTGATGAAAAGGGCAAAAACCAAGGATTTAAACATGCATAGGGCGGTTCTGAAAATACGCTAATCTGAAAAGCGTCTCCTTGTTGCAAAAATTATGGACCACCAAATCGTGCAGTTCACGCATACCATTACCTTATGAACCGGCACTCACAGAAGAGAGTGCTTTTGAATGTTGTTTTCGTTTCCACATGATAACCTGAATGATCACCAGCAGCCCAAACAAAATTAATCCCCCATAATTTAACCAACGATTGGCCCAGATGAGCATGGCGGCGGCGACACCATGCAAAATAGTTTCAGACCAACTCATCTTGGTGAGGAAATATTTTTCCATACAGGCGACAAAGGATATGATGGCCAGAGTAGACAACATGATTGTAAAAATAACGTCCCCGGTAGGTCCATTTAAAAGCAACGGATGATAGGCCATAATGATCGGTAAAATATACAACCCCTTAGCGAGTTTCCAGGATGTAAACGCCGTTTTCATGGGGCTCGAGCCGGCAATACCCGAGGCAGCAAAGGATTCCAGCGCAACCGGCGGCGTGACGTTGGCGTCCTGACTGTACCAAAAAACGATCATATGGGCGGTGAGAAGCGGTATTCCAAGATCCATCAGACCGGGACCTGCCAAAATAATCAAAACAATGTATGAGGCCGTCACCGGTAGCCCCATCCCGAGCAGCAGAGACGTCAGGGCAACCAGTATCAACGCAATCAGGGGAATGCCCTGGGAAAGCGAGACCACCAGCGAGGAAAAGCGCAGCCCGGTGCCGGTCAGATTGACCATTCCCACAATGATGCCGGCAGCCGCACAGGCCACGGCCACAACAATTGCATTGCGGGCACCCTGTTCCAGGGTCTTGATCAGGGTGTGAAAGGAAATCCGCGACTGTTTGCGAATCAGGGCCGTGAAATATACCGCCAAAATGGCGATAAATCCCGCCATCATGGGACTGTAATTCATCACGAGTACGGCGACCAGAATGGCCACCGGCATAATAAAGTGAATACCGGCTTTAAGAGTATCACCAATCTGCGGCAGTTCTTCCTTCGGCAATCCCCAGATGCCCTGTTTTTGGGCTTCAAAATGCACAAATAAGATAACCGAAAAAAAATAAAGAACTGCCGGAATAAACGCAATTTTGATGATCTCGAGGTAGGGTGTTTGGGTGAACTCAGCCATGAGAAAGGCACCGGCACCCATGATGGGCGGCATCAGCTGCCCGCCCGTCGACGCCGCCGCTTCTACGGCTGCGGCCACATGTGGGCGGTAGCCGATTTTTTTCATCATAGGAATCGTAAATGATCCCGTGGCCACAACATTCGCCACAGCGCTTCCAGCCACCGATCCCATAAATCCGCTTGCGACCACAGCTGTTTTAGCCGGTCCCCCGGAAAATCGTCCGGTGATCGAATAGGATATGTTGATAAAAAAGTTACCGGCACCGGTTTTATCCAGAAATGCACCGAACAAAATAAAAATGAAAACAAACGTGGAGGCCACCCCGAGGGGCAATCCAAATATTCCTTCCGTGGTCAGCGAAAGCGTGGTGGCGATGCGCTCAACGCTGTAACCTTTGTGAACTATCAGCTCAGGCATATAGGGACCGAAATATCCAAACAGTAGGGATAGACATGCAATGATCATCAAGTTCAGGCCGATTACACGGCGTGTCGCCTCCAGCACCAGCAGGACGAGGGCAATTCCTACGCGAATGTCCCACGGACTCCAATCGCCCTGGCGTTCAAAGATACCCTGCAAATCGATGAAAACGTACAGTCCGATGGCGATCGATAACGCCACCAAAATCAAATCTACCAGCATGCTGACATTCAGTTTGTCTTTGCGAGCGCTTTTGTACAGGGGTTTGGTTAAAAAAGTCATCACCAGGATGCACGTCAAAAAAACGGACCGGTGTCGCATGGCTGTCATGGCTATAATACCGGCCGTGTAGAGCTGAAACAGACTGAGAGCCACACCGATAATCGTAAGACTCTTGGCAATAAGCCACGCAGTCCTTGTAAGCGATGCTGCCTGATTGGTTTCAGCCATTGTTGCTCCTCAGTTAAGCGGCTTTATTTTGCGACACCCCCACTGGGGCGGGATCTTCACCATGCTCCAACCAGCGTGTCCGGATTAGATTTTAGTGTAGCTGGATCCATTGTCATGGCGTAGCCGGATGCGGGACCAGCTGTCGCCACAGATAGTGTAGTATACTCACGCGTTGCGCTGAAAACTGCACCGCTGTGTGCGGGGCGACAGCAGACAGATTTTTTTTGCGACCGCGCCAAATAACCGTGTGATCGACGCCGACACTGCCGATGCGCAGGACAAAATCACCGGTCGGCATATGCATATCCTCAATAACTTCAAACGAACCCCGCCGCACCATGCGACCGACACCCGGCATGCGGCCCATACCGGCGCCGAATTTCAAATAACGCTCCTCTTCAATGTAAATACGCCCCGTTTCATCCAGGCTGTGCTCTTCCCAGATAGGGGCGTTTTCTACGGAGTGGTAATAGTGAAGCGTAAACCGTTCCCCCGGTTTCATCGGCAAAACCAACAACGCGGGTCCACCTTTTACCGGGATAACGCTCAACACCAGGCCACCGGGCAAAAGCCGCGTGATAAATAAGATCGTCACGAACAGACCGGCTGCCGTTAAAAGCCGCAACCGGTGGCGTTTCACGAATCCGTACATCCTAAGGCATAAGTCCGGCCGGTACGGTAATACCCTTTTCTTTCAGGTACTTAACAGTACCGGGGTGTAAAGGAATAGGTGAATACGTGACGGCATTTTCAGGCGTCGTATAAGAGGCCGACGGGTGGATCTTCACCAGATAATCCTGATGCTCATAAAGGGCTTTTACCAGGTTGTAGACCAAATCCGAATCAAGGCTCTTCTGACAAATCATTACATTCCACACACCGATGGTCGGAACGGCTTTGTCAACGCCACGGTATACGCCTCCCGCCAGGTCGACGGCGGAATACTCTTTGTTGGCCGCCAGAATTTTCTGCTGCTGCTCGGGCGTAAACGCAATGATGTGGATGTCATGGGTGGTCGCCAGATCCAAAATAGAACTGGTACCGGGGCCCACGGACCAGACCCCGACTTCGATGGTTCCGTCTCTCAATGCATTGGCGCTCTCGGTAAAGGAGAGACGACTGTCGCTGTATGAATCCAGCGGTATTCCGAGCGCTTTGAATACGGTTTCGGCCATGAAGTTCGTGCCGCTGCCCGGGCTGCCGCTGCTGATTTTGCGCCCCTTCACCTGTTCGATGTCGGTGATCCCGGACTTTTTCAACGTGACCACTTGCAGCAGATTGGGGTACATGATGGCCATGGACAGGATGTCATGTTTCTTACCATTAAATTTCGACAACCCATTAAAGCCCGCGACGGCCACATCGCCCATCACCTCACCGATGACGGTTTCGCCCTTGTGGGCCAATTTTACGTTTTCCACACTGGCGCCGGTTACTTCAGCTACGGCTCGGACATCCTTTACGTACTTGGTCCAAATCTCCGCCACACCGCCGCCATAGGGATAGTAGATACCCCCCGTTCCTCCGGTACCAATGGAGACGAATTGGGTGCGGGCTGCGCCGGGACCCGCGATTATCACTGTAAAACACATTGCCACAATGCCCAGAAGGACAATTTTCATTCCCAATTTTTTCATCGTAACACCCTCCTTACCATTCGGGATTTTTTTTTATTTCAAATTAGTCACTGCTGATTGTCTTCACTATAACCAGTATTTTTTTGGATTCTGTATCGGTGCCGATAAATGGAATTTTAACCGATTCGCTTTTACCCGGTTCCACCACCGGAGGTTTGCCTTTGGGCGGCACCAGAGATCCGGCCGCCTTATCCATGTCCTCCAAAAAGATATTGATCCGGTAGCGCAGGGGTTGGTCCGTTGAATTTTCCAGGCCTACCGTAAAAATAAGCGAAGGTTGACCGCCATGCTCTCCCAGGGCACAGTCGAACTGGGTGAGTTTTACCTCCTTGACCACCTCCCAGGCTATCTCGGCATTGCAGTTTATTTTTTCTGGAGCGCCTTCTTCGGCGTACCCGGCCAACCAACACGTCCCAATCATACAAAAAACAAGCACTGCGGTCAGAGATGCCTTTTTTAAGTGTTTCATCCTGATACCTCCTTTCTTTATGGTTTACATCACGTCGCATTTACCTAAAACAGAAACACAAAACCCCGCTCTCACATGCGAGAGGCGGGGTCTGAAACACGATTTAAACCATTTATGGTCCTCCTGTTCAAAAGAAGACAAGGTTTTGTTGATTATACGTTTTGCTGGGGGCAAGAACTAATTTTCATTATCAGGAAATTATTCGGCAAGTCAAGACATACCTATTTTCATTCATCCATCGCCGCCGACGGCCATAGATAATAAAAGCCGGTATTGAATTGACCAAAAGCAGACAGAAAATCCACGGATATCAGTGACAAATTTCCACTTCCGAAACGGGTAGCCGTGTTGTACACATTATCGTCCGGATATTCGATCCGGCGATACACCACCAATTTTGCATTATCCGGGAGACCGGCCAGCTTTTTCGTATGGGATACAGCATCGTCTAAATATCCAATTTCATCAATCAGGCCCAATTCGATGGCTTCATTGGCGAGATAGACCCGTGCGGTGGAAATGTCCGCCATAATCGCAGGATCAAGTTTGCGATGCTTTGCAACTAAATCGACAAATCGTATCCCCAACCGCTGCACCAATTCCTGCAAAATCTCTTCTTCTTCGGCCGACGTCGGTCGAAAAGGGGAGCCCATATCTTTATTTTTACCGGATTTATTCACTTCAACGTCGACACCGATCTTATGCATAAGATCGGTCACTTTCGGACGGATGAAGATAACTCCAATCGAACCGGTTAACGTCGTAGGATGCGCCACGATATAATCAGCCGGCAAAGATATGTAATACGCTCCCGATGCTGCCAGACCCATCATAGCAACGACAACCTTATTGCCGGTTCGTTCCTTATACGCCAAAATTTCCTTGTAGAGGACATCGCTGCCGGTTACGGAACCACCCGGCGAATCGATTTTTAAGAGCACGGCTTTTACATTGTCATCGTCTTCCGCCAGCCTTAACTGTGATACGACTTCCTGAACCATACTGGGCCGCGTACGGATAAGGCCCTCGCGAGGTGCATCGGTGATAATGCCGCGCATGGGAATGACCACGATTTTTTCTCGGGCCTTTCCTTCAAGGGTAAATTCCCTGAGTGGATCGGCCTGGCTCGGAAAAAGACGTATTTTGGGAGCTGTACAGCCAATTGACAGTAGAACTAGTATCAAAACGACAACCACGGTTAACTTTCGCATAGGCTTATTCCTTTACTTTGGTTTTCAGGATGTCAGGGCGGATTGTAATGATGCCGTCAATACCCATGTCAATACCGCGAAGCATATCATTTCGATGATCAGGCGTCCACACAATGATTAAATTTTAATAAATATTTATCTGAAATCTCATTCATTGTTCACCTCTCTTCAAAACATCTAACCAATTCACTACGGTAATCATAAACGTTGGCGTTTTAAGGCAAAACCCCAAATGTTAACCTTAAACAAAGGAAAGGAGGCAATGACGATGAAACTGCCAAAAGGAACACTCGTAGCCGCTCTTATCGTTTTAGTGCTTTTCCCGGCCAGTGTACTGGCCGAGCCGATTACCATCAACTGGTGGTTTGCCCACGGAGGTCGGCTGGGGGAAAAGGTCCAGGAAATCGTCGCCGATTTCAATGCCAGCCAGAGCGATTATAAGGTGGTGGCAACCTATAAGGGAAACTATCATGATACCATGATGGCCGGTATTGCCGCTTTTCGAGCCAAGAACCCGCCACATGTCTTGCAGGTTTTTGAAGTTGGTACAGCCACAATGATGGCCGCCAAAGGGGCTATTAAACCGGTGTATGAAGTCATGTCGGAATCGGGGCTTCCGTTCGATCCGAAGGCCTATCTTCCAACCGTGACGGGTTATTATACAACGTCGGAAGGAAAAATGTTATCCATGCCCTTCAACAGTTCCACCCCCGTTCTTTGGTATAATAAAGAAGCCTTTAAATATGCAGGGCTGGATCTGGATAAACCGCCGCGAACCTGGCCGGAGGTCGCCGATTATTCCAGAAAAATAGTGGCTGCTTATGCAGACCAAGCCACCAAAATAGAGCCCATTGTTAAAGCGCTCAAAGAAGCGAAGGCGGCCCTGGAAAAGGCCGAGATGAAGGATAATGCCGCAAAAATTGATGAAATACTGGCTGAGACTCAAAGCGGCGTGATTACCGCGGGATTCTCAACATCATGGATCTCATGGATTCAAATAGAAAACTTCAGCGCCTGGCATAATGTGCCCATCGGAACCAAAGCCAACGGGTTCGATGGACTGGATACCCAGTTCGTCTTCAACAGCCCCCTGCATGTCAAACATATTCAGCAGCTGGCCGACTGGCAGAAAGAAAAAATCTTCGTTTACGGCGGACGGCGAAACATAGGTAATGGATTGTTTAGTTCCGGGCAGGTTGCTATGCATACGGAGTCCTCAGCCGGATATGCCGGTTTTAAAAAGACATGTAAGTTTGAACTTGGCACCAGCATGCTACCTTACTGGCCGGATGCAGCCGGTGCTCCGCAAAACACCATTATCGGCGGTGCAAGTCTTTGGGTATTACAAGGCCATTCGCCCGAAGAATATAAGGGCGTGGCGGCGTTTTTCAACCATCTGTCAAAGCCTGAGGTCCAGGCGGACTGGCATGAATTCACCGGTTATTTGCCCATTACACTGGCTGCCTATGATCTGAAAAAGAAGCAGGGTTTTTATGAAAAAAATCCCCAGATGGAAACGGCCCTGAAACAGATGACGCTGAACGCGCCCACTGAAAACTCAAGAGGTTTACGATTCGGAAATTTTGTGCAAATGCGTGACATTATGTACGACACTCTGGAAGCCATCTTCGCCGAGCAAAAAACCGCCCAGCAGGGCCTAGACGAAGCCGCTGAGAAAGGGAATCGATTATTACGCAAATTCGAAAGAGACAACAAGTAGCAGACCCCGAGTCAAGCAGGACCCATTTTTAAACGGATATGGGTCCTGCTCAAATCTTCCACAGGCTAAAGGTTTTCATGGAAAAAAGAGTCATTTTTAAAAACAAGGTCCTGCCGTATTTTCTGGTTGCGCCTCAAATCATCATTACCCTGGTTTTTTTCATTTGGCCCGCGTTTATGGCCCTGTATCAATCGGTCTTACGGGAAGACCCTTTCGGGCTCAAAACGGTCTTTGTCGGATTTGAAAACTTTAAATATATCTTCACCGATCCCATTTACCTTAACTCGATTAAGGTCACCATAATCTTCAGTTTTTCGGTTGCGGCCATCGCCATGTCGGCAGCGCTGTTTTTGGCCGTAATGGCCGATCGCACGATTCGCGGCGCCACGACCTACAAAACATTTATCATTTGGCCCTATGCGGTTGCACCGGTGGCTTCTGCAGTGATCTGGTACTTTCTGTTCAATCCCTCTATCGGGATGTTTTCTTTTTTCTTAAAGGCCATCGGGATTGACTGGAATTTTACGTTAAACGGCAGGCAGGCAATGGTTCTGGTGATCATTGCAGCGGCGTGGAAGGTCATTTCCTATAATTTTCTTTTTTACCTGGCCGGACTCCAGGCCATTCCAAAGTCATTTATCGAAGCCGCCGCCATAGACGGGGCTTCTCCGGCCAAACGTTTTTGGACGATTGCCTTCCCGCTGTTATCACCGACGGTCTTCTTTTTACTTGTCATGAATATGGTGTATGCTTTTTTCGAAACCTTTGGGGTGATCCATGCCATTACCGAGGGCGGACCCAATGAAGCCACCAATATTATGGTTTTTAAAATTTATCACGATTTTTTTCGAGGTTTGGACCTGGGCGGCTCCGCCGCCCAGTCGGTCATTCTGATGTTTATCGTGATTTCGCTGACGGTGATCCAGTTTCGCTATATCGAAAGAAAAGTTCATTATTAAAAGGGAATAGAAAATGGTCGAGCATCGACCCTGGCTCACTTTTTTAACCCATGCGGTTCTGATTTTGGGTTGCCTGGCGATTGCTTTCCCGATTTACGTCACCTTTGTGGCTTCGACGCATACACTCGAAGCAATCGCCGGTTCCTTCCCATTTTTACCCGGGCGTCATCTGATCGAAAATTACTACCAGGCGTTGACCGTGGGAAGTGGCGAAGTCGGCACCAGCGTGG
>WOR8_10004003_pt1 | contig 14354 bp, 13 predicted proteins | sample DeeMarSeWOR38_10_FD_19890 | JGI IMG/M metagenome (IMG submission 19890) | reverse complement strand
CCACCGTGATCTACGGCAATAATTACCGGACCCGTGAAATTTATGGCCGCGGCTTCCTGCCGGATAAGTTTCACGAATTCCCGCTGCGTGAAGCCTGTATATCCCCCGTCAACATCCACCTGATTGAGGGTGGCTGCGAAGTTCAAAGGTGCATTAGCCCGTTTCGCCGCCCGGAGTGCAGCGCGGATCACGGCCACTGAATTAGGACATACAGCAAACAGCGTATAATTTCTGGCTGAATGCGAGGAAAATTCTGATATCCTGTGCAGCAATAAATCCATTACCGGCATATGTTTTCGCCGTGCAACAGACCTTAATGTACTATCCAGTGAATATATTTTCTTCATCTATAGCTTATAATCATAAATATGCACCCCCTGAACCACCCGGGTAATGGTGCCGCTTACAGACGGGGTATCGGGCATCAAACCCAGTGCGAGGGATTTAAAGAATCCCAGTACCTGCGCCGGCAGTACACTGACTATGGCCAGCAAAGGTTCGGAAATTCTTGTGGCTTTCTCAGTAAAATAAATATTTAAATCGAGATCGGCTCTTTTCAATTTCTGCTCCGATATTCCCAACCGGAAAAGACCCTTTTCACTGCGGTTGATATCAGAGACCAGATCAGCCTCATAAAGGGATACATATTGATCACTTGAAAACAAAAATACGTTGAGCGTATCCCGATTTATAACCGCTTTCGGTCCGTGGCGAAATCCCAAAAATGAATCGAATTTACAGATTACGTGTCCATCGGTAAGCTCCTGCAGTTTCAGATGGGATTCACACGCACTGCCCTGCATTGGTCCGGAACCAAGAAAAACCGCGCGGTGAAAAGAACTGTCGGCCAAATTTCGCAGCCCAGGTAAAAAATGGGTAAAGAAGTACTTACCGTACTCAACAAAATTTTTTACAGCAGACTGCATGGATTCCAGAGGCATGCCCCCCAGCAGAATCAGCCCGGCAAATGTCATCGCGGTGAAGCTGCCGGTCATGGCCAGACTTTTGTCATCTGCCTCCGGCGGTAGGAGAAAACTGACACCGTTATTGCTGGATATCCGTTTCACCAGCTGACCTTCCGGATTACAGGTAATGACCAGATGAGCGACGTTACGGCAAAGTTGATTCGCCAGTTCCATCGTTGCGACACTTTCAGGACTGTTTCCGGACCGTGCAAAAGACACCAGAAGGGTTGGTCTTGTTCTGTTTAATACCAAATGGGGATGTGTAACAATGTCTGTTGTGGCGGCGGCACGGAACCGAAGACCGGTCGTTCCGTCCAGCCAACCGGCAAGAATTTCACCAATAAAAGCCGAAGTACCGGCACCGGTGAGGATAATATCACATTCCCGGCGGGCTATGAAATCGTCAATAAACAGCCTGATGGAACCATACGATTGCTGCAGAGCATCCCAGACTGCGCTCCATAAATCGGGCTGTCCGGCAATCTCCCTGGCCGTATGGATGCCTCCCCGCCTGGTCAGGTCGGAAGCAGAAATACCCAGATAGGATGAATTCATGGCAAATGACTTTCGTAACCTTTTGTTTAAAAATAGTTTTATTTCATTTTATTGTCAATATTTTTTTACAGCGTAGATCAGGCATGATTCAGGGAAAGCGTAGGATTATGTATCATTTTATTAATATTACATTTATATAACACAATTTAAACTGATGTGTTTTTACTTTTATCTTGCATTTATCAAATGGGAACAGTATAATTCCGAAAAATAAGGTTTCGTAAGTATTCAATATGAATCAAACACCTTCGACGGTTATTCGCCGTGCGGGTATCCTGGAGCAAATCCGCAAGGCAGGCAAAGTACAGGTTGACCTTTTAAGTACAGAATTTTTAGTTTCGGAAGTTACTATCCGAAACGACCTGACCCAGTTGGAAAAAAAGGGATTACTGATTCGAACCCGCGGCGGTGCTATATATCGTGAACGTGTGGGATTGGATTACGATTTTAGCGAAAAACAAAAGAAAAACTTCCATCTGAAGGAAAAGATCGGTGCCCGGGCAGCCCGTTATATAAATGAAGGGGATGCTATATTTCTGGATTCCGGTTCCACCACGATGGAAATCGCCAAACAATTGGATGGATTTGCCCAGCTGACCGTAATAACAAATGCATTGCCTATTGCAGGGCATCTTGCACGGTATAAAAATATCAAAGTGATTGTTCCCGGAGGGTATCTGCGGGAAAATTCCCTGTCTCTGGTCGGCTCCCTGGCCGAGCAGAATACCTCAGGATTCTTTTGTGACAAACTATTTCTCGGCGTCGATGGATTTGATTCCCGTTATGGACTGACCACACCAAACCCGGAAGAAGCACAACTGAACCGGACAATGATCGAACATGCGCAGGAAACGATCGTCGTAACCGACTCCAGTAAATTTTTACATCGCAGTCTGGCACTGATCGCGCCGATTAGTAAAATTCATACCGTCATTACAGATCGTGGGATACCGTCTGGAGAAAAGGAAATATTACAGGAATCGGGAATTCAGTGTATACTCGTCTGATCGTGACCTAAAAGTATGCGGAGGAAGATCTGACAATGGAGAAAAAACCCTGGCTCATTTATGCCCTGATTACCACCAGCTTCTGGGGTGTATGGGGGGCTTTCATCGAGATTCCGGAAAAAGCCGGCTTTCCGGCCACCCTTGGCTATTCTGTCTGGGCACTGACCATGATACCATGCGCCATTGTCGCGTTATCGATTATTAAATGGAAACTCGAATATGACCTGCGATCCATTTTCCTCGGATCATCGGTCGGTTTCCTAGGGGCGGGTGGACAACTCATTCTTTTTCAGGCTTTACGCGACGGTCCGGCATACCTGGTCTTCCCGATTATATCCTTATATCCGGTCGTTACAATTCTGTTTTCGGTGTTCTTTCTGAAAGAAAGAACAAACCTCAGACATTGGATCGGTATTGGAACAGCCCTGATTGCCATTCTATTTTTGTCGTACCAGGAACCGGAAGCCAATAATGTCCGGGGCTATCTGTGGCTTATCCTGTCCCTCTTTGTATTTTTGATGTGGGGCATTCAGGCATATGTCATGAAATTTTCCAATGAAACGATGAAGGCTGAAAGTATTTTCTTCTATATGATGCTGACAGGGGTTCTGCTGATACCGGTGGCTTTGCTGATGACGGATTTTGATCAGCCTGTCAACTGGGGATTCAAAGGGCCCTATCTCGCGGCGATGATCCAGATTCTGAATTCAGTCGGGGCATTGACTTTTGTATACGCCGTACGGTACGGCAAGGCGATCATCGTCGTTCCGATGACTGCGCTCGCACCGGTGATCACCATCATCATCTCGTTGATCATCTATGCGGTTATCCCCCACTGGATCATCATCACCGGTATGATACTCGCTGTCTTCGCCATCTATCTTCTCGCAGATTAATAAATAAAGAAGGGCACTTTTCGGTGCCCTTTAAACGAAATAACATGAATAAACCCGTATCTTTAACAGCAGGATTTTCAGGCCTCCTTGTAAATCCATCCGCCAACCAGAGAGGCAATGATCATTTCAACCAGACCTATGATGCCCCATAAGAATAGCATTCCCGCTGGAAACAGCCCCATCATTTGATATCCAAGCAATGAAACCAGCATACCGCCGATCCAGAACGCCACCGCTACGATCACAGCTGTCTTCGGTCCCGGACCGAACCGCGGTCTGGCTGCGGCATAAAAGAAAACCAAAACCAGCCCCGATAGTAAACTGACAACAAGCGTCAATATCATAGCAGCGGCACTCATTTCCACAGCGAGGTTATGGGCCTGCATCGCGGTTTCCATATCTTCCATGTACAGCATACTTGCGAGACCCTCAAGGATCCATACAACGATTCCTGCTACAATACCCCCAAGAAGCCAGCGAACAACATTAATACCCTTCATGTTTCCTCCCAGGTTAAGTTAAAATTGAATCGTGAGATGCATCATTGGAAAAAGCCAAAATCCAAATTTCGGGATTAATATCGTAACCTTTATGGTGATAATCCAACTGATTTTTTTAAAAACGGTATTGAACAAAAATATAAAATAACGCAATTATTTCGGTTTCTGGTCCCTGGATTCTGAATCCTGATTTTTGGAATTAACGAGTAAACGCAAAATCTGAACGGCAGCAAATGCAGCACCAAAACCATTATCAATATTGACGACGGTAATCCCGCTGGCACATGAATTCAGCATGGCCAGTAAAGCGGTAACCCCCCCAAACGAAGTGCCATAACCACTTGATGTCGGCACAGCAATTACCGGAACCGAGACCATGCCCCCGATAACAGAAGCAAGAGCGCCCTCCATACCCGCTATTACGATAATTACCCCAGCCGATTGTATTTTATCTTTGTAACTAAACAGCCGGTGTATACCTGCAACTCCCACATCATATATTTTAATAGGTTCAAAACCCATAGCATATGCTGTCTGGTAAGCTTCTTCTGCAACCGGAATATCAGTCGTACCGGCAGTAATAATGATCAATTTTTCATGCAATGCGGTATATTTTTGTTTTGGCTCGGTATAGATAATTCTGCCTGATGCATTGAATTTTAGGTGTTTATACTTTTTTTTAAGTTGATTATACAGCGTTTTGCCGGCATGGGTTGCCAGCAATGTATGCTCCCTTTTCAGAATAGCATCCACGATCTTTGCGACCTGATGTGTTTCTTTACCTTCACAATAGATAACTTCCGGAAAACCTTGGCGAAAAATACGATGGTGATCAACATGCGCAAATGTAAGATTTTCGAACGGAATCGATTTAAGATATTCCAGAACCTGCTGTGTGTCTTTCTTGCCCTGCCGGTATTCTTCTAACAGTTTGATCAGTTTATCCATTTCGCGTGAATTTTAATCACAAAATTGTCTGTCATGATGACCAGCTGTCCATTACGGCTGGAATTCATAATTCATATATTCGGGCAGTAACCGATAATCACCAAAACCGCTGCGATCGGCAAAAACAAATATCTTCCTTAGCGAGTAATAACGCCAGACTATATACGGAACCGAGTCCAGTTCAAACGGATGACGCTCAATATCGTCGGGGTATCCGAATTTGATTAATATTCTTCCCCGATCTGAGAGCCATCCTCCTTCATTAAAATTTGAGAATTCCCGATTGGCATAATTCACCCGCCTGTAGTATTCCTCCATCAGTTCATTCAACGTGGTATTGGGATTAGGATCCCGGCTGGACCAGAATGAAAGGAAAAACCTTTTTTGATCTTCAAGCGGAGCATCCATATATTTGTCAACAGAATCCTCGGATACAATATATCGCATCTGTTTTAATGCTGTGGTGATATCATCTTCTGTCTCCGGCACATTTACCCAAAAAAATGAGAGGGTTTTTACACGTTCGATTTCCGTATTATCGCTTTTTATATCCACGAAGCATTTGTATGTATTACGCTGTAATCTTTTTTTATCGATCTTAAAAACGATACCATTAACCGCTTTTTTCAATGTCTGGTTTACGGTTGTATCGATGGGAATATCGCCTTTCATATCTTCGAGCCGATAGCTGATCTCCACATTTTCCGGGATCATCTTGGCAAACAGATCGAAATATACGTAGAAAAATTCTTTCTCCCGGCTGAAATTGTCTCTAACCCGCGGAATAATATCCTTTATATTGCCGAATTCATCCAGTTCAAAATTGTTTAAAAAAAGTAAGTCACTGGCGGCAACATGCTCATCGCGCAGATCAGTTACATTGAATTCCTGATTACGGCTTATGGTCTGTTTTGATATGAGGTCGGTCACCCGGAATTTAAGATTATACACACCGGGGCTGAGATCCATTGCACGGGTCAGTGAAATCCGCTCCGTACGGCTGTTGGTTTGAGCGAAATCCTGGACATATACATCCTGATTTACTAATCTTGCGGTAATCTGCTCGTCATCTTCATTATATATCGCTGCAATCAACTCAAATTTGGCTATGTACCCGTCCGATGTGTCACTTTTAATAAAAGTTAAATCATCATACATGATCTCCACAAAAACCTGTATTTTCGGTGTGGCAGCTTCCAGGTTGAAGGTGCGGAACAGTTCGACTTCGAAGAACGGCAGACCAACTCCGCTATACTGTGATCCACCATAAAATTGAGCGCGTGAAAGATCCGCACCGGTTACTATTATCAGCATCATTATAGCGGCAAATCGCAATTTCATGATGCATGCTCCTTTATTTAAGGTGATACAAACTTTCCATATATTTCATATTCTGTTGCATCCACAATCTCCACTTCCTGAAAAGTTCCTGCAAGGTCTTCGCTGCCATTAATCGCCTCAATAATAACCTCATTATCAATCTCAGGCGCGTCCTGTCTGCGTCGTCCCGAGTAGATACCCGCAGAATGATTATATTCATCGATTAACACAACCTGGCGGCTGCCAATCAGCTTCCGGTTGTTTTCACGCGAAATACACTGCTGCAGTTCCATCAGCTGCTTTTGTCGCTCCATTGCCGCTTTTTGGGATACTTTACCCGTCAGATCAAAAGCGTATGTATCTTCCTCGTCAGAATATACAAAACTGCCCAGACGGTCGAAACGAATTTCTTCAATAAAGGCCATTAGTTCATCAAAATCCTCGGCAGTCTCTCCCGGATGTCCGACTATCAAGGTTGTTCGTAATGCTATATCCTGACGAATTGTTCTGATGAGTCTAAATAACTTCCGAAGCGATGTCCCCGTCTCCGCCCTCCGCATCAGTTTCAGAACCTTGTTACTGGCATGCTGAACTGGCATATCCAGGTACGGAATGACACTTTCATATCGATTCATTAATTCGATATAAGCGATGGGGAAATTGCCCGGATACCAGTAGAGTGGTCTGATCCATTTAAACAGCTGGCGTTCGGCAAGTGATTCAATCAGTTTTACAATCTGTTGCCGGCCGGTTAAATCCTTTCCATAGTAGGATGTGTCCTGCGATACTAGGATCAGCTCCTGAACACTCTGTGAGGCAAGATTTTCGGCCTCAGATAAGATATCTTCTGCTGATCGGCTGCGATGCTTGCCGCGTATCCTGGGTATTGCGCAGAATGAACATGTATGATTGCATCCCTCGCTAATCTTAATATAGGCATAATGATTCGGTGTTGTGATCCGGCGCATACGGTACATGTCTTCCGGATAATAAGAATTGTCACCCAGCGCTGCCAGAATACGCCCATAGTCTTCAGTTCCGAACACACCGTCAACTTCCGGAATATCCCGCATGATCTGATCTTTATACCGTTGTGTCAGACAGCCGGCAACAAATACCTTTCTGGATTGCTTATCGTTTTTGAGTTGCAGCGCTTCAAAAATGGCCTGTATTGACTCCTGCTTGGCAGATTCAATAAAACCGCAAGTATTAATAATAATAATATCGGAATCTGCGGCTTTGTTGGTCATCTGATACCGGCGATGGAACAACTGTCCGGTCAAGACTTCTGAGTCCACCAGATTTTTCGCACACCCCATGGAAACAATATGTACTTTTTTCATTCTCGTAAAAATAAAGCCTGCACAAATAATTGAGGATCGAAAAGCGCCATGTCGTCAATTTTTTCACCGGTACCGATATACTTTACCGGTATACCAAGTTCCCGGTTTATCGCCAGTACGACACCACCTTTTGCTGTACCATCCAGTTTTGTCAGGAAGATACTATCCACCCGGGCAGCATTTTTAAACTCGCGTGCCTGATTAATGGCATTTTGTCCCGTACCGGCATCGAGTGACAGGATGACTTCATGCGGCGCTTCTGGTATCTGTTTCTGAATAACCCTGAATATTTTATTCAATTCAGCCATCAGATTACTTTTTGTATGCAGCCGGCCCGCCGTGTCGACAATGAGGTAATCAACCCCTCTCGATTGAGCTGCGGAAATCGCATCGAAGACTACGGCGGAAGGATCAGCGTTTGCTTGATGATGGATCACTTCACAGCCAATCCGCTCACCCCAGATCATTAGTTGTTCAATCGCAGCGGCCCGAAAGGTATCGGCTGCTGCGAGCAGCACCTTTTTATTTTGTGATTTTTGATAATATCCCAGTTTGGCAATCGAAGTGGTTTTTCCCGTACCATTGACGCCTACCATCATGACAATATTTAATCCGTCAACCGCATCACTGGTCGCCGGTTTTAGCAATATACCTGCGACCTCTTCCTGGATAAGAGTTTCCAGTTCTTCACTGCTTTCGTATTTCTCCGCACGTACTCTCTGCTTGAGCATATCAATAATATACAAACTCGTGTCAACACCTACATCACCGCTGATCAAAATTTCCTCGAGTTCCTCGAGCAGTTCATCATCGATCTTACGCTTGGCAATGAAGATTCTGTTGATCTTGCTAAAAACCCCTTCTCTGGTCTTTTTTAATCCGGATTGTATTTTTGAAAATAAGCCATTCATTTTTTTAAATTCTTAATTCAAAATTTTCCGTGTTGGCTGCGGTTATCCTTCATTTGCCTTTTTAATATACCCAGGTCCACCTGCTGGATTTACCCGATATGGTATTATTAACCCTTTTATGGCATCCCTTTATTCCGTTTCTGACCCGGCTTTACTGAAAACCGGTCTTGCCGGAACGAATCAAGAACCTTAACTATGCCAATATTCTTTACGCTTCGCGTGAAAATGGACTGAATAATTTAGCCACTTCAAGTACGAGTGCGGGTTTATATTTTAATGCCGTCTGAAATATTTTTATCAGAGTCTGCTGCTTCTGCGGGAGTCTCTGGATGGCTCTGGCGGTTTCATTGAGATCCTGATCGCTCAACTTTTGGATCGCAAGTTTGATTTTGTAGTATAAACGCTGGTTTCTTCCCACCCGGTTGTCCCACATTTTTTCATACCGGTTGAGGAATTTTTCAGACACATTACCTTTAAGCACGGCCTCGGCAGCAACCTGCCCTGCCATCCTGCCGCCCACCATGGCACCGGCGATACCGCCGCCGCTGATCGGATTTGTCTGGCAGGCAGCGTCTCCTGCCAGCAGTATTCCTGCTCCTGAAATACGTGACGGCCGATTGGCGCACGGTACTCCGCCAATACTTACACTGAGACACGGTGCGCCGGGTAAATACCGCTCAATAAACTTATTGAGTCTTTCCTCCGGTGAAATGCCGTGAATCTGGTTTCCGGCTATTCCAAGCCCCACATGTGCGCGATCTTCTCCCTTAGGAAAAATCCATGCATATCCTCCGGGAAAATCGGTCTGCGAAAAATAAAATACACACATATCCTGTTCGACCGGCAGGTTTCCAAGCGTTACCTGGTAGCAGCTCTCCATATCACGCAGGGCAACTGAAGTTGAGATACCAGCCCAGCGACCCAATCTCGACTCGACACCATCCGCCGCAATTATCACCTGTCCCTTAATTTCTGTTTCGCTGCCGTCGATCTGACACTTCACTCCCGATACCTTGCCACCGTCGAACAATAGCCCCGTGACATTGGCCCCGGTTTTTATGGCAGCCCCTGACTTTGCAGCACGCGCCGCCAGATCCGCATCAAAGTGTTTTCGATCGAGTACATATCCTCTTATATCAACCCTGGGATAAATTTCGGTGCCATCGGGTGCCACAAATTTAAATCGTTTAATAGAGGCGCTTATCCAGTGCTGACCGAAATCCTGCGGGAAGAATTCTTGCAGAACGTCTTCCCCGATTGCTTCTGCGCAGCGTACCGGACAACCTATTTCGGGATCCTTTTCAAGTAAGAGGACGGATATGCCCGCCTCCGCTGCAGTATGTGCCGCCAAGGACCCGGCAGGACCGCCCCCCACGACAATGATATCGTATTTCTGATTACCCCTCATAAATCTCCAGCGCCTTTACCGGACAAATCAATACACAGTAACTGCAGGATGTACAGATATCCTCCTCAATTTCCAGATATGCTGCGCCGAGGTTCATACAGTTCTCAGGACAGACACCGACACAGGTACCGCAGAAATCACATCGGTCGTTATCGACCTGAATCATACTATTTACCTAAAAAATTTGGATAGCTGAAACCGAATCGTTTTTTATAGTATAACCGGGTTCCAAAAAATCCGGTGATCATGACGATTAAATACAGCGGCCATTTCAGACACATAGCCAATGCAAAGAAAAATATACCGAATTTGGTTGTACGGATCGAATCGGATATTTCTCTCGTCCATAAGGTCCGGACAAAAAATGGCAGAGATAATGCATAAAAAACGGCAGCCTGCATATCTTTTAGCAAAATTACCGCAAATGTTCCCCCGAGATAGAGCATGAACGAAAAAAGGATTACCTTTTCATGGCCAAAAATCACCGCCAGTGTTTTTTTACCGGCAGCACGATCACCCTCTATGTCCGGAAAAGTTGTAAAAAAATATAATGCAGTATTGAAACAAATATAGGGAATAATATCATGTAATATTTCCGGATGCCAGGGATTTACCGCCAGCCAGCCGGCAGCAAAAGCAAGTCCGCCCATGGCAGCATTGGCAATCAGACTTCCCCATGGTCTGTTTTTGAGATTAAAAGGGGCGTAATTATAGAGGATACCGGTGAACAGAAAGAACAGGAGATAGATGATGCCGACTTCCGTATTCAGATAAAAACCCATAATAACCGCCGCAGCAGAAAGAATGAGAACTTCGAAAAAGGCAGTTTTGACCGGTATCATGCCTTCGGCGATAAAAAAAAGTTTCCTGTTTTTATGATCGCTTTCTATATCGCATATCTGATTGATTACGAACGTACTACCCATCAGCAGTCCAAACGAGATCATCAATATCCCCAATTGTGGATAATCGATCTCGGGCTCTGCGATCATTAGCTGATAAAGACTGCCTTTATAAACAATCAGATAGCCGGCGAGCAACGTAGACCATCCGGGGAAAAACAATATGGGACGCAGTACAAAAAAATAATCGAGCAATGCCAGACGATCACGACTCATTGCGTTCTTTCATTTGCTCTTCCTCAATCGGAATCGGATAATCACCACTAAAACAAGCAGTACAATAATCTTGACCGTTTTCCTTGGGCATAGCACTGAGCATCTGCTCGGTGGAAAGGTAGGCCAGTGAGTCTACCCCAAGATATTTTTCGATTTCCCCGACAGATTTTTTATTGGCGATCAGTTCATCCAGTGTTGGGAAATCCATACCATAAAAGCAAGGATATTTAATGGGCGGTGAACTAACCCTGACATGCACCTCGCTGGCCCCCGCATCCCGCAGCCGTTTAACCAATCCCCGAAGTGTGGTACCGCGGACAATCGAATCATCGACTATGACCAGACTACGGTCTTTGACCACACCGCCGACGGCATTGAATTTAATACGGACATTCATATCACGCAGTTTTTGTTTCGGATGAATGAACGTGCGACCGACATAGTGGTTTCTGATCAGACCGATTTCGAATTTTGCCTTACTGCGCGCTGAATAACCGAGTGCTGCAGTATTGCTGCTGTCCGGTACACTGATCACAATATCCGCATTGCATGGTTTTTCCTCGGCCAGATTTTTACCCAGTTTGCGCCGGGTTTTATCTACATATTCGCCGAATATCTGACTGTCAGGCCGTGAAAAATATATGAACTCAAATACACAGTGACGCGGCTCCGGTTTTTCCAACAGTGAAAAAGACCGCATGCCGGTTTCATCCACAACGAGCATTTCCCCGCATTTTACATCACGTTCATAGCCGGCGCCGATCAGGTCAAATGCACAGGTCTCACTGGCGAAAATATAGCTCTCTCCCTTACGTCCGATAGCCAGTGGTCTGAATCCGTGAGGATCGCGCACCGCAATCAGTTTTTTTTTGGTAAGAAATACCAGCGAAAATGCCCCTTTAATCTGGCTGGTTGCTTCAATAATTTTTTCTTCTATGGTTTTTTTGTGGGATTTGGCAACCAGATGCAGAATCACTTCACTATCCGTAGTGGTCTGGAAAATAGATCCCTGGTCCTCCAGCACATTTCTCAGCCAATGCGAATTGACCAGATTACCATTATGTGCCACACCAATCGTTCCCAGTTTATGATTCACCACTATTGGTCCTATATTCTGTATTGTAGAAGAACCTGTCGTAGAATACCGGTTATGCCCGATTGCGATATGCCCGGGTAAGTTGCTGAGGATTTTGTCGTCGAAAACGTCCGAGACCAATCCCATACCAAGCTGTTTATAGATCTGATGCCCGTCACTACTGGCAATTCCCGCGCTCTCCTGTCCACGGTGCTGCAGAGCGTAGATTCCCAGGTAAGCCCATACGGATGCCTCCGGTGATCCGAAAACGCCAATAATTCCACAAAACTCCCTTGGATGATCATCATCAGGATACATATATATGCGTTCCTTTAAATCAAAATCAGATTAACTTAATATGGTTGGAAAAAATCCATGGACGGTTTAAATAATAAGCTTCGACCCGGTACACACCCGGCTGATCCACCTCGAAAACCAATTCCTGTCCTTTCTGAACACTGATTTTTTCACCGTTCCGGATTACATGTACCAGCGCCGTTTGCGGCAAATTTACATGCAGATGGGTATATTTATCAAATTTTAATTGACCACCAATATGCACCCGTTTATGCCTGTTCTCGGCATAAAAGCGGAATCCCCGGGCATCCCCGCAATAATAATTTGATATGAAACACTGACAATTGAATAAACTGTGATAAATATTTTTGATATCGGAACTATAACTTCCCTCACCCGCCAGCGCCTGCTCCGTCAGGATATGCGATCTTATAGTTTTAAACAACACTTTGTATCGAAAAATAGTGATCTGGATCAGACCCCACAAATGATACAGATGACCATGGGCATCCACCCCCCCGATCCCCACCACCGGACGTACCATGTTGACTTCATCCCATTTGCCCAGAGTTTCGGGCATTGGTGAAATAATCGATCTGCGAGGATGCAGAGCCCGCCAATATTTATTAAAATGCGTTAGACCCTCCATCCATTCAGACATTTGATTCCAAATTTCTATCCCGTTAAAGTGGCTTGATTCCCATACCTTCCAGGGATATGGAGGATATTTTTTGATTGCCGAACGCTTTTCATCCGGATGCGCAATAATACCATAGCCACCCCGGCGACTTACCTCTTCAACATATTCCAGAGGGCTGACTCCCTGCGGCAGCTCATCATCCAGATTGAAGGCGAGATAGTGATTCAGATCATCCGCATCGTTAATCTCATATCCGATGATTACCAGCACCCCGTCATACCAGCCTTCGAGCTGATCACGCTTCGGCTGAAGCGTATTGTGATCGGTGAACATTAAAAAATCCAGATCGACTTCACCGGCGATCCGCGCAATCTCAGGGATCGGACGGGATCCATCACTATACGTGGAATGAATGTGAATTACGCCCACGTATTCATGTAGTTGATCATGCATATCCAATCAGCTTTTCAAGGGATCAGAAAATAAAACCATAAGTCAGCCGTAAAAATTATAATTGATTCGCGATTAAATATTCCCTGCGCGAGGTCCGGTCCTGCAATCCGCACCTGTCCTCAGGAGATATAGGAAGTGCAGAACCTGCCTGAATGAGCTTACTTTACGGATCTTCCTGACAGTTTATTTTCGTTTGGAAATGATGGTTAAATATGCCTGCAGGTTTGATCCCTTTTGGTTAATCCTGTTTTTCTTTCTTCTGTAATTACTACCCCAGATCATTGTATATTCAATAAGATTACACCTATGGTTATACCAACCATATTGGCAATCAGATCCTTCCATGAAAAGAAATTATTCGGGCTGGTATGATCGAACACCTCCTTGGCTATTCCTAAACTGAATGTAATACCGATTCCATACCGTATTGCCTCCTTATGCGATACATTGAATCGGCGCATAGCGATCTGGGCAGAAAATGTTGTGGCAATCATACCACCCGCAAGATGTCTGGCCTTATCCTCACTTAACCAGATATCCCGGATATCCGTTTCACCTTTAACCGGACTATTGCTTACTTCAGCATGCAATCCGTGGAATGCGGCAAAAAGGAAAATTAGCGGTAAATAATGTTTAAAATTCAATTTTCACCCCCAGCATCGGTATCAGTTGTTCACGGACCGGAAACAGCTGATACGTTAATTCCATCGCTTCATCGAATTTATATAAATTTGCTTCCACATAAGCATCAATCATAATCAGAACATATGTCAAACCAAGATCCCAGCTGTGAACGAGGCGACGATCCTTATAATAGCCTTCTCCGGTTTCGCTGTACTTCCTCGAATAGTTTATTACATTATAGGCAAAAGTCGAGAAAACGCCAAATGATACGACGGCTTTTATATATGACTCGTT
>WOR8_10008633_pt1 | contig 14355 bp, 11 predicted proteins | sample DeeMarSeWOR38_10_FD_19890 | JGI IMG/M metagenome (IMG submission 19890) | reverse complement strand
TCCCCGGCTCGGTGGCCAGGTCGTCCATGCGGACCCGGTCACCCAGCAAGGCACCGCCGGTAAACGGACTGCTCGGGTCCACCGCGATGATCTCCACCGTCAGGCCTCGATCCCGATACCGGCGAGCTAGCGACGCGGTCAGGGTGGACTTCCCGGCGCCCGGCGGACCGGTGATGCCGATCCGGCGCGCCGCTCCGACCCCGGTGTGCAGCGCCTCCAGCACCGACTCGAAGCCCGGCCGGTGGTTCTCCACCAGGGAAATCGTGCGCGACAGAGCCAGGGGCTGGCCGGACTTGAAACGCCCGACGAGATCCCGCTGAGCCGCGGTCAATGCAGCGAGTCCCGGGTCAGTCACGAATGCCCCGACCTGCCGTCTCAGCGGGTGCGCAGGATCTGCAACCGCGGCTCGACGGCTTCAGCCAGCGTCGTGCCTGTTCCCGGCTCGACCAGCTCGATCCGGGTGCCCGAACCGGCCTGCGTAGAGGCGATTTCGAGGTACAGGCCGGTGCCGGTATACAACCGCGCGTCCACGGTGTCGGCGCGTGACAGATTCTGTCGGATCGGGACGAGCGGGAAGCCGCCCGCCGGGGGATTGACCGCGAGCCCGATCCGGGACTCGAACACATCCCGGAGGCGGTAGGACGCCAACTGGAGCTCCGCCGGCGGCGTCACATCTTCCCGTCCCGCCGCGACCAGCATGGTGGACCATTGTATCGCCAGTGTCTCGAACGGTTCGCCGAACACCTGCTCCACGGCATCGCGAGAATCGGACGCCGACGAGGCGATCAGGGCCCGGACCCGGGCGGCCTCGGCCGTCGAACCGTCATCGAAGCGGTCCAGCAGGTAGCGCAGGAAGCTCCAGGACGCGCCGCGCATGCGGAACGTGTTGAAGTCGAGCGGATCCGACGCGTTCAGCAGTGCCGCCGTGTCGGCCGGCGCCTGCAGATACTGGCTCAGGTTGAACCAGTTGTTCAGATAGTACTTGTTGAACACGTCCACGCGGGCCTGGCTCTGCAGCAACTGCTCTCCGCTCAGCGCCGTGCCCGGCTCGAAACCGTTCACGGCATGCCCGACCATCTCCTCGGCGAGGTGCGACAGGCCCTCGTTGATCCATACATCCTGCGCGCCGCCATTGCCCCGCTGCGCGTTGATCAGGTGCTGAAACTCGTGGGCCACCGTGTTGTCGGTGATCCTGCGGACCTGCGCCTTCGAGATTCCATCGCCGGCCGCAGCCGTGAACTCGCCTTCCGGATCCGGGACCATCAGGTAGAACATCTCGGCCCGGTTTCCCGCGGCGGAGCCAAGATCCAGTGGACAGGTGAACCCGGCGATGAAGCTCTCGGAATAGTCGTCGGACAGACGGTTCACCCCGGACGTGTAGAGCAGCACCACCCGACCGCCGTTGCCGTCGATGTCCGCGGGCGTTCCGAAGTAGGCGACATCCGTGCCGTAGATCACATCATCGAAGACGTCTCCGATCTGCCGGTATTCTTCCGTGGAAAGCGTGACGGCCGTCTGAACGTCCTCCACGATCACCGCGCGATCGCTCACGTGCCGGACGATCCCTTCCACGCTGTCCGGCGCGTTCGGAAAGTCACGGTCCGAAACACACGCGAAGGCGTAGGTGAGCCGCTGGCCGACCACCGGCACGTCGAAGAGGCCGCCGGAAGCCGAACTCGCAGTCATGCGGATCTGCGGAAGAATCGGCTTCTCCAACCGGCGCAGCCGGGAATCCATTGCAGCCTGGCCGGCGCGCCAGGCGGCCTCGAGTCCCGCTGTGGGAGCCGACGAAGCGGCCGCGCTCGAGGGGATCCTGGCGAGGTCCGGCCCGGCGAGGTCGTCCGGCGGGGTGATGCGGAGCTCCATCGGATGGAAGCCCAGCCTCCGGGACATGGAGCTGACGACCATTTCGTAGGCGGCTCCAGCCCCGAAGTCCGGGAACTCGAGACAATCGACGGCTGCAGCTCCTTCGAAAATCGCGGTCTCGCCGGGAACCAGATCGAGGATCCGGCACTCGGGCGGCACAACCAGACCGGAAGGCCCCGTCGTGTCGGAGCCGCAGCCGGCGAAGAGCGCCGACAGGCAGGCGGCGGCCGCGGCTCGCATGGCAGTCCTGGTCATCTATGAAATCTCCCCAGCCCTGGATGCCCGACTCGATCGATCCGGCATCCATCAATCATAACCCATTCCAGCCTGAAATGCGCCTGTTTTGAAGGACTTCCACAGATTCGGTGTCTCGTCGGCGCAACACAGTTCAGAGCAGAACGGCCGTGGCCAGACCCAGGAGCAACAGGAAGCCGGAGAGATCGGTGAGTGCCGTGACGAATACCGACGAAGCGACGGCCGGATCGATCCCGACGCTTTCGAGTGCGATCGGAAAGAAGGCGCCGGCGAACGACGCCACTACCATGTTGCCCCACATCGCGAACAGCACGACGGCCCCGAATTGCATCCCCGCACCGAACAGGAAGTGTCCGGCCGTGGCCGCGACCAGGCCGACCAGCAGACCGTTGAGCAGGCCGACGAGGGCTTCCTTGCCCACGACTCTCCACAGCTGATCGATCGATTCGTCCGATTCTGCTGATACCGCCATACCACCGAGGCCCCGATCGAGGCGGTGGCGAGGTTGAGCATGAGCCAGGGAAGACGGCTCCGGATCGCGTCGAGCGTGGAGCCCCGGACTTCCTCTTCGTCGGAAACGGCGGCGAAGCGCAGGATGTCCTCGGTCGACTCCGCCTCGATGACGTCGATCACATCGTCGAACGTCACCCGGCCTACCAGCCGTCCCACCGGGTCGACCACGCCGATCGAGGGCATGTTGTAGCGGGCCAGTACCCTGCCCACGTCCTCCTGGTCGTCGGTGACCCGTACCACGGCCATCGGGTCTTCCGTGATCTCGAGAATCGGGAGCTCCGGATCCGAGATCACCAGGTCCTGCAGCGCCACCACCCCCCTCAGCACGCCATCGGGCCCGGTGACGAAGATCGTGTAGAAGTCGAAGTCTTCCTGCGCCTGCCGCCGGATCTCCTGGATCGCCTCGATCGCCGTGAGATCGGATGGGACCGCGATGACATCGTGCGTCATGATGCCGCCGGCGGATTCCTCCGGATAGCCGAGCAGCGTCTCGATCTCCGCTGCGTCCGGAACCGGAAGCGACGACAGGATCCTCGCCTGATCGTCCGGATCGAGCTCACCGATGATGTCGGCTGCATCGTCGTCGGCCATCTCTTCGACGATCTCGCCGATCCGACCCGGCCTGAGCTGGACGAGCAGCTCACCCGGCTTCTCGACATCGTCCATCTCGGCCAGGGCATCCGCGGCGAGGTCGGCAGGGAGGAACTCCACCAGCGCGACCCTCTGCTCCGGCTCCAGCGCCTCGATCAGGTCGGCCAGATCGCTGCCGTGCTGGTCGTTCAGGTAGCCGCGCAGCGTGTCTTCATCGTGCCGGAGCAGCAGGTCCCGCACGCGCTCGGTGATCGCGGCGATCCTGTCCGTCGACTCGGTCATGATCGATCCCCTGCGGGCACAGTCGCAGGGGTCGCGACGCCTACGGAGAGCACGAGCTTCAGTCCGTCCTCGACGCTCATGCCCAGGCGCCGCACCCGGCTGCGGGGAACGATGAGCAGATATCCCGAGGTCGGGTTGGGGGCGGTGGGAAGAAACACGTTCACGGATGGCTCGCCGATGACCGTCTCGAGTTCTGGCGGCGTGCGCGCGGTCTCGAACGCCAGCGCCCACATCCCCGGGCCGGGGAATTCGATCAGTGCGCAGTGCTGAAACAGCTTCTCTTCCCTCTCCAGGACCGACTGCACGATCTGAGCGGAAGCGGAATAGATCCGGCGTGCGAAAGGAAGCCGGGTCAGCCCGGTGTTCCACCAGTAGAGCAGACGCCGCCCGACCGCGATCTGCGACAGCCAGCCGATCGCCACCACGATCGCCAGGAGGACGAGCAGCCCGAGCCCGGGTATGTGACGGCCTTCGACCGTCGGCAGGTGACGGCCCAGAATCGGGTCGAGTCGCTGGAACAGCCACACGAGAACGAAGGCCGTCACCCCGACCGGAGCGATCACGACCAGACCGGTGACGAAGTAACGGCGGAGTCTGTTAAGAAACGACCTCATGTACGACTCCCGGGCCCGACGGTGGCTTGAGCGGCGCGCCCCGACAGGCTAGCCGCAACTCAGACCCCGAAGCAACTCCTCCTGCAGCAGATACATATCGGAGGACTCGCGGCCAGCGCCCTCCGGGTGGTCGTGGCCGAGCACGTGGAGCGTGCCGTGTAGGACGAGGCGCAGCAGTTCCTCTCCCGGCGCGATTTCCCGCTCGGCGGCGTTCACCCTCGCCGTCTCGACGGAGATGTAGACATCCCCGAGCACCGATCCCGGGTCACCGAGCGAGAACGCGATCACATCCGTGGGGCCGGCTCGATCCAGCCAGCGGGCGTTCAGCTCTGCGATCTGCGCATCGTCGACGAACGAGATGGACAGCTCGCCCGTCGTTGCGCCGGCACCGGATTCCAAGGCTGCGCGCACGGCCCGCACTACGTCGCCCCTCGTCAGTCCGGCCATGGGCCAGCGCTGGACTCCATTGACGTGAACGACTACGCCCGCGTCCCCCTGCGCACCCGGTTCCAGGCCGTCGGAGTGACGCTCAGACCCGGGCATCGACAGGGGCATCCGCGGCTACCGCGGCGCCGTCCGCCGGCGGCCGACCTCTCAATTCGAGATCCTCACCCGCGACCACCTCGCGCGCCCGGACCCCGGACGGATACTCGATCCGTCGGTGATACATGCCGATCAGAATCCGGGCGAAGGCGGTCTTCGTCCGCTCCAGGTCGCGCAGCGTCAGCGTGCACTGATCGAGCTGCCCCTCTTCGATGCGGGAGTCCACGATGGCGTCGATCGTAGCCTGAATTCTCTCCGGCGTCGGATCCTGGAGCACGCGGGTCGCGGATTCGATGCCGTCGGCGAGCATGACGATCGCCGTCTCCCGCGACTGCGGCTTCGGGCCCGGGTAGGCGAAGTCGCTGGGATCGATATCCGTGTCCGGGCTCTCGCTCTTCGCCTTATCCAGAAAATACGAGATCACGCTCGTCCCGTGGTGCTCCCGGATGAAGTCGTGGATGAACGGTGGCAGCCGGTTCTCGGTCGCGATCTTCAGCCCGTCGCGCACGTGCTCCCGAATGATCGCCGCACTGCGGGCCGGAGTGAGTCGATCGTGGGGATTGCGGCCCTTGGGCTGATTCTCCACGAAGTACTGCGGGTTCTCCATCTTCCCGATGTCGTGGTAGTACACGCCCGCCCGGGCGAGCAGCGAGTTGGCCCCGATCGCCAGGCAGGCCGCTTCCGCCAGGTTCGCGACCCCGATGGAATGCGCATACGTACCAGGGGCCTTGCGAGACAACTCTCTGAGCAATGGCGCGTTGAGATCCGACAGCTCGAGCAGAGTCTGATCGGTGCTGATCCCCGTGAGCTTCTCCAGGACCGGGATGAGAGCGCCCAGCGCCAGGAAGGTGTACAAGGTCGCGGCTACCAGACCCCAGGCCGAGGTTTCCGCCGGGAGTCGAAGCGGAAGGGACTGGAGGCCCAGCCGTGGGTCCGCTTCCGGAGTCTGAGCACTCCGAGCGCCGCTGCCGCCCCGGCCACGAGCAGGACGATCGGATAATAGGCCGCGTTGATCTCGGTGAGGCCCGCCAGCAGCAGGGCGCTGGCGACGACCGCGACCAGGGCGATCAATCCGTCCCAGAGCGCCGCGAGCGGAATCGCGACCAGCACCAGCGGTGCGAGCTCCGGAGGGAAGTCGACCCTGTAGATCACGCTCGCTCCAACCAGCCCGAGAGCGACGAGGCCCATCACCAGCAGGTAGCTGCGTGCCTCCCGGTAGATCGCGGGTCGATACAGCATCAGGACGACCGCGAACAGACCCAGCATCAGGACCCCGTACAGGAAGCTGCCGATGGCTATGCGCCTGCGGCTCTCCCGGCTGGCCAGACCCCGCTCCGCCAGAGCGTCGTTGTAGGCGCGAAGGCGAACCAGCTCGCGCTCCGAGACTCGCTCGTGCGCCGAAACGATGCGCTCGCCTTCCAGGACCGTTCCCAACACCGTGTCGACGGCGGTCCGCGCCTGCATGCGGGCGGCTTCGCTGTCTGCCGCATCGAATCGCAGACTCGGCACCGTGAAGCGAAACAGCAGGTTCTGGTAGAGCTGGAAGCCGGCCAAGGACAGGTCGGTCGGGGCGAAGGCGAGGGCCTCATCGAGGAAGCCGCCCACCGTCCGCAGCGAGTCGCGCGGAATCCTCCGGTCCTCTTCCGGGGTGCGGACGAGCACCACGCTGGGAGCCGGATCCGAGGCCTCGAGGATCGGCGCCACCCCCCGAGGCAGCAGTTCCGCATAGGCGCGATCCAGCGCGGATCGCAGGGCATTTCGGCGCCCCGCATCCTCCAGGAATCGCCTCTGGTCCGCGGTCAGACGGAGCCCGTAGCGGGCCGCGACCTCGTCCATCCGGTCCGCTTCCGAATCGGCGAACGCCGAGTCCGTCGCCGCGAAGAACGCGGCGGCCAGGTCCCGGGCCGAGTCGGCAGCGAGGGGATCGAGGCTGTAGACGGGCGCCACCACGCGTTCCGCCTCGGCCCGTTCCAGCGCGAGCTGCGCCTGGGGCTTGGGCACGACGAACTCGAAGGCGGCGATCACGTCCTGGTCGGCCACCGCCCCGGCGCTCAGGGACACGGCTTCGGGCAGCGGAGAACGCGGAAACAGGAAGGGAAGCAGGGCCGCGAGCAGGACCACGAACAGCGCGCGTGATCCGTGGTGCGCCGCACGATCGCGAAAGCTGTCGCCCGGGCGCCGGTCCACCGCCCGCAGGGCGTCCCTCCACGTCTCACGAAAGCGCGCACTCATGCCCCGCCCCCCTCCGCGTCCGAGCCATCGTGCTCCGCGTAGTCCCGGATGATGTCCTTCACGAGCCGGTGCCGAACCACATCCGCCTCGTCCAGATAGGTGAACGAGATGCCGTCCACGTCCTGGAGCACCCGCTCGATGTCCAGCAGACCTGATTCCTCCTTGCGGACCAGGTCGATCTGCGTCTTGTCACCCGTGATCACGGTCTTCGAGTTCAGCCCGAGCCGGGTGAGAAACATCTTCATCTGCGCCGTGGTGGCGTTCTGGGCCTCGTCGAGGATCAGGAAGGCATCGGAGAGCGTGCGGCCGCGCATGTACGCCAGCGGAGCGACCTCGATCACATGCTCCTCGATCGCCTTCCGGACGCGGTCCGAAGGCATCATGTCCTCGAGGGCGTCGTACAGGGGACGCAGATACGGATCGACCTTCTCGCGGATGTCGCCGGGCAGGAAACCGAGCGCCTCGCCCGCCTCCACGGCCGGACGGGTGAGGATGATCCGACGCACTCGTTTGCGCATGAGCGCATCGGCCGCCATGGCCACGGCGAGGTACGTCTTCCCCGTTCCCGCGGGACCGATGCCGATCGCGATGTCGTGGTCGCGGATCGCTCGCAGGTAACCGCGCTGACCCTCGGACTTCGGCCGGATGACTTTCCGGGCCCCGGGGAGCGCGATCGTCTCCTCCTCCGCCGCCTGCTCGAGTCCGGCGGGGGCCTGCTCGGCATCCCGGAAGAATCTCTCCACGTCCGCCATGTCGAACGATCGCTGCAGCCGGGCCAGGCGGATCATCCGCTGCGCGACCGGGGTGCAGCGCTCGACCGCCGCCACGGCACCGGACAGGATCACCTCGTCGCCTCTCAGGATCACCCGGCAGTCGCCGAGCCGCGCCAGCGCCTTCAGGTGGCTGTCGTTGACACCTGCCAGGATCAGCGGGTCCGCCCCGGCGGCTGGAATCCGGTGCTGAATCACCGGAACGTCGATCGCCTCGGTCGCCATCGCTTCGGAATCGTCTCGCATGCTGTCCGTGTCCGGACCTGACTCCCGGGTGTCGGTCACCGGAGGTGAAGTCCCAGTTCTGCCAGTTCCCCGGCGGCCACCGGCGACGGCGCGCCCTCCAGCAGGCCCCTCGCCGCGGTCGTCTTGGGGAACGCGATCACTTCACGAATGGAGTTCGTGCCTACCAGCATGGCCACGAGGCGGTCGAAGCCCATCGCGAATCCACCGTGTGGTGGCACACCGTAGCGGAACGATTCGAGCAGGAACCCGAATCGTGATTCGATCTCCGCCTCGTCCATCCCGAGCACCCGGAGAATCGCCTTCTGGAGCTCCGGGACGTGGCAGCGGATGCTCCCGCTGCACAGCTCCGTTCCGTTCAGAACCAGATCGTAGGCTCGCGATCCCACCGAGAACGGATCGGATTCGAGCAGCTCCGGATCGGACACATCGGGCATCGTGAACGGGTGGTGGCTGGCCACCGGCTGCCCTGTTTCCGCATCCCGCTCGAACAGCGGGAAGTCGGTGACCCAGGTCCAGCGGAAGCCTTCCCGGACGGCGCCCGTTTCCTGCCCGATCTGACGCCGGAGCGCATCCAGCGCCGGTGATGTCTCCGGGTCCGGCCCGGCCACGAGCAGGACCAGATCGCCCGGCTCGATAGCGTGGAGCGCGACGATTCGGTCGGCGGCCTCGCCCTCCAGGAAGCGGGCCGGCGGACCCGACCAGCCCTGCTCCGACCGCTTGAGCCACATGGCTCCCCGGGCACCGTGGGCCCGGGCCGCCTCGTTCGCCGCATCCAGTCGGGACCGGGGAATCGAGCCGCCTCCGGGCACGCGGAAGCCGCGCACCCTGCCGCCCGCTTCGCGAGCGCCATCCGCGATGCCGAATCCGAGGCCGGTGAGCGCTTCGGTGAAGTCTTCCAGCTTCCAGGGGATCCTGAGGTCGGGCTTGTCCGTCCCGTAGTGCTCCAGTGCTTCCGCATGTGTCATGCGAGGGACGGGCAGTTCGAGCTCGATCTCTGCCGCCTCGCGCAGAATTCTCTGCAGCATCCGCTCGGCTGCCGCAAACACGTCATCTTCGTCGACGAACGCCATCTCCACGTCGATCTGCGTGAACTCCGGCTGGCGATCGGCTCTCAGGTCCTCGTCCCGCAGACAGCGTGCGATCTGGAAATACCGGTCGAAGCCCGCCACCATCAGCATCTGCTTGTACAGCTGGGGTGACTGGGGAAGCGCATAGAACTCGCCCGGATGGATGCGGCTCGGCACCAGGTAGTCTCGAGCCCCTTCGGGCGTTCGGCGAGTGAGAAACGGAGTCTCGATCTCCAGGAACCCATCGTCGGACAGCGCCCCGCGTGCAGCGTTCGCCGCCAGGTGCCGGACTTTGAAATTGCGCTGCATCTCGAGCCGCCGGAGGTCCAGGACACGGTGTCGCAGGCGCAGTTCCTCCGAAGGAAGCTCCTCCTCCGGCGGGACGGCCACGAGGATCGGCAGCGGCGCGGACTCGGACAGACGCTCGAAACCGTGCACCCGCAGTTCGACGCTTCCGGTGGCCATCTCCGGATTCACCGCCTGCTCCGGTCGAAGCTCCACGCCGCCCTCGACCGCCAGCACGTCTTCGGGATTGAGCCCGGCCAGGGCGTCCATCACCGGCGCAGGGGTCCAGTCCGGGTTGAACGCCAGCTGCAGCAATCCGGTCCGGTCGCGCAGATGAAGAAACACGACGCCCCCGAGGTCCCGCCGTCTGTGCACCCAGCCGGCGACCCGGACGCTCTGACCGGCATGCTTCTCCCCGACCATCCCGCAGGGCACGTCACGCCAGGCGGTCCCGCCCGGCAGTCCGGTCTCAGATTCGCTCAAGTTCTCACCTTCTCTCGGCCTCCCGCTGCAGGGAGCGGGTGGGGCACGTATCGATCATATAGCTTCGAACCGGCGTTCCCCCTCAGCCGAAGATGGCGACAACGCAGGGTTGCAGCCAGCCGAATCCGGGATCCGGCGGGCCTGCGACGGCACCGGCCGACCGCACGTTCAGCTCGATTCCGCCTGTTCGACGATCCCCAGGAACTCCCCGGGAGTCGACGCCTCGGTGAGCTGGCCGCGCACCCGGTCATCGCGCAGCAGCTCGCTGATCGCCGCCAGGGTCCGGACGTGCAGACCGCCGGTTCGGCCGGGGCCGACCAGCATCCAGACGAGCCGCACCGGTCGGGAATCGACGGAATCGAATTCGACCGGTTCCCGCGTCGTGCCGACCGCCATCGTCATCGCTTTCAGCGCCGGCGACCGGGCATGGGGCACTGCCACTCCGCGACCGATCCCCGTGCTGAGCAGCGCTTCCCGCCGCAGAATCGCGGCGTGGATCTCCTCTGCCCGCTCGGGTACCCCCGCGCCCTGCGCGAGGATTCCGGAGAGCTCGGACAGGATCTCCGGCTTCGACGTCGAAGCGAGAGGCGTCCGGATCAGCTCTGGCCGGAGCCGTTCGGACAGCGCGATACTGGGACCAGGGTTGCCGGTGATGGTGGCCGACCTCCGAAGGGAACGCTGGAGCCGCTATCTTCGTATCCACGGCGGCCGGAGCGCCGGGGCGTCCGAAGATATCCGATGCTGGGGCCGGCCGCCAAAGTTTGCCGAAAACGGAGGAAAGGTCCTGTGGCGCAATCTGACGACTCTGCTCCTCCGCCGGCGACCGGCCACCGCGTCTCGCTGCTCGGCGTGGAGCCTGACGCGCTGCGGGATTCGCTTTCCGATCATCTCGCGCAGTGGAGCGAGCCCGGGTACCGACGGGAGCAGGTTCTCGCATGGGTCTGGCAGCGCAGAGCGAGGGAATTCGGCGAGATGACCGATCTCCCGGCCGGCCTGCGTGAGCGGCTGGAGGAACGATACTCGCTGGGAGAGGCCGAAGTTGGATTCGAGGCGCGCTCCGCCGATGGAACGATCAAGCACCTGTGGCGCCTGGCGGACGGCGTGCAGGTGGAATCCGTTCTGATCCCGACACACGACCGCATCACGCTATGCCTCTCTTCGCAGGCGGGCTGCGCACTAGGCTGCCGCTTCTGTGCAACGGGCGATCTGGGCTTCACCCGACAGCTGACGGCGGCCGAGATCGTGGAACAGTTCCGCAACGCCGATCGCGTGTCCGTGGACGCGTTCGGCCGACCGATCGCCAACGTGGTGTACATGGGGATGGGCGAGCCGTTCGCCAACTCCGGTCCCGTGTTCGAGTCCCTGACCATCCTCAACGGCGGCTTCCAGTTCGGCGCACGCCGGATCACCGTATCGACGGTCGGTCTGGTTCCCGGCATCCGGGAGCTTGCAGAGCGGCCCGAGCCGTTCCGCCTCGCCGTTTCCCTGCACTCGGCCGACCCGCAGCTGCGCCTGGAGCTCATGCCCGTGGAACGCAGGTACCCCTTGCCCGACCTGCTGGAGGCCGTGCGGGAATATCAGGCCCGCAAGGGACGACGGGTGTCGTTCGAGTACGCGATGATCGACGGCATCAACGACAGTCGGGAACTGGCGCGGGCGCTGGTGCGGAGCCTGACGGGGATCTCCGCCTACGTGAATCTGATCCCCTACAACCCGATTCCCGGCAAGGCATGGGGACCCAGCCCGCCCGCCCGCATCGAGGAATTCCTCTCGGTCCTCGAGGCGGGAGGCGTGCCCGCCGCCGTGCGCACGCCCCGTGGCCGCGACATCGCGGCCGCCTGCGGCCAGTTGCGGCTGGAGCGGGAGCTCAGCGGGCGGGCGGAGTGAGCAGATCCCGCCAGTCGCCGCCGAGAATGACGGTCGCATCCAGATAGAGCTCGCCGTCCAGCCGCTCCACGACGCCGATCCCGCCCAGGGCGGCCGACACCGCTCCGGCCGCTCCCGGGCGTCCGGATCGGTCCAGGACGTGACTGGTGGCGTAGTCGAAGCGATCGGCGTTGCCGTACGTCTTCACGTCGAACCCGGCCGCACGCAGCTCCTCGGTGACTTGCGCCGCCGCGCCGGCGTCGCCCGCGCCGTTCAGCACTTCGACCCGCACCCGCCTCCGCTGTTCGTCGTACGTGATGTCGGCGGACGCCCGGGGCTCCACGGCCGGCCGGGGCGTCTCGGTGGCCGGAGGGCCACCCTCGATGAGGAACGAAGCGGCGAGCGCCCCGAAGACCAGGACAATTCCTGCCGCGAGCCCGAATCCCGCTCGGCCGGTCACTGGGCCGTCACCCGGTTCCAGAAACGGATCGAATCCAGCCGCAGAGGAATCTCCCGGCTCATGAGCTTCGCGACTCGCTCGCGCATCACCGCGATCAGGACCTCCCGCCGCTCGGCCGGGAGCCGCGCCCGCAGTTCGGCCCGCTCGGCCGCGAGGAAACTGCGTCCCGGCTCCAGGTAGTCGGCCAGGTAGAGAAACTCTCCCAGGGCGCCGAACTCCGGGTGGCCGGTGGAGTGACAGGCGACGGCGAGCAGCAATTCCTCATCCCGCACGCCATCCTCCCGCAGCCGCTCGGCGCAGGCGGGACCATGCAGCAGTGTGTCCGCCCAGCCGGGTCCCACGAGGGACCGCAGCTCGCCGGTCGGAGCGTCCTTCAGGGCATCGTGCAGATGACCGGCGGCCTTCCAGCGGACTCGCTCGCCTTCATCCAGGCCGAGGTCTGATGCCCATTCCCCCATCAGCTGCGCCACCCTCGCGGCATGGGCCCGGCGGTCCGGTCGGCACGCCGTCCAGTCGGGCAGTGCTCCGCTGCGTCCCGCGGCCTCGACGAGTGGGTGCATTTCATGCGGCACGATCCTGACTTTCCCTTCGATTCGGCGGATGACCGGTGTTCGCACGTTGTTCTCCACGACGATCGGCCAGAATATAGTCCAGGGGCGGCGCGGCGAAACTCGGCGAGTCGAGCGGCGCGCACTGCGAGGACCGGGGATACGGGAACGAGATGGCGATTCGATACGATGCCCTTGTCACGCGCACGCTGGCCGCGGAGCTGAACCTGCTCCTGGGCCAGCGGACGGTCGAGGAACTGCACTTCGATCCGGCCCGGCGGCTCGTGCGGCTGGTGTGCGACGGGGACGACGAATTCGTGTGGCTGCTGCACCCGTCCGCCGGCCACCTGCTGCGGTCCCGCTCCCGCCTGTCGATCGGCCGACGGCGGAACCGGGGAAGAGGACTGCTTCCGTCGGCCGGCAGGGTCACGGCCGTCCGTGCGCACCCCGACGAGCGAAGGCTCACGTTCGAGATGGAACCGCTGTCGATGGTGGTCGAACTGCACACCAACCAGTGGAACGCGCTTCTGCTGGAGGAAGGGACCATCCGGGCGGCTCTCTGGGCACGGCACGCCGGTGGTCGGGCTCTGTTCGTGAACGCTCCCTACGTGGACCCCGGCGGGAACCGCCGGTGGTGCGCGGAGCCCCCGTCCATGGCCGAGTGGACCGACTGGTGGCAGCAGACCCCGGACGTCGACCGGTTCACCCGTCTCGTCCGTGACGTGGCGTGGACCAGCCGGCTCAACGCCGGCTTCCTGTTCGCCGGGGGTCCGGACCCGGCGGTCGTCCACACGCGGCTCGTCGGGATCCACCCGGGAGCCGGCGAAGAGCCCGATGGCGCTCGTCCGTCGGCCTGGCTGCTTCGGCGCGGCTCGGGATTGCAGCCCTACCCGCATTCACTGGGTGAAGCGGAGGCCCGTCAGGTCGCCACGCTGCTCGAAGCGATGGAGGAGTCCGCCGCTGATGCGGGCATAGCCGCTCCGGGAGCGGAGGACCTCGATGGCCCGGTCACGGCTGGCGCGTTCGGCGATGACCGGCGCGGTCGCGCCCGGGCCGACGAGATCGAGTCGCTGCAGTCGGCCCTTCGGAACCGGCTGGCCCGGGTGCGAAAGCGCGTGGCCGCCCTCGAGCGGCAGCTGTCGGACGGGCGGTCGTCCGGCGAGCTGCGTGAGGCGGGACAGCTGCTGCTGGCCCACAAGTCGGCGATCGCGAGGGGCGCCCGCCGTGTCGATCTTCCGGGTTTCGACGGAGCCGAGCGCTCGATCGAGCTGGACCCGTCCCTGGACGTGGTGGGCAACGCGGAACGCTGCTTCCAGCAGGCCCGGCGGCGGGAGCGGGCCGAACGGGAAGTTCCCGGCCGCCTGGACACGTCCCGCGGCCGAGTGCAGGTCCTGGAAGACGCTCTGCGTCGGCTGGCGACGGAGGGGCCCACGGAGGAACTGTGGGGACTGGCCGGCGGACGGGAGGCGGCGGGGCTGTCCGCGAACCGTGCCGAGGATCGGGCCGTCAGCCTTCCCTATCGTCGTCTGCTGTCGAGCGGAGGGCACGAGATTCGTGTGGGACGCTCGGCGCGGGGAAACGATGACCTCACCTTCAGACACTCCTCCCCCGAGGACATCTGGCTGCACGCGCGCCAGGCGCCGGGCGCACATGTGATCCTGCGCTGGGGCCGGAAGGAGCAGAATCCGCCGGAGGCGGAGCTGAGGGACGCCGCCCTCGCGGCGGCCGAGTACA
>WOR8_10004001_pt1 | contig 14356 bp, 10 predicted proteins | sample DeeMarSeWOR38_10_FD_19890 | JGI IMG/M metagenome (IMG submission 19890) | reverse complement strand
TCCAGTCCGGCCAGTCTTGGGGCTTGACGGCCCCGGCGGTGGTCCAGACGTTGGCCGTGTCGAAAGTGCGGTGCCACTTGAATTGCCATAGCTCCTTTAGCCCTGCTTTGTCTATTGACCAGTTCATAAAGAGGATGTTAACGCCGCCGTTATGACGGTTCGTGCAGACTCGTCTCATGCCGCCGCCGAATGCCCAGAGGAATTCGCCGTCCTGCTGAGGCGGCGGATCAACCGGCTCAGGCCGGGCCAGCATAAATCCGCAGTCCATAAGTACAGGGATGCTGCCGGGATTCTTCTGGCCGGTTCGCCGCCATTTGTTCTTCGGATCGTGAGCGCCGTTTACAAGGTCGCTGTCGTTGACCCACCAGTTTATGCCGTAGCTGCCGATCTTGTAGATTGGATCTTTGAGATACGAGAAATCAGCGGGATTGGTTAAGCTGACATCCCATGCGTTGAAGGGCAGTGTGCCGCCCTGTTCGATAGTGCGTTTGGCTTTGGGACAGAGGCGAATAGCCGGATCATTGTAATAGGGAATGAGTGTATATATCCACGAATATTGGCCTGTTGCCCAGTCCTCGTCAATGCCCGGCATGAACCGACCGTCATAATCGGAAGTGTACATTGTCAGACAGAGAGACCATTGCTGCAGGTGGCTCCGGCAGATGACTGCTCTGGCCTGCTCCTTGACTCGTCGAAGGGCCGGCATCAATATCGACATTAAAAGCGCGATAATCGCGATGACTACCAGCAGCTCAATCAGAGTGAAGGCTCTGTGTTTTCCCATAACAAGACCCAAGTTTACAATGAGACTGGATTAAGATTCCGCACTTAAGCATAGCTTTTTTGAAACTGAAAATCAATGATAAGACGCAGCCTCCTGGATTATGATTTCTGTGTTCTGTTTTATTTTCTTTGTTCCGGACTTTTAAAGCAAGTATAATACAGAACAATAATCCTGAGAGAGCAACTGAATGTGGTCATATATGTGTGAGTTTTTAAAATTAGCTGTTTATGGTATTTTTTAGAGCGGAAATATTATGCTGATACTAAAATTCATTCCGAACATTCTGACATTCACGCGGTTTGCTTTAACTTTCATTTTCCTGGGTATGATTCTGTACTCACCATATGCTGCGAGCAAGCCATTCTTTTTAGACATTGCCTTTATCCTGTTTGTAATTGCCGAGTTAACAGATATACTTGATGGAAAGATAGCTCGAAAATTCAAAGTAGGGAGCAAGTTGGGAAGAATGTCAGATCCACTTGCCGACAAAATCCTCGTCTGTGGGACCTTTATTTGTTTTGCCGTAATCGGCGAGCCACGGCTCTTTAATTTCAGCAGAGGGGTATTAGCAGTAATTCAATGGTCTGCAGCCTGTATACTTGTCCTCAGAGAAGCTTATGTTACCATAATACGCCATATAACGGAAGCTCGCGGCCTCGTTTTTCCAGCAGTCGCCACCGGCAAGGTCAAAGGTGTTCTGCAGGCCTTTACCATCGGCACGGTGATTATTAAGATGGCTCATGTCCAAACCGCCACATGGGGATACTGGTTCACTACGACAACATACATACTTATGATAGCCTTCACCGTCATCTCAGGCTTTGCAGCAACTCGGCGAAGCTGGTGGAGAATAGCTTCTTGACTTTAAGAGATCATTTACGCCAACATAAAATGCGTTCCATGCAGCTCCCGCCAGCGTTATCGATAAGTACCGGGCTTGCCAAAAGAGTGTGGGCGTGTTATCATGTTTGCTTTTGGTAATGGACAATACTACTAAGAACAGGATTTGGAGCAGATGGTTAGGACGCATGAAATAAAGATTAAGACAAAAGGCAACTGCGAGGTCGTCAATATTACTGAGCAGGTCGGCGGAGCAGTGGCGCAGTCGGATATACGCGATGGGGCCGTGACGGTTTTTAATATCGGCTCGACGGCGGGGATTACGACGACCGAATACGAGCCGGGACTGGCGAATTACGATTTAAAAGCGGCGTTCGAAAAACTTGCACCGGAGAATGCCCGCTACGAGCATGAAGAAACGTGGCATGACGACAACGGCCACGCCCACGTGCGGGCCTCGCTGTTAGGGCCTTCGCTGAGTGTTCCAATTGTTGCCGGCAGGCTCACGCTCGGGACCTGGCAGCAAATCATACTTGTGGATTTCGACACCCGGCCTCGAACTCGAACCATCATCTGTCAAATCATCGGAGATTGAACCAATCGAATTTCAAGCCATACTTTTCGACCTCGATGGCACGCTGCTTGACACGCTTGCCGATATTGCCGGTGCTGCGAATGCCGGGCTAAAACAGTTGGGTTTCCCTGCACATCCAATTGAAAGTTACCGGCGTTTTGTCGGTGACGGTGCTGGTTGTCTTGCCCGGCGGGCTCTGCCTGAAAACCACCAGGACGAAAAAACAGTGGAGCGATGCAGGGAAATTATTGCCGCAGAGTACGCTAAGTGCTGGGCGGACAATACCAGGCCGTACTCCGGCGTAGCGGAATTGCTGGCCGAACTGCATAAGCGAGGTATTCCGATGGCCGTGTTGTCGAACAAGCCTCACGATGCTACCCGAACCGTAGTGGAGGGATATTTCCCGGACCATTATTTCCAGATCGTCCGCGGTTCTTTACCGTCGGTTCCCATAAAGCCCAATCCCGCCGGGGCGCTCCAAATTGCCGAGGAACTTGACATTCTGCCGGGGCGGTTTGTATACATCGGCGATACGGACACCGACATGCGTACAGCAGTTGCGGCGGGCATGTTTCCAGCCGGGGCGCTGTGGGGTTTTCGGACCGCTGAGGAACTGGTTGAAAACGGGGCTAAGGTGCTCCTGAATACTCCGGAGGAAGTCTTGGAACTGTTTAACAGCAAAACATAAAAGGAAAATATTGCGTTTACATCCGGTATTCGCGTAATATATAGGGAAAAATTAAATAGAAAGGTTATATGGAAAATCATCGCAAGAGCAGAGTGAAGAGGAATCGAAAGAGCGGCTTTCGGGCGCGCATGAGAACCAGAGAAGGACGTAAGACATTGAATAGAAAGCGGCGTGTAGGACGCTCGGCAAACGTTTCTCCACATATATAATAAGCCGGCCAGGACATAATAAACGGCAGGATGGAAAGGTAAGGAAATGATTCGACCATGTATCAGCTTGTTAATTATGTTTTGTAGCTGCCTTGTTTTGAATGCCCATGACAAACCGGCGGAGAATCCGGCTGAGAAATGGGAAGAAACGATCAAAGAATTCGAGTTGTGGGACAGTAAGAACACATTCCCTTCAGACGCCGTGTTATTCGTTGGCAGTTCGAGCATCCGGTTATGGCCGACGCGCGAGTGTTTCAGGGAATTTGACGTGCTTAACCGCAGATTCGGCGGCTTGCAGATTTCTGATGTTAATTATTTTACCGGGAGAATCGTGCTGCCTTATGAGCCGAGAGTGATTGTATTTTATGCCGGTGACAACGATGTTGCCGCCGGCAAGAACGCCCGGCGAGTATTTGATGACTATAAAAAATTCGTAAAGCTGGTTCACGAAAAGCTGCCAGGGACGCGGATTATTTATATCGGCATTAAACCGAGCCGAAGCAGATGGTCTCTCTGGCCGGTAATGAACGAAGCGAATATGATGATTAAAGGTCTTTCCGAAAAAGACGACCGGCTTTATTATTTTGATTCGGCTACTCCACTGCTGAGCAGCGATGGCAAGCCAAACGTTGAATTCTTCCTGAAGGACCAACTGCATCTGAATGATAAAGGATATGAAGTGTGGACCGGAAAATTACGGCCGATTATCGAAAAAGCATTTAAAGCAAATAAGAAGAGGCGGTAAACTCATGCTGTGGGAGAGCAGCTTCTAATGAAACTTCGGATGATTTGCCCGGATAAATATCCTGCTTTGAGAACCATTTGAACATTTGAACGAAGGTTCAAAATTTAGCTTGACGTTAGTGGTTTAAAGGTGTAGTATTCGAAAGGAGTTTTTCATTGCGTATTTAGCCGTCTTGTAAGGTTTTGGTCATATGAGCTTGATTTGTCGAAAAACAGTTCTTGTCACGGCATTGTTAATAACCATCTGCATTTCAGGTGGTTGCGGTGAGCGTGCAGGCAGGCGAGGGCAGGATTTCGCATCTTTGGGGGATTTGGGTGCTACAATCGGGTCGTTAGCCAGGTTTTTAGTCCCTGAACCGATTCCAGTCGAAGGAATAGGCCTGGTAGTGGGGCTTGAAGGAACCGGTTCTGCAGAATGCCCGCCGCAGATAAGGAGCTATCTTAGACAATATATTCTAAGGCAACTGCCAGCCAAGACCAGGCTGGATGTTGATGAATTCATCAACAATCCCAATACCGCAGTAGTTTCAGTTCAGGGGCTGATACCGGCAATTGCTACGAGAAATCAATACTTCGACGTTAGAGTAACAGCATTGCCGAACACTCAGACGACTTCTCTTGATGGCGGTCGTCTCTTTACGACCGAGCTAAAAATGCTTGGAAGGTTCGGAGTAGATACGAGAATTTTGGCCGATGTCGAAGGGCCGATCTACATAGATAAGATAGACAACTCACAAGCAGATAAAAGAACCGGTTACATCCTGGCCGGCGGAAAGGTTCTTGATGAGTACAAGATTATTCTCACACTCCACAGGCCTGATTTTGGAATGGTAAACCGGATCCGCAACCGTATAAACGGGCGCTTCGACGATGCTGCAGCAAAGGCGGTTTCATCAGACATGATCGAATTTATCGTGCCTCCAAAATATAGAGAGCAGAAACAACGATTCATTTCGATAATCGGTGCAATGTATCTTGACCAGGAACCGACAATAAACAGCAAAAGAATCAGCGCTTTTGTAAAAAGACTTTCCGGTTCTCAGGACAAGTATTCGAGCGAGGTAGCTCTTGAAGCTATCGGCAACGAATGCCTGAATGAACTCGGCTTTCTGTCGGAATCAAACGATGAGAAGACCCGCTTTCACGCGGCCAGATGTATGCTCAATCTGGGAAGTGATGCCGGCCTGGTTGCTCTCAGGCAGATCGCTCAGAATCAAGAGTCAAACCACAGGTTAGAAGCCCTGAAATCGATTACCATAGGAGCAAAACGGAACGATGCGGTCTCGATTTCTCGCAAGCTGCTGCGCGACGATGATTTTCAAATCAGGCTGGCTGCATACGAGCAATTACGGAAACTGGACGATGTTGCTATAACACAGGAATTCATTGGGCGTAATTTTTATTTAGAACAGGTTACACAAACCGAACTCAAGACAGTGTTTGTATCTCGCAGCGGTCAGCCGCGAATTGTAATATTTGGTGCACCAATTACATGCAGCGGCGATATTTTCGTACAATCAGGAAAGGGTGACGTCATAATCAATGCCCCATCCGGCCAGAAATACGTAAACATTATCCGCAAGCATCCCAGAAGGCCCAGTGTCATTACACAATTAAAATGTTCCTTCGAAATCGACGACATTATCAAAACACTTTGTGACGAGCCCGTTAAAGAGGGCGAGGCGGGACGAGGCGGTCTGGGTGTCTCTTATTCGGATGCGGCAGCACTTTTGAAGCAGATATGTGACATGGGTGCAGTGAAAGCGGAATTTCATGCCGGATCAATGCCAAAAATCGGCCTAAATATCAAGAAATGACAATCCTTCGGCCGATAACTATATTGCGTATTTGGATTATCAAGCATAGCTTGAGTTTTTTAGGAGCAGTTACCGGACGTTAACACCAGGGATAGTAGATGAGACTTGAAAAGGTTATACTAAACGGATTTAAAAGTTTTGCAGATAAAACGGAATTTGTTTTCGATTCACCTATAACGGCCATTGTCGGACCCAACGGGTGCGGAAAGAGTAATGTTGTCGATGCGGTAAAGTGGGTCCTCGGCGAGCAGAGTGTCAAGAGCCTGCGCAGCGGGCACATGGCGGACGTGATATTCAGCGGCAGTACCAGCAGAAAACCTATGGGAGCAGCTGAAGTCAGCCTGATTATGTCAAATTCTGACGGCATCGGATCGCGACTGCTCCCAATCGAAGCCGACGAGGTACAGATAACGCGAAAGATATATAAAAGCGGTGAGAGTGAGTACCGGATAAACAACAAAATCTGCCGGCTCAAAGATATCCGAGAACTGTTTATGGACACCGGCGTCAGTGCCAAGGCCTATTCGATTCTCGAACAGGGACAGGTTGAGTATTTAGTAAGTGCCTCGAAACAAGACAGAAGATTTATATTTGAAGAAGCCGCCGGTATAAGCAAGTACAAAGCGCATAAAAAAGAAGCTCTTCGCAAGCTGGAACGAACCGAGCAAAACCTGCTGAGGCTTGCGGATATTTTAAGTGAAGTCGGCCAACGGCTGCGAAGTGTAAAGTACCAGGCGGGCAAGGCGAGAAACTACCTGCAATATACGCAAAGGTTAAAAGAGCTTCAGGTCAACTACTCGCTGGTAGAGTACGCCAAGCATCAAACTCAAATAAGCGGGAAGCAGGAAGCTCTCGGGCAGTTGACCGATCAATACGAGGCGCTTTCGGCCGAAGTTGCTAAAAAGGACACTTTACTAAGCAAGCTGGGTGAGGAAATAATCGAAACAGAGCACAAGCTCAGCAGCGCGGGAAACAGTCTTGTCTCGGTCCAGAGCAAAATCGAACAGAAGCTTCAGCGGATAGATTTTTTGCGTACGAGGGTCACGGAACTGCAGGAAAGGAAGCAATCGGCAGCGGAAAAAATCGAAAAGTTGCGAGAGCAGTTGAACATTTTCGAGGAAAATACTGCCAGGTACAAGACCGAGTCGGCAAGTTGTGAGAAGATGCTGGAAGAGAAGAGCAGTGACATCAAGCAGGTCCAGACGGCTATCCAGAAAGTGAATGCCGAATGTACGTCGCTCGAAGCACAGCTTGAGGATGAAAAATCCGGAATTATCGATATAGTCAGAAGGACTGCCCAGCTTCACAACGAGGTCCAGAGCATTTCGGTCTATCGGAATAATTTATCCAGCCAGAAAGACCGCCTTGCCGGCAGGGCCGAAACTTCCCGAGCCGAATTAGAGGAACTTCTAACCGAAAAAGCCCAGCATAGCGCTCGTTTAGATGATATTGAAAAGGTGATGAGCGAATTAAATAGCAGCCTGGAATCCAAACGTAACAATTCCGAGCAGCTCGATGAATCTTTGGCTGAGGACAACAAAAGGCTGGCCAATAGCAAAGAAGCGCGAAGTGCGTTGAACAGCGAGCTGACGATTTTGACAGATATGGAAAAACGCTGCGAGGGTCTTAAGCCGTCAGTCAAAAGCATCCTGCAGAGTCGGTCGCTTGAAAACAACAGGTTCGATTACGTCGAAGGTATGCTTGCGGATATCATAGAAGCCAACGTTGAGTACGCCAATGCCGTCGAGGCCGCCCTCGAAGGCCAGACCGACTCTCTGGTGACAAACAGCACGAGTAGAATGCTGGCCGACAGCGAACAAATCCAGGCCCTTGACGGCAGGGTGAATTTTATCTGTCTCGATAAAATCGGACCATTCGTGGACAGCAATGATTTTTCAAGCTTCGAATATGTCAAAGGCAGGCTCGTCGAGTTTGTCAAATTCGACAACAAATATGCACCGTTAGCCTGGAAGCTGCTCGGCAAGACACTTGTTGTTGATTCTCTAAAAGAAGCCACCGAACTTACCGAACACGTGACAAATGGTTACAAGTGTGTCACTTTGAAAGGTGAATTCGTAAGCACAGATGGCGTGATAAAACTTGGGCCCCTCGGCAAAGCAACGGGTTTGATATCACGCAAAAGCAGGCTGCGGCAATTACAAGACACTATCATCCATATCACATCGGATATAGAAGCGATTGAAAGCCAGATTGAGAAAAACAATCAGACGAAGATTCACCTGGATAAGTTGTGCAAGGAATTGAGGACCGCGGTCTATGAAGCGAATACTGAGCAGATGCAGGTAAAGTCCAAGCTCAGTGTCATAGACCAGAATATAAAACGGCTGAAAGATGAAGAGCCTCTGATAGCCAGTGAAATTGACCTGCTAGCCGAGCAGATAGCCCAGTCAGTGCAGAAAGAATATGACTCGAAGCAGAAATTACACGAGCTGGAAGTTGTAAACAACCAGCGGACCGAACGTATAGAAGAGCTTCAGGCAAAACACACCGAACAAAAACAACAACAACAGGCATTGTCGGACAAATTGACTGATTTAAAGATTGCTCTGGGGCAGATTACAGAGCAAAGCAAGGCATTAGAACAGGCAATCTTCAGCCTGGACAGCCAGGTGCAGGAGAACCGGACGGCTGCAGGCGCAGCCGAAAAGGAAACATCAAGCTGTGCCGGGCAATTGATGGATGCCCAAAGGGACATTCTTAACTGTGAAGCATCGGTTTCGGAGCTTTTCGTTGAAAAAGAGAAGAATCAGCAGAGCAGCCGGCTGCTGCAACAAGAAGTACAAAGGTTGTTCGAAGAGAAACAGCAAACAGAGGAACTTATTCGGGTCGAACGTGCCGAGAAAAGCCAGATTGAAGAAAAAACAAATGAGCTGAAAATAGAATTGAGCCAGTTGGAAGTCAGGCAGCAGGACCTGGTTGAGAGGGTCAGGGATGAGTTACAAATCGAGCTGGCCGAGGCCTATAAGGATTACACCGATCAGGACGTCAACTGGGAAGGGATACGGGAAGAGATAACCACACTTCGGGGCAAGATCGAACGGCTCGGTAATGTGAACGTGGACGCTATTGAAGAGCAGGAAGCACTCGAAAGCCGGCACGAATTCCTAAGTACCCAGGTCCAGGACCTTAACAGCAGCAGAGCACAGCTCCAGCAGCTAATCAACCGCCTGAACAAAAAGAGCAGAGAGAAATTCCAGCAAACATTTGAGGAAATAAGAGGACATTTCCAGGAAATCTTCCGCAAGCTTTTCGGCGGGGGCAAAGCGGATGTTATACTTGAGGATGCCGAAGATATTCTCGACGCCGGTATAGAAGTAATAGCCCGCCCGCCCGGCAAGGAAACGAGAAGCATATCGTTACTGAGCGGTGGCGAAAAGTCGATGACTGCCCTGGCTTTGCTGTTTGCGGTCTTCAAGGCCAAGCCGTCACCATTCTGCTTCCTCGATGAGGTTGATGCCGCACTGGACGAAGCGAACAATGAGCGTTTCAATATGCTGGTGCGGGAATTCCAGAAGGACTCACAGTTCATAATCATCACGCACGCCAAGCGCACGATGAGCATCGCCGATGTGCTGTTCGGCATCACGATGCAGATACGCGGAGTAAGCAAAAAGATAAGCGTCCGCTTCGGCGAATACGATGAAGAGCCCGCCGCCGTGGCGTGAGACGTTTCGTCTAAATGTTTATTGCTGTGCATGAGAGGATTTTTCGTGTTGCTATCGCTCGTTAGGACGTTTATAATCATGTCTATGGCAGAAAGGTCGAACCAGAACTTCAAACATAGAAACAGGTCTCGCCGGGCGGACCCATTACAGGTTGCTGCTGATTATGGGATAGATGTTTCCATGCTTGCTGACAATCTTAAAAGAAGCGTTGCGGAACGAATCAGACGGCACCAACTTGCACTCAATACGGTCGAGAAACTCAGGAAAGCAAAACGACCGTGAGCAACGATTTTGTCAACCTGCTTGAAAGACTCGTTAAAAACGGGGTGGAATTTGTAATAGTGGGGGGATTCGCGGGCGTTGTACATGGATGTACCTATGTGACCCAGGACATCGACATCTGCTGTGATTTTTCGCCTGCTAATCTGCTCTTGCTGCAGAAAGCCATCTCGGATTTGAACCCCGTGCACCGAATGACGCCGAATCGAAAAAAGCTGAAGCTGTCGGATGAAACGTGTGAACAGTTCAAAAATCTTTATCTCGATACGGAGAATGGCCAGTTGGACTGCCTGAGCTTTATTGACGGCCTGGGCGATTATAGCCGAGTCAAACAGGAAAGCGAGCTTGTCGAAGTTGAAGACATGAAGATCCACGTATTGAGACTGGATGCTTTGATTAAAAGTAAAAGAGCATTGAATCGCCCCCGAGACAAAGCTGCTATCCTGCAGCTTGAAAGTATTAATAGATTGAGGATGAAAGCTTCAGGAGAACAGGACGAAGATTAAAATATCAGCTCTTTGCTGTCGAAAACCGGGCCGTCCTGGCAGCACATTTTGTAGATGGTTTCGTCCGAACCTGTCACCCGGCACTCGACGGCACAACTCTGGCACAAACCTATGCCGCAGGCCATTCTCCGCTCCATGCTGACCTGGCAATCGATGTTCTTTTCGGCGGCAATTCGGGCAACTGCCGCCAGCATGGCCTCGGGCCCGCATGCGCAAATGATAATATCGTCGAAGGGGGTCTCGGATTTTTCAAGCCATTCGGTAAGATAATCAGTGACAAGTCCATGATAGCCGGCCGAGCCGTCGTCGGTTGCGACAATTGATTCTATGCCGTATTTGGCAAATTCCGGCACGGAGAATCCGAGATTCTGCGAAATCTCGTCCAGCCGGCCCTCGAAGGGCAGTCCCTCAGCGGTCCTGGCACCTGCAAGTGAGATGATTTCGATGCCGTTACCTCGGGCCGTCAGGCTTTGTGCCAGATGCTGCAACGGCGGCGTTCCCATTCCTCCGCCCACAAGAAGTATTGTTTTCTTGCTGTCCGGTATTTGATAACCACGGCCAAGAGGCCCAATGATATCGATTCTATCACCTGCTGATAGTGTTGTCATGCAAACAGTAGCTGGGCCGACTAAACAATAAAGAAGCTCGGCGAAGGTCTTATCGCCAGCATGAATCACTTCGGCAAAGCTGAAAGGCCTTCGCAGAAGTATTTTTCTGCAGGAGGAATCACGCAGGTTTTCCGGCACGGCGTCCGGCGACGGCAGGGCGGTTTTGGAAAGGTCGAATTGTGCGAACTGTCCCGGCTCGAATTTGGCAAAAGCTCTCGCTCCATCTTGTGTGAACTCCAGCCTGAGTCGATGGAACCCGGGGCCGATCTGTCTGTTGGAAATTACCTGTGCCTCGAACATCCCCTTTGTCGATGAAGAGCATCCTTCAGACATAAATCGCCACCATTCCTCTTACAGCAGGTCTTCGTATACCCTAACGCCATCTACAACTTTGCATACGTGAACGGCGTATTTGTCGGCAAAATCGGGGCAGCTTCGGGGATAAGCGGTATCGACCGCTGCCTTTACAACCTCAACAGATTCGGCGCTGACCAGGGCACCGGATGCCCCTTTATCACCGCCGCCCAGCATCCGCTCGCCCAGAACTCCCGGCACTGTTCTGACCACGTCGCACATTGTTTCAAGTTCCGGGCCGGATATCTTGTAATCATCCCGCAATCCGAGGCCATCGGCCCGGAATATCTGCCCGACCGTTTCGATGTCACCGGCTTTCCATGCTTCGAGCATTTTGTAGAACCGTTTCTGAGCTTCGAAAATGTACTTCAGCCGGTTGCACAAGTCCGGATATTTCGCCTCGAATTCGCTCATAATCTTTTCATAAAGCTTATCATCTTTAATATCCGCAAGGCACAATATTTCATAACCCGCCTTCTGCAATATCGAAACAAGTTTTTCACATTCAGCCCTGCGGATAGCATATGTCGATTTTTCCAAGCCGGGCCGGTCTGTGCCTGTATCGAGGACTACAATGCGAAAGTCCGTTGCTCCGGCACCAATCGGCACATAGTCAATCGAGCGGTCCTTGGGATTATAGTATGTGGCCATCCCTTCCCGGGCAAAGATTATCATTGTCTGGTCGAGCTTACCACAGGGAGAGCCGATGTAGTCGTTCTCGACAGCCTGTGCCAGATCGACTATCTTGTTCTTATCTTCGACTTCGATGCCGTTTGCGTCGAAGAGTGACAGAATCAGATTGTTGCACAGTGAAGCCGACCGGCTCATTCCGCCGCCGGGGATGTTCCCATAAAGAACACCATCAATGCCCTGAGCGAGTTCGTAGCCTTCTCGTCTGAGGATATAATCGATCCCGTACGGGAAGCGCCCCCATGTCTCGGCAATCGTCGCCGACTTTGGCTCGGGAACGTTGCCCAATTCAAACTCAATAACACCATCGTCTGGGAAATTTGCGCTAAAGAGTCTTATCTTTTTCGTGCCGTTCGGCTTATAGGCCAGCCAGATGAACCTGTCAGTCCCGACGCCGAACAGTTCGGTGCCGTTGTAGTCGCCATGCTCGACACCGAGACAGAAACGTGAAGATGTTCTTCTAACCTTGCCGCCTTTGATGTCGATTTTATTTTCTTTCGCGGCCTTTAAGATTATTTTTAGTGCTGCTTGTCCTTCTTTAGTCAATTCCATTAAAAAAATCTCTTAGAAGTCACCGTTATTTCGCCAGGCCAATCGGGCTGAACAGGAAGTACAATACCAGAGTAATAATCACGACCACAATACCTGCTATCCTGGCCCCGCCGGAAGAGCGAAGGTCCAGCTTCGTTTTCTGCTCGAACACGATTGGCTCGGGCATGGGCTTGAGAATGCTGATAATCGTCATGACCACAAGGCACAACCCGAAACAGATCGCCATACGATTAAGGAACTGAATTTCCGGCCCAATCTTGTAGCGACCCATCAGGTACATTCCACCGTAGGTGACAATATTGGTCAGCAGTCCAACCACGCCGGCGATCGGCGGGGCCTTTCGCACAATCAGACCGAAAACAAATACAGCCAGAATACCCGGCGATATCAGTCCCTGGCTTTCCTGTATGATGGTGAAGATACTGTTACGGATGTTGGGATTACCCAAACGAGGGGCCAGCAAGACTGCAATTACCGAAAAGACCACAACGCATATCCGACCAAGCATTACCACAGCTTTTTGGCCCGCCTGAGGATTGATATACTTTTTGAAAATATCCATCGTGAAAATGGTGGAAGCTGCATTTAACATCGCCGCCAGTGAGCTTACAATCGCCCCAAGCAATGCCGCAAGGACGAATCCTACCAAACCCGTTCTCTCGGGCAGGACGCTGCTGAGCAGTTGTCCAAGAGCCGTGTCATATTTATAGGCAATAAACTTAACACTTGTGACATTTACACCAGCCCCCTTAGCTGCATCCGCTGCGGACTGGTTATATACATCCAATTCTTTTGCAAATTCGGGAAATGCGGCCTTCCATGACTTGTCATCCGATTCGAATACCGTATATTTGTCCACTTGCAGCTCAGTGAGCTGAGACTGTGTCAGAGGAAGAGCGAAGGGATTGGTTGTCTTGGCGGCCTTCATAGACGCATCGTCCGGGTAAACCGCAATCATAAACTTGCCTCTGGGCCAGCTTGCAACTGCCTCTTCGGATGGTGACTGCACAATCTCAACCAATTGTGTGGTCGGATTAGCCATCTGATATTTTGCCATTACCGCGGCGTTGTCGATGGCGGATTGATCCTGCATATCCTTTGAGAAGAGATTAAAAGCGATAATACCCGGAATCACCACGACAAACGGAATGAGCAGCTTCATGAATGCCGAGAACACGATACCTTTTTGCCCCTCGGCCAAAGACTCCGAAGCAAGTGTTCGCTGTGTGATGTACTGGTTCAGGCCCCAGTAGTAGAAATTCGGTATCCATAAGCCAAGAAGAAGTGCCGTCCACGGCAAGACTTTATCGTCACTGGGCAGGAACATATTCATTCTGACCTTGTTCAGCTCCCAGAAGCGGTCTATCGCACCGGTGTCCTGTGTAAAGGTTTTTACTCCAATGGCTCCGGTTTTGACGTTCTCTATAAAAGCAAGCTCGTCCGTCGTAGCGCCAAGTTTCTTGAACGCATAGATCATCACAACAGCTCCACCGATTATCAACGCGCTTCCCTGGATAAGATCCGCCCAAGCGCAAGCTTTCAGTCCACCGGCTGCTACATATATCATGGCAATCAGGCCTATTACAAGTGCTGCCGTTGCCACCGACACGTCGTATCCCATCTTTCCAGCCATGGTGTTGACCGTCAGCGCTCCCGAATATGTCACTGATCCTAAAAGCACCATATAGATGAAAAGTGTCGCTACGGCCATGATCGTCCGCGCGGTCGAATTGTAGCGTACTTCGAGAAATTCCGGCATCGTATAGATACCGGCACGCAAAAAATAGGGCAGAAATGCAAAGCCAACGACAACCAGCGTTATAGCAGCCATCCACTCATAGCTGGCTATCGCCAGGCCGACGTGACTGGCTGCGTTGCCGCTCATACCCACTAATTGCTCTGATGAAATATTCGCTGCGATGAGCGAAAATCCAATCAGCCACCATTTCAGGCCGCGACCGGCAAGAAAGTAGTCTTCGCTGGTTTTTTCGTGCCGGCTCTTCCAAAGTCCGATTGTAATCACTG
>WOR8_10008848_pt1 | contig 14369 bp, 8 predicted proteins | sample DeeMarSeWOR38_10_FD_19890 | JGI IMG/M metagenome (IMG submission 19890) | reverse complement strand
GATCCCCGCGAAGCATGGGCCATGACCCAGCGCATCTGCGGTGTCTGAACGACTGTACACGCACTCAGCTCCGTGCGAGCTGTCGAAGACGCCCTGCAAGTCAAAATCCCGAACAATGCGCGGATTTTGCGCAATATCCTCGAAGGCATCCAGTACGTACAGGACCATGTAATTCACTTCTACCACCTGCACGCCCTGGACTGGGTGGATGTTGTCAGCGCTCTCGATGCTGACCCCGCCGCGACCTCCGAATTGGCACAATCCATTTCCGATTGGCCAAAGTCCAGCAGGAATTATTTCCAGGGAGTAGCGGACAGGCTGGCTGCCTACGTTAACAGTGGACAACTCGGCCCGTTCGGCAACGCCTACTGGGGACACCCGGCTTACAAGCTCCCGCCGGAAGCCAACCTGATGGCTGTCGCCCACTACCTGGAAGCCCTGGATTGGCAGCGTGACGTGATACGCGCCCATGCCCTGCTCGGCAGCAAGAATCCACACTTACAGACCTATCTTGCGGGCGGCATGGCTACCCCCATCGACCCGACCAGTCAGGCTGCGATCAATGCAGATACCATCGCGATGCTCAAAGACCTGTTCGGCAGGGCCAAAGCCTTCGTGGACAAAGTCTACCTGCCCGATGTTCTTGCCGTAGCCCCGTTCTACCTTGAATGGGCCGGCATCGGCGGCGGTGACGGCAACTTCATGTCCTATGGTGACTTCCCCGAAGAAGATGGCACGCAGTGGCTGCCCTCCGGTTATATCCTCGGCAAAGACCTGTCCAAGGTCTACCCGGTCGACCAGAACGAGATCACCGAACACGTCGCCCACTCGTGGTACGAGTATGATGACGAATCAAAGGGATTGCATCCCTACGATGGTGAGACCCGCCCGAACTACACTGGCCCTAACCCACCATACAATTATCTGAATGTTGAAGATAAATACACCTGGATGAAGGCACCACGCGTTGGGAAGGATCCGATGGAAGTCGGCCCACTGGCACGTATGCTGGTCGCCTACGCCAGTGGACACGAAAGTGTTGTCGCAACCGTCAACGCCGTGCTCGATGCACTGGGCACAGGCCCAGAAGCACTGTTCTCCACCCTGGGACGCACCGCCGCGCGCTGTATCGAAACGGTCGTCACTGCCGAGAAGTTGGACGGCTGGGTAAATGAACTGGCCACCAGCATTGCTGCCGGCGATTATGAAGTCCACGCCAACGAGATGTGGGATCCGGCCAACTGGCCTGCCGAAGCAAAGGGTTGGGGTTTCACTGAAGCGCCGCGTGGCTCGCTCGGTCACTGGATTCACATCAAGGACGGCAAGATAGAAAACTACCAGGCCATCGTGCCCAGCACATGGAACTGCTCGCCGCGTGATGCATTGGGCCAGCCCGGCCCCTATGAGGCTGCGCTGGTTGGCACGCCCATCGAGAACGAAGAGATGCCGCTGGAAGTTCTGCGCACCATCCATTCGTTTGATCCGTGTATGGCCTGCGGTGTACACCTGCTGGATGTGGACGGCAATGAGATCAACCAGATCAGCCTGGACGCAGCTGATCACTTCTCCAACCCGCTGGTACGTATGCGGAGGAAGCCGAAGGCTGAAGAAAGCGGACCGGTCTGCGGATGCAGCTAGACGGCAGCCCTGTCCAAACGCTTATTCTGGGCGTTGGCAATCTATTGATGTCCGATGAGGGGGTGGGGGTGCATGTTATCCAACGTCTGGTGGCAGAGTATCAACTTCCCGAGGAGGTCCAGGTTCTGGATGGGGGCACCCTGGGCATGGACCTCCTGTACTATCTCGAGGGAGTCGAAAACCTGCTTTTAGTGGATGCAGTTCAGGCCAGGAAAGAGCCGGGTACGTTAATCCGCCTCGCAGGGGACGATGTGCCTGCGTTCATGTCCATCAAGATTTCACCGCACCAATTGGGAGTCCCCGATATGCTGGCCGCTGCCAAGCTCAAAGGTTACTATCCCCAGCGCATCGTGCTGTGGGGCGTGCAGCCCGAACTGATGCAGATTGGCCTAGACCTTTCGCCAACGGTGGAGTCACAAGTGGATACGATTATCGAGAATGTTCTCGACCAACTCCAGGCCTGGGGGCATACATTGAAGCCGAGACAGGTGCCTGTATAACAGACTCCACTAATTGATATCTTAAAACCCAAAAAGCCAGTCATCATAAACTGGCTTTTTGCGATTTTTATGCTGGATCAACCATCCATATCACAGATACAACCATTTTTCACTTTACATGAGTTCCCATAGATGAATTCTATAGGACACTATACTTAGTTCGTTTCTTATTAGTAACTGAGCACTAAGGCTACCCGTACAGATAACCAAAAAACTCCTCAGAAAATTGATAGCACAAACATCATAGTTCTTGAACCATTGAATAGGTTTTTTCGACGCTTGCATGCAAAGGACTTATAGGGCTTCCATAGCTTTCTGTTATCACTTTTGGGCGGTTGCATTCACAAAAAGGAGAAACACAAACCTTAAGCAAATTACAGTAACATTTACTCCTAGTGCAAACATTGGGGCGAGTGCAAAGACAATAGATATTCGTGCATACTTTAGGTAATGAGCACTCACAATCGGTTATGGCGCAATAGGACCAACCTGCATTTGCCCCCTGTGGAGATGGGTGAGTCATAACGTAAAATGTCGACATTTGCACCTCCTGAATAACTAAAGTCTTTATTTTACGTTTTAGTTCTTATAATCAAGACGCGGCAAAATTATTTTAGTTACACACAGTAACAGAAAATACTGGAAAATCCAGTATTGATATAACGCACAAATATTCAAATCTTGACCTAGGTCTTGGGATAACCAAAAGCGATTTTATTCTCTCTTTTCCTGTTTATTTTAACATCTAGAAAAGGCAAACCGTTATAATAAATTTATCAAAAGTCTGTGATAAAACCAATGGCCTATTCGCAATCCAGCGAACAGGCCACAAGAAAACCGTCATTTCAACGGTAGAAGAGTTGTAGTGGCAAGGGTGGGGATTGAACCCACGACCAAGAGCTTATGAGTCTCCTGCTCTACCACTGAGCTACCTTGCCGGGCGGAAAAAATATTAACATGGACTAGGTCTTTTGTCAACGCCGCAGTAAAGAAACTACCAACCGATCATAATCCCTTTCGGTAAACCGCATACCGTGAAATCAAATGGAACCAGGGCGGTGACCAGCGCACTTCAGGGATTCCCCTGCGGATGACCGCCCGCAACTCTTCCGGACCTTGAAACTGCTCCAGCAACAAAACAGCGCGGCCCAACTCGAGCGGGGCATGCGCGTCCGAACCGACCGTGCCAGCGATATTGTACTTATCCGCAAACTGCTGCGCCTGACGATTAAAGTCAGGCAACCAGCAACGCGAGTTGAACGTTTCGATTGCGTCCACACTCGGTAGAATCTCCAGCAAATCCCCCTCATCCCAATGCCCACTACGATAGATGTCAAACGGATGCGAAACGCTGATGAACGCTCCCTGATCTTTCAAACGATGGATGGTTTCCTGTGGCGATAAAGCGGCAGGAAGTTCTTCTATAACGAAAGCCGCTAATATCTCTCCTTTGGTGGTCTTGATCTCCTCGCCAACAATGACCAACTCCGGTGCCAGAGCTTGAGCCGCCTGCGCGCCTGCAATCGTATTATGGTCTGTTACAACAACACGATCAATACCTTTGCGGCGGCAGGCTTTTACCAATTGCTCTGGAGTGGTGAGGGAATCTTTTGAATAGATAGTATGGCAGTGAAATTCTACACGCATCAGGTTTAATCTATCGCCTTCCGACAAAAATGTTACCATACCCTGTAGGCAAAATGGTTAACGGACAACTATTATTACATTTACTTTACAATCGCTGTTCCATCATCGTGAGCCATTGCCGCCATACCTCCCCGCCAGTATAATTGCGCGCATGAGCGTTTTCGTTGCTGTGGACATCGGCGGCACACATATTCGTGTTGCTGCATATGAATCAAACAATCTCACCCCCCTCGCCCACAAACGCACCCGCAGCTACGCAAAAAAGCCCGGTACTTTTGATAGACTGGTAAAAGCCATTGAATCGGCCTGGCCCGACAATCACACCGTCAAGGCCATCGGTATGGCATCACCTGGTCCGCTTGACCCAAGTACCGGTATTGTACTGGATACCCCCAACATCCCCGAATGGCAAGACTATCCCCTGACAGATAAGCTCAGCCAGCATTTTGGTGTACCCGCCTACCTGGATAACGACGCCAACCTGGCTGCACTGGGAGAGTGGAAATTCGGAGCCGGACGTGGACATCATAATCTACTCTACCTGACCATCAGCACTGGCATTGGTGGCGGCGTGATTATCAACGATCGCCTCCTGCACGGATATCACGGCCTGGCTGCCGAACTGGGGCATGTGGTAGTGCTGGCAGGTGGTCCTGTTTGCTCCTGCGGGTTCAAAGGTCACCTAGAGGCGCTGGCAGCGGGTCCGGCCATCGTGCAGTATGTCCGTGACGAACTGGAAGCAGGCACAAAGTCCGCGTTGCGAAGCGATGGGAATCTGAATGCCTATGAAGTGGCCCAGGCAGCCCGTAATGGCGATGCGCTGGCTAAGTCTGCATATGCGCGTGCGGGGGAATATCTGGGTATTGGCGTGGCCAGTTTCCTGCATGCCTTTGATCCCTCTATTGTCATCTTTGGCGGAGGAGTCTCACAAAGCGGCCCGCTGCTGTTCGATCCCTTCGAAATCAGTCTGCAAAAGAACGTGTTCAACCCTCGCTATCTCGAAAATTTAGTCATCACGACTGCCGCCCTGGGCGATGACGCCGGTCTACTCGGCGCACTAGCCCTGGCACAGATGAAACAGTCAAACAAATAAGGAGTATCTTTTTATATGCAAATCATGAATTTACCCGGGCCAAAAGCCCAAGAGATGATCGAGCGCGACAAGGCCGTAATCTCGTCATCTTACCCGCGCGACTATCCCTTTGTGATGGACCATGGCAAAGGCACAGAAGTATGGGATGTGGACGGCAACCGCTTCCTGGATTTCATGGGCGGTATCGCTGTGGTTGCAACTGGTCACTCCAACCCCAAAGTGGTGAAGGCCATACAGGAACAAGCTGAAAAATTCATTCACATTTCATCAGATTTCTATCACGAAAATTGGGTTGCGCTGGGGGAAAAACTGGATGAAATTGCTCCCTTCCAGGAACAAGCCACATCGTTCATGACCAACTCAGGCACTGAATCTGTGGAGGCAGCTATCAAGCTAGCGCGCTACCACACCGGCCGCATGAATTTTATCGGCTTTACAGGCGCATTCCACGGCCGCACAATGGGCGCAGTGACCTTCACGGCCAGCAAGCCAGCCTATCATGGCGGTTTCTACCCGCTGATGAACGGGGTGGTGCATGCTCCTTTTCCAAATATATACCGGCCTATATTGGAAACCAGACCGGGTGAAGATTATGGTGAAGCTGTCGTGCGCTACATTGACGCGCAAATACTGGAACACATCATCCCACCTGACGAGATCGCCGGCATCCTTGTAGAAACCATCCAGGGTGAAGGCGGATATCTCATCCCGCCAGATGGCTTCTATCCTGCGCTGCGTGAATTATGCGATAAGTACGGCATTCTGTTAATCGTTGACGAAGTGCAATCTGGCATGGGGCGCACTGGCAAGTGGTGGGCGATCGAGCATTTTGGCGTAGAACCAGATATGCTCACATCGGCCAAGGGCCTGGCTTCTGGCGTACCGCTGGGCGCCTGTATTGCCCGCAAATCTGTAATGGACTGGGAAAAAGGCTCGCACGGAAACACCTACGGCGGCAACCCGATCGCGTGCGCGGCTTCCCTGGCAACGATTGATCTGATCGAAAAAGAATACATGGAAAACGCTACCACAACCGGTCAATACGCTATCGACGCCTTGCACGAGATCATGCAACGCCATCCCAGCATCGGCGATGTTCGCGGCAAAGGTCTTATGATCGGTGTGGAATTCGTAAAGGATCGTGAATCCAAAGAACCCGCAAAAGAATTGACCGATCGCGTTATTCACCTGGCTTTTGAACGCGGCTTGCTCATGCTGAGCTGTGGACAATCCGTCATCCGTGTTGCGCCACCTCTTAGTATCTCCAAGTCAGAAGTGGACGAAGGTCTGCACATCCTCGAAGAAGCCATCACCCTGGCTGAAAAAGAAATGGGGATGTGATAAAGAAATTGAATTGACAGCCCTCCGCTATTCGAGTATGCTTGCGCCTGTCCGGGCAGGCCCGGCGCGGCGGAGCCTGCCAAACCCCGCCAGGGCCGAGAGGCAGCAACGGTAAGGGAGCGTATCCGGGTGCCGTCGGTCACCTGCCTGGATATTTGAACAACAAAAAATGGCTCACTTCATGAGTGAGCCATTTTTTGTTTAGCGTTCCGCTTCAACTTTCATTAGAACAGCGCGAGTCACCACGCGGTATCGATAACTATCTTCTACCTCATTGTATCCTTTGCAGGTAACCAGGGTTATCCAAGCCTGATCCTCATGCTTCAGAATGGAGACATTCCCCGGCAAGGCTACCTGGTTCGTCTGCACCTCGTAGATATAGCGTTGGCCAAAGGCATGTACAATCACCTGGTTCCCCCATCGCAGCCTACTCAAGCCCACAAACGGTCCAGGCTTGCCATTTGGTAGATATACATGACCAGTCAATACGCTATTCCCTTGCCAAGTTGGAAATGCAGATCCTTGCAACCATCCGGCATCTTCCCACAACCAATCAACATTCCATGTTTCACCCAGTCGAGGCACACCTACAATTGGTGTCTCAACACCAAGGCTGGGAATCTCCAACCACAATTCACCCAGCTCAGTATAGGCTTGTTCCTCAGTTTGCTCGGGTAAAGCGGTAATTCTATCTGGTGCAAAGCCCGTTGCGGGAAGTGATTGCGCACTGCTTATATCATCACCGGGATCATCAGGAGGTGTTCCAATCTGAATACCAATTGCAGATATGTTATTTGCTATTGGGTCAGGGGCAACCCCTACAGGTGGAGGATCTGAAATCACTTGGACTTCATTTTGAATCGGTGGCTGTCCAAGAGAGTTAACTTGTGTCACAATAGTGATATCGATTACTTCGGTCGGAGCAAGAGCGCCGATGTTAACCTGTACCGTTCTAGGCTGGATAATCGTAACCGTACCTCGTGGTGAAGAAGTCGCGCTGACGTAGTCTAGGTTATCTGGTAACGTATCTGTGACAACCACGCCCGTAGCTCCTACATTCCCATTATTGAAAACCGTGATGGTGAACGTAACCACATCGCCCACTGCTGCTTGCGAGGGATTCACTGCCTTGGTCACAGCCGGGTCAATGAAGTTCGGGCCAGGAATAGAGTCGCTGTCCACAACATCAGGGCCAGTGGGTGGCGTACCCCGGGCGACAGCGATGTTGGTATAAACATCCCCTCGCCCGTCTGTATCCACAAGGACCACCAGAGTGATCGTCCCATTCGCGCCTACCGCTAACGAATCAGTACCTGCTAGCAGGTTGATGTGCGTTGGATTCGCGCCGCCATCCGTATCACCGTCGAAGGACGGATTAGTAGTAAAAGTACCCGGCAATACAGATACGATGCTGAACGAGTCTGCCAGAGCAAACGTTGTCGCCAGATCATCCGTCACCTGGACATTATTGAGGGTAACGTTGCCAGTATTTTGCACCAGGATCGAATAAGTCATCCGGATTACCTGCGGCGTATCGAACGTGACCGTTGTGATGCCCTTAGTCACCCGGATGTCCGGATTTTGCGGCTGATAGCCGAAGTCCACGTCCGTGCGTACTTGTCCGGCTGCCAATGGCACGCTGGCTTCATGCGGGGTTCCTATCCCGTCCAGATCGTAGGTCGGTATATAGCCACCTGCAGGCAAGCTCGAGGTCAACACAAGCACGCTGTATGTGCCTGCGGGCAAGTTCCCAATTGAATATAGCCCATTGGCATCCGTGACATCCGTCGGTTCGCTCCCATCATAGATATTATTGTTATTCTGGTCGATGAAAACACGCACCCCACTGATGCCATTCTCGGTTACATCTTGTACGCCATCGCCGTTGGTATCGTTCCAAATATAGTCGGTCGTCAGCGTGTCCAGGAAATCATTATCCGTGCTGTTGGCGTTGGTCAGCGTCACCGTCACCCGGTCGTTGTTCGGACTGGTCACATCCGCCGTGCTGCTGTAGCCTGCCGGGTTGGTCTCCACCACCACGTAGTTGCCCGGGGCCACGTTGCTGAAGGTGTAGTTGCCCGAGACCGGGGTCGTCACGCTCGAACCCACCTGGCTGCCATCACTGGGATCCCCATCCCCGTTCGGATCGGTGAACAGGGCCAGCCACACTCGCACCCGCCAGCCCGCTTTCGCTGTCGGTCAGGTCCCCATCCCCATCCGTGTCATTGCGCACCTGCCCAGAGATCGCGTAGGTCGGGATTGTTACCGCTACGTTTGCCGGATCAGAGTCCACATAATCGTTCAGGCCTCCAGTTCCATCACTGCCATCCCGTTCGCGACCGGATAATGCGCCAGACAGGGATGTCCATGCGATGTTGGCCGTATTCGTGATGAACCCTGTTTGAGTGCCGTCTGCGGTGGCATCAAATTCAATTGTGACGTTACAACCCTGCGGTAAGGTACCAATCGTGGCATTCAAAGCGCTGGATGTAGAGCCAGTTGTAGACACACCGGTAGCACAACTGCCGGGGTTGGTCACAACGATGCTGGTCAGGTTGTTGAACCCGGAGGGCAGCGTATCAGCAACGGTCACTTCATAGGCAGTCGCATTGCTGTTCGTATCATGAGCAATGATCAAGGTAAAGGTTACGGGAACGCCGCTCGAAACGGAAGCAGGCTCGGCCGTCTTGTCGACCGTGAGAAGCGGTTCAACAATTTCGATATCGGCCGGGGCAGTCGCATCGGTCACTGTTTGAGTGCTGGCGTCGTTCGGGTCTGTATAGGTCAGACTGGCGCTGTTGCTGAGCGTCGTGCCATCTTGATTCGTATCTATATTCAACACACGTGCCGTGACTGTTACCAGGAAGGTGTTGTTACCGCTGTCATTATCTGAAGTGGTTGTAACGGTCGGGAAGGTCAACACGAGGTCTTCGCCACTAGTGCCGGGCACAGTAGTTGGGCTGGTGCGCGTTACCGTAACAGTATGAGCATCGCCAACATAGGCGGCTGTTGCCGCCGCGCAGGTGCCGTTAGCCGCGTTCGTGACCGTGTGACTCTGGTAGGCCAGTCCGTCCGGCAAATTATCTGTAACTACCAGACCCTGGATTGTGCCCTCAGGTAAGGTGACACAAATGTTATATGTGACATCTGCACCGATAACATAATTCAACGGGCTGGGATCCAGCTTGTCAATGGTCGGTGCACCCAGTGTTGCTGTGACCGTACCACTGGTAGCCGTATAGTCATTGGAATTCGTCCCAGAGCCGGTACGTTCACCGGTGAAACTACCGGGCGTGCCGGGTGTGGACGAGCCAGTGGGATTGGTAGTGGTGCCGTTGGTTCCCGGTAAGCTGGTATAGGTCAGGTTGGCAGAATTATCGAAGGATTGACCAGCTGCAGCCGCATCGATCACTTTGGCTGTGATGGTCACTGTTGCAATTGTACCGGGATCAAGACAGGTGACCGTGGCCGTGACAACCTGGCTGGTGAAGCTGGAAAGTGCAGGAGTTACTGTCGAACCGCCACAAGTAGCGGAACCACCGACCGTCACTGTTCCTTCCAGAACGGCATTCAGAGTGTCCGTAATCACAATATCGTACGCAGGCACGTTACCGGAATTGGTGAACTGCAATGTATAGGTAATGTTGTCGCCGCCGTCAGTGGGAGTTGTCGTTACTGTTTTGGTGAACGGCGTGTTGATGGCAGGCTCCCTCACCGTTATCGTGACATTGTTGGATGTCGCGACAGTGGTGCCATCGATAAGCACCGTAAATTCATTCCCATGTGTGCCATCTGAATTGTTACTGGCAGTATTGTCCACCAAAGCGTTGAACTCGATGACCACGTATTCCGTATCGACATCATTGTCATTGTTGGTGATATTTCCCAGCTTGAAGTAAACCGGCCCACCGGATGGGTAATTATCACTATTGGTTGTGGCATTGTCAGAGATGGCTGCATCGGGCAGCACAACCGTGGGGGGTGTGACCGCATTCCCGTCAACGGAAACACCTGCCACCGCGCTGGAGGTACAGTTAGAGGCAGTGGTACACACCAGGACAACCCTGGCTGTACCATCATTCAAGAAGCGCAAGCCGCTAACCAGATCATCCAAGACCTGCATGTTGGTGTTTGTCCCTTCTGGCAGTTCAAATGCCAGACGATAGCGCAAGATCTCACCGATCAACGTATCCGAACCAGACGTAACGGACTCAGATGTGGCCTGGATCGATTTAACCGGCGTGATCGAAACCTCAGTATCTGTATCGGTAGCAGTGTTGTTCCCAGGCGTGGGATCGATAAACCCGGTCGGGGCTGTGATCGTGGCTGTGTTCGTTAAATCGCCCGTGGCAGTAGCTGACACGACTGCCATGATCGTATAGGTCAGGGAATTGCCAGCGCCACCATTGATATCAACGTCATTGGCCGAGATATCGCCGGTTCCGTTGGTGGTTGCACCGCAGGAAGCAGTCCCGGTTGTGGCACAAGTCCACGACCAACTATCGAACAAGGCAGGCATTGAATCAGCGAAGGTGGCATCCACGACATTCGATGGCCCGGAGTTGTAGACATTTATGGTGTATGTCAAAGTCTGGCCAGGCACGTATACAGAGCGACCGTCATCTTTGGTAACACTCAAGTCGCCGCCCGGAACAACCCGGATATCCTCGTCATCTTCAGGATCATTGTTTGCAGGTGTATTGGAATCCTGTGCAATGATGCCATCATCGTTAACAGTGCCAAGTTGGGTGCTGGTGACCGAGACGGTGTTGTCATAATATTTATTCTCATCGGTCGGAGTTGCCACATTGACCGCAACCCTGAAAACGATGGTGACAGAACCACCGGGATCGATACTATCCCAGGTTCCCCAGGTCAGGTTGGTATCCCCAACGGTTGGCTCTGTAGCCACAGTGCGCGTGGCGCTACTGTTTACTATTGAAACCGTGCTGGCATAGGTAAAATCGTCTACACCATTGGCCATGTCATCCATTGCAGACAGATTATCCGATATGGTCACATTTGTGAGCGGAAAGTCTCCCGTATTTCTAACTACGATGGCATACTCCACCTGGCCGCCGGGGTTTACAACAGGTGTGGAAGTATCCTTATCAACTGTCATCTTCCAGGATAAGGCATAATCCTCCACCTCGCCATTGCCAGCGCTGCCAAAATATGCCAACCCGGGTAATAGTGGCTGCGTGTCAAAGACGCGGAAGCGGCTATATAGCTCTATATCGGCGTCATTTCCAAAGACACCTGTAAGATTGAGAGAATAGTTATTCGAACCGGTTACCAAACCTGAAGAAGTGATAATCTTTTCCCCTGTGTCGGAAAAATCACCGTCATTGTTGATATCCATCCAGCCATATAGATAGCCAGAGCCAGTCACATTGACGGTGATGGCATTTGCGTTAACACCACCAACCCACGTACCAGGGCTATTGAAGATTACACCATCTTCATCATCCCCCCCGGCGGTGTCATCACCATCAGCATTGACGCTGGGAACCCCATTCGTTTCGGTATCGGGCTCAGAACCGAGATACAGGTTCGGGATCGCGGGAACCGTATGGCTGGGTCCCTGAATGGCATAGAGAGTTTTATAGGTATCTGGCAGGTCACCATAATCCAATGCCGGTAATGATTGGGCAAAGGCATAGTCCACATTGGGAACACTGGCACCAGATACCGTGATCTGCTGCCTGGCGGTTACCACGTACCCGCCGCTGGTTGTGGATGTGATGTTATTCTGCGGGGTTTCGTTTGGATCAGTGGTCAGGGTCAAGTACGCAGGCAGGTTACTAACCGTGACAAAATAATTACTATTGGGATAGCCAGTAAAGGCATAATCGCCGTTGACATCGGTGTACTGAGTATCAATTACCGTTGTTTCACCTGCTTCGACCGTTCCATCTCCATCATCATTCCAAAGCACAAGGGATGCAAGCACATTTTGATAATATGTCGTTTCACTTGCGCCACAGGTGCCATCCGTGCTTTCATCAAGACAGACCGTACCGGAGATAGCGTAAGCCCCGGAGTAACGATAGCCAAAATCCACGTTCAGGTTACAGTTGGTACAGGCCCCTGCACCAATATTTGTCACAACCCCAAACCCATTGATCGTAACTGTTGTACTTCCATTCGGGCCAGTTGTGCCGGATTGAGGTTCTGGAAGAAATAGTAACCATCGCTGTTTGTGGTGGTTGTCAGTACCGTACCGGCGCCATCATCGATCGTTACTGTCACGCCGGCCAGACCGATCTCGCCGGCATCCTGCACCCCATCCCCATTCTGGTCCAGCCAGATGTAATCGCCAAACGCACCGCTAGGCCTGAAGCCAAAATCTGCGCCCATGTAATTGGTATTGGCATACAGTCTCATCCCATCACGGGCGTCGCAGAGCGCATTGTTCGTGTCAATCGAGCAGGACTGCGCCACGCCGTCAGCACTGGGATCGCTTGTCAACATAGGATTAAGGATTGGGTTCGCTACTGTCCCCGAACCGGGATCGTAACTGGCAGTGGTTGTATCGACGACTGCCACAAAAAAACCAGGTGTTAATCCACTGAAGAGATAATTGCCGTTTGAATCGGTATAGTCTGAACGCACAAAAGTGTCTAGTTCACCAGGATCATACCGATAATTGCCATTAGCATCAGTAAAAGTATACAGGTCGACTTTTGCGTTTGGAATGCCAGACTCCCCCACATCCTGTGTGCCGTTGCCATTTGTATCCCAGAAGATCGTGTCGCCCATCGATGCCGGGGGCGCAAAGCCGAAGTCAGCCGTTAGATTGTTGGGTGCGGCGCTGGTAATACTCGCGGTTCGGTAAATGATATCGGGCGTTGGAGCAGCATCCAGGGTGCCGGTGGTATTGTAATAATCGTTCCCATAGGCATCATTCGGGATGGCCGCAAGGTTAGCTGCATTCAGTTCAAGTACTACGCGATAGTTGTAACTTGCGCCAACAGGCAGGTTCTCGAAAAGATATTTGCCGTCGGAATCGGTTGTATCAGTGGCAACCGTCACATAGTTGCTATCACCATTCAAATTTACCTGTAACTGGACTGTGACACCCGGGATGCCAGTCTCTTGCGTGCCGCCCTGGACACCATCCCCATTCATATCCCGCCAGACAGTATCCCCGATCGTACCGGACCCTGTGGGCTGGTACGCGAAATCCCGGGTCAAATCGTTAGCCCCGTTCAGGGTGAACCGGCTATGTTATTATCGCCTTCGGGGTCCAAAGTTTGGACCAAGCCAGAAGGCAATGAGGATGTATCTACCTGGACTGTATAAATGCCATTGGGATAGCCTGAGAATAAATATGAACCATCTGCTGCTGTGGTTGTCGTCGTGATTAATGCGCCGCTCGGATCGAGTAAGCGAACCGTTACGCCGGATAAGCCTCCATCTGTAGCATCCTGAGAACCATTTCCATCCCAATCATAAAAGAGCAGGTCGCCAATGTTGTATGTGCCGGCTGGCACATCATAGCCGAAATTAACGCGAGTGACAGATGAATAACTAACGAGATTACCCACAAAGTCGGTGTCGACATCATCGTTATCGGGATCGTTAGATCGGCTATCACAGGTAGAGCAAATGCCCGCTTCGTTAACATCGGCGTTTTGGCCGCCAACAATGTCGCTGGTGTTTACCAACGCATAATAATGTCCCTGACCCAGTTGATTAAAGAGGTAATTGCCGTTGGCATCCGTATAGGTAGTTCTGATATAGCGCCATGTATTGCCATTGGTTGATGCCGCACAGGTTTTGTTGTTTACTTTTGTTTCTAACGTTCCCGAGCTTGTAAAACAACCATACAGATCGACTCTGACGCCACGAATACCGGTATCGATGGCATCTATACCAGTTTCTGTGCCGGCACGGGTCCAGGCAGCGCCAGACCAACCATTTAGCGGTGAACTGTTATCATTAAAGATTGTTCCAGAGAAAGAGCGCGTGCTGGTATTTGCACCGATCGCGACCGTCGCGGTATCGCTTACGGGTGAATTCGCTGGAAGACCATTAGAGAATAAGGTGCCAGTGCTGGTGGCAGTATTATCGGTAGCGGTTGTCGTGCCCGCTTGTGCTGCTCTCATGGTAACAGTCACGAGCCGAGTCTGACCCGGATACAATGG
>WOR8_10004963_pt1 | contig 14371 bp, 8 predicted proteins | sample DeeMarSeWOR38_10_FD_19890 | JGI IMG/M metagenome (IMG submission 19890) | reverse complement strand
CCGGGGTGCGTGACATTCTCCGCATCCCACCTCCTGTGCCCACTCGCGGTGGCACCCGATGCACTGTCGGTGATAGGCCGCGCGCAAATCAGGGCGCCCAAGTGATGTCCTCAAGCGGGCGGACTCATGACACTCCCGGCATGCCAGGATGCCGCCAGGAGGATTGTAGTGATGGCACACCGTGCATCCCCCCGCCATCCCTGACATCTCTGCGTGCCACTTGTGGGAGAAGCGAACCGGTTCATACAGGTCCTTCTCCTCTCGAGAGGTGTTCAGAATGAGGAAGTCTGGTCCCTTGTCCGGATCCTGGTGGACGGTCACCATGTGCATCCGCGGACATTCCCGAACGCAGGGATTCTCGCGCGTGGGAACATCACAGAAATGGCATGTTGCACACTGCAACCCCCTGACCATCTCAGGGAGCGACTGGTGAGACTGGGAGCGGGATTCCACCGACATCCAGAGCAGGAGCGTCACCGCAAACAGACGTTTCATGCCGACCCCCCCCGCAGCGCATATTTTGTCCCCCGTTCGTGTGAAGGCTTCGGGACACTGATAATTGGGAAAATACGCACGGCCGCCCTGTACAAGAGGATCATTGTCGCAACGAATCCGACGGTGACCGATACTTCGCCAAACGATGGAAAGTACGGTTCGAGCCCATATGAGGGGGTGTACGCCACAATGAACGTGTTGATTCTGTTGAGCAGGACACCCAGAACGATCAGCAGTGCCGCAACAAAGAGGAGTGGGGGAGAATGCCGTACCTTCCGGGACAGTAGCATCCGGAGCGGGATAATGATTCCCACGACCATCTCGACGGCGAAGAAGACGCTCTCGGTGGTGAATTCAGAGAGGTAGACGAAGGTCTCCCGGATGACCATATCCCCCACCTTGAACGCCAGATAGAGACCCAGGAGCGTGGCTGCGAACGACCCGAGGCGGGAGAGGACATCCATTTCCGGCTTCAGTTTAAATGACCGCGATGCAAGCAGCGACTCGACCACCACCATGGGATACCCCACGGCGATCGCCGAAAGGAGGAACAGCAACGGCAGCACGGGAGTCTGCCACAACGGATGCATCTTGGGTCCCGCGATGATCATGAGGGTTCCCAGCGAAGACTGATGGAGCGTGGAGAGAACAACGCCCGCAATGATAAAGATGAACATCACCTTTCCGAGGCTGCGATCCAGGACACGCAGGAGAGACTCAACCAGTGCATTCATTCGCGACAGGAGTCCAGGGAGAGCCACTCGGCCGATGAACCGCTCGGTGATGATTGGCAGGAACTCAATATAGAGAACGGCAAGATAGGTCATCACACACATCCCCACCTCGAAGAGCACGGAGGTCCCATTCCACATCACCAGCGGGTGCCAGATGTAGTACCAGCGCCCCAGGTCAATACACACACCGAGCGCCACGAACGTATAGCCGAGCATGGCAGTGAGCAACGCGGGTCGTATCACCACCGTGTACTCTTCGCGGTGCATGACGTGTCCGAGGGCCGCCAACGCCACACCGGCCGCAACATCAACTGCAATCCAAATCCCCCAGGGGTACTGGTTCGAGAGGTTCGTCACGGCACCGATCCCAAACAAGAAACGAGCAAGGAGAAAGGCGTAGCCGTTCAGTGCAAGAACGCAGAGGACGATTACGCCGGGAGTAAAGAACCTTCGCTCCAGCGGTGTCGGTTTAAGGGTGTTCATAGGGTTCTTCCGATTCAGATTCCGATCGCTTTCGAGCGATCCACATGATACTCCCAAGAAGTGCATACAGAAGCACCGGCGGAATGAAATAGGCGAAGATGCCATGCTGGATTGCCTCGCTGGTCCCCGGCATGGGCTTGCTCCCGACATCCGGAAACTCCAGCTTCGCAAAATCGGCACCCGCCAGATAGAGCCAGGATGTGCCACCGGCCTCATACTCTCCGTAGATGTGCGGCTCGTAGCGCTCCGGGTCGCGACGAATCCTTTCCCGTGCCACCTTGATCAGATCCCCCCGTGGACCGTAGGTCAGGACCTCCATGGGACAGACATCCACGCAGGCCGGAAGCTTGCCGCTGTCGGTCCGGGCGAAGCAAAAATCGCACTTCACGATGTCGGGTCGGAGTGCCTCCTCGTACTGAAATGCAGGAATTTGGAACGGACACGCCACCAGACAGTAGCGGCAACCGATGCAGCGAGCACTGTCCCACGTAACGGCACCGCTTGCTTGCTTGGAGAACGCTCCGACGATGCAGGCGGAGACGCACGAGGGCCGGTCACAGTGCATACACTGGACTTTCACATACACCGGGAATTTCTCACCCGCATCGTATTCATTGACAACAGTAAGTGCCCGATCGTCAGGCCTCCGCCGCTCGGCGAACGCAGACCGGTCCTGGTAGTCGTGCAGTGGCTTCGTGGGAAGCTCGTGCGCAGCTTTGCATGCCCATTCACACGAGCGGCACCCGATGCAGAGCGTCGTGTCGACAAGAACACCCATCCTGTCCTCGGAGAGAACGTTGTCGGGAGCCGCCTTGGCGTTCCGCGCCGCCACAGGTGCCAGTCCGGCGCCCAGCAGCGCAGCGTGCTTGAGAAAATTCCGACGTCCTGTCTGGCTATTCTCCATCCTATATCCGTGATCTAGTGACCTGATTGAGCGCCTCCGAAGGGCGCACCTTGACACCGCTCGTGCATCCCCTCTACGGGGTGAGGAAGAACTCACTCGTGAGCCTCTCCCACTCCTCATCCGAACAGCGATCCGCAAGATCGTCCACCATCACCCCACCATCCTGCATCAGGATTGCCGGTGTACCCGAGAAGAACTGACTCAGTCGTGTTCGCACCGCGTCACGCCATTGTCGGGCTGCTCGTCCATTCAACAGGTTGTTCAGTTGGGGCGCGAGTTTGTAGGACTTCAGCTTGAGCAGCCAGCCCTCGCCATAGGGTGATGCATTGATGAGGGATGGATCCCGAAATACTGCCTCGTTCTTCTCGACGACCCATCCCGTCACAGGGCTCACCATCCTGAGGCACCGTTGGCCATGGGTCAATTCCCATGTGGTTTCCCCCTGAGAGACGTGCCCGAGCAGGTGCGGCAGGGTCACTGCGGTGATCTTGCCCATAATCGACTGCGTGAAATCGTCCACGCCAACAACGACATAGCCGTCATCGGTGGTTCTCACCCACGCATGACCGGGGTGAACGTAGCGTTCGATAATGGAGGGAGATCGAATCTCCTTTGGCCTCCGTGAACGTACGAGGCTGAGGACGACAAGGATGATTGCCGTGATCAGCGCGAGTATCGCAGACATGACACTCTCCTTTCTGGATCTGATGGCTTCATACAATCTGCTCTTTCTGCTTCCAAGAACCTTGCCAGGATCGGGGGATCAGAGCGTCTTCTGTGCCGAACTCGTAACCCGTTGATCGTCATGAGATTGCCGTTGCCCTGAAGAAACCCTGCGGTGCGTCAAAAATTTCGTCGCGAAATGCAACGTTGATTTTTTCAACAGTGCTTTTCAGATTTCATGGTCATAGAGAGATAATGCCTTGCCATTTCAAGACTTGATGTACTGTTGAAAAAACTTACACAGCTCGCTGAGAAACTCTACATCGCAGCGGACTCCGTGCAATCTGACCCAGGTAGTGGAGGATGTCATACTGTTCAGGATTTCATCAGTCTGAACGAGAGAGTTCCCCCCGACCCCTGCTGGGAGGACGCCCTGCCGGAGTGCAATCGTCTTCTCATTCTGGATTGCAGAAGCTGGAAGGGTTTGCCAGATTTGAGAACCGTTCCACCATATTCGGAGACAGCGTGATGCCGAGTAGTGCAGCAGCCCAAAAACACTCAGTTTTCCGGCTCGATTCGAGGGATTCAGACGATCTCCTCCTTCATAACTGATTGGCGCGTTGGCACGACGGATGCTACTCCTGTCATTACATCTGAGTGTCTTGTACCAAGAACGTGAGAGGCCTCCATGTCAGAGTATGTCGAAAACCTTCTTGTGCAAGTGAGGACGAAGAACCCGAGTGAACCTGAATATCATCAGGCGGTAGAGGAATTTGTAGAATCACTGGAACTCGTTCTTCACAGACATCCCGAGTACCGTAGCGCAAAGATCCTTGAGAGGATTGTGGAACCCGAACGGACTGTCGTGTTCCGGGTTCCTTGGATGGATGACCAAGGGGAAATCCACATCAACAGAGGGTATCGGATTCAGATGAACAGCGCCATCGGCCCCTACAAGGGAGGCCTTCGCTTCCACCCGTCTGTTACCTCGGGTATACTCAAGTTTCTGGCATTTGAGCAGGTGTTCAAGAACGCGCTCACATCTCTCCCGATGGGCGGAGGAAAGGGAGGGTCCGATTTTGATCCCAAGGGGAAGAGCGACCACGAGGTGATGCGTTTCTGTCAGAGCTTCATGACGGAGCTCTTCCGGCACATCGGCCCAGAGATTGATGTTCCGGCCGGGGACATCGGGGTAGGAACGCGCGAAATCGGTTTCCTCTTCGGGCAGTACAAACGCCTGACCCGTGAATTCACCGGCGTTTTGACGGGCAAAGGGCTGCACTGGGGCGGTTCACTCATCCGGCCGGAGGCCACGGGCTACGGGGTTGTCTACTTCACCGAGGAGATGCTGAAGACCAGGGGAGAATCAGTAGACGGGAAGAGAGTGGCTGTCTCCGGATTCGGGAATGTGGCCTGGGGTGCTGTTGAGAAGATCACGCAGCTCGGTGGCACCGTTGTCACACTCTCCGGGCCTGACGGCTTCATCTACGACAAAGACGGAGTGAAGGGGGAGAAGGTCAAGTACATGCTCGAAATGCGCGCGAGCGCCAGGGATTGTGTCAAGGACTACGCCGACAAATTCAAGGTTCCGTTCCATCCGGACAAGCGGCCATGGGGCGTAGAAGTGGATGTGGCTCTTCCGTGTGCAACACAGAACGAATTGAATGAGGAGGACGCAAAGGAGCTTGTGAAGAATGGGTGCATGTGTGTCTGTGAGGGCGCAAACATGCCGACCACCATGGAGGGAGTCAGGGTGTTCCTGGATGCAAAAACCCTCTACTCGCCCGGGAAGGCCTCCAATGCCGGGGGTGTGGCCACTTCGGGTCTGGAGATGAGCCAGAACAGCATGCGCCTCCCGTGGCCCAAGGAGGAAGTGGATCATCGGCTTCACCAGATCATGCGAAACATCCACCAGACCTGCCTCCAGACGGCGGAGAAGTACGGTTCGCCCGGCAACTACGTCATGGGGGCTAACATTGCCGGATTTCTCAAGGTCGCCGATGCGATGATCGACCAGGGTCTCGTGTAAGCGCAACCGGAGCGTTTGCCCTCTTTCACAGATCAGCGACCTCTTCAGCCGCATCCCAACCTTCCTGGCCGGAGCTGCGACGGTCCACGGTGTCTCGTTGCAGCTCAACGGCAAATCCCTTATTATGACAGTATGAAGACGATCGAACGACTCAACATCGAAGACATCGAGCGCATCAGAATCAAGAATTTCCAGAAGCTGATGCGCCATAAGATACGCGACATCCTTCTGGTGTCGAGTCTCTACGACCTCTACCTTTTCGAAGAGGACGGCCGGCTCTACGAGCTGATTCGTCAGGAGTTTCAGGTCCTGAATCTGAGCCACCCGCCTGAAATCACCCACGTCACCACGGGGACGGAGGCTGTTGAGATCATGCTCACGGAGGAGAGGTTTGACCTGATCATTACTACTCTCCATATCGAGGATATGCACGTCATCAAGTTCGCCACCATGGTGAGGGAAGCCGGGCTGGACACACCTATCGTCCTGCTGGCATATGACAACAGGGAGCGCAAAGAGCTGGTCACAAAACACGACACATCCGTCTTCGATCGCATCTTCATCTGGCAAGGCGACTACAGACTCCTCATCGCCATCATAAAGTATGTCGAAGACCGCATCAATGTTGAGAACGACACAGAGGCTGTCGGGGTACAGTGCATCATCCTCGTCGAAGACAACGTCAAGTTCTACTCAACATACCTGCCCATCATCTACACCGAAATACTCAACCAGTCCCAGCGACTCATCTCCGAGGGCATCAACCTGACACACCGGTTCCTCCGGATGAGGGCGCGACCGAAGATCCTGCTCTGCACGACCTACGAAGAAGCCTGGGAGTACTTCGAGAAGTACCAGGACTTTGTCCTCGGGGTCATTGCAGATGTCAACTTCCGACGAGGGGGAAGGAAAGACCCGACGGCAGGGTTACGATTCGCCGAAGCGGTCAAGGCGCTCCATGAAGACATCCCTATCCTGCTCCAAACAAGCAATCCGGATCTTGAAGAACCAGCCCGGAAAGCCGGTGCGTCCTTCCTCCTGAAAGAATCACCCAGGCTGCTCCACGAACTTCGCGACTACATCCTTGACACATTCGGGTTTGGGGATTTCGTGTTTCGCGTTCCCTCGGGAGATGAGGTCGGCCGGGCCGTGGACCTGAAGACGCTCGAGGAGGAGCTGCGCCGGGTACCCGATGAGAGCATAGTCCATCACGCGAAACGAAATCACTTCTCCAACTGGTTGAAGGCTAGGACGGAATTCCCCCTGGCCGACAGGCTCCGTCCCAGAAAAGTCACGGACTTCTCATCGGTGAGCGAACTCCGTGGCGACCTGATCCGCTCTCTCCGTGAGTATCAAGAATTGCGCCAGCGTGGGACAATCACGGAATTCTCGAAGGAATCCTTTGACCCGAACAATAGCTTTGCGCGCATCGGCGGGGGGTCCCTGGGAGGCAAGGCTAGGGGTCTGGGGTTCATCAACACCCTCATCAACGGCTACAACATCCACGACCGATTTCCTGGAATCGAGATTGCCGTGCCTTCAGCTGTCGTCATCGCTACAGATGTGTTCGACAGATTCCTGGAAGAGAACCAGATCGAGAGCTTCGCCCAGACAGTGACCGATGACGAAGAACTCATTCGCCGCTTCCTCGCAGCACCACGCTTCCCCGCAGATATCATCGAGAAACTCTCCGATTTTCTGGATTTCATCAGGGAGCCATTGGCAGTGCGTTCCTCCAGCCTCCTCGAAGACTCCCAGTATCAGCCCTTCGCAGGCGTGTACCAGACGTACATGATCCCCAACAGCCATCCCGACGACGCGGTGCGTCTCAATGAACTCCTTCGGAGCATCAGGCTCGTCTACGCTTCAGTGTTCGCCAGGAAAGCGAAAGACTATATGCATGCGACAGATTACCGGCTCGAGGAAGAGAAGATGGCGGTACTCATCCAGCGTATGGTCGGGGCGGAAAGACACGGGAGGTTCTATCCCGATTTCGCAGGCGTGGCAAAGTCATACAATTTCTACCCCGTTCCGCCCCAGAAGTCGACCGACGGTATTGTCCTGGTCGCACTCGGACTCGGCAAGACCGTCGTCGAAGGCGGAAACACCGTTCGCTTCTGTCCGAGGTTTCCTCGACACCTCCTCCAGTTCTTCTCCACAAAGGAAACGATTCGAAACGCCCAACAGCATTTCTATGCTCTCGACCTCGCGGACAGCCGGGAAGAGGAGAATGGCCACGGGCCGGACATCTTCCTTCAGCAGTTCGACCTGACAAAGGCCGAAGAAGACGAGACCCTCTTCCATGTCGGGTCAACATACTCTCCGGAGAACGACAGTGTGTACGACGGCATTTCACGAAGCGGCATGCGGGTGGTGACCTTTGCACCGATCCTCAAACACAAGATCTTCCCTCTCCCCGAAATTCTGGACCTCGTCCTGGAAATGGGGGCCTGGGGAATGGGAACGCCGGTGGAGATTGAATTTGCGGTAAATATGGGCGTGCCTGCCCACGCCGCAAAGGAGTTTGCATTCCTTCAGATTCGCCCGCTTGTTCTGACTCGTGAGCTCGAAGAGCTGAGCGTCGACAACGTGGACGAGACGGATCTCATCTGCTCGAGTACGCAGGTCCTGGGAAACGGCGCGTACAACGGGATTCACGATATCGTGGTGGTGGACATAGACAAGTACGATCGCTCCAAGAGCCAGGCCGTTGCGCAGGAGGTGAGCACGCTCAACTCCAAACTGCTCTCCGCCGGAAGACCCTACATTCTCATAGGAGTGGGGCGTTGGGGGAGCCTGGATCACTGGCTTGGCATTCCTGTCACGTGGGATCAGATCGCGGGCGCGTGCACCATCGTCGAGTCAGGGTTCAAGGACTTCAATGTGACGCCTTCCCAGGGATCACACTTCTTTCAGAACATCACGTCTTTCCGCATCGGCTATTTCACCGTGAACTCCCTCTCCAAGCTCGGCCATATCGACTGGGATTGGCTTCTGGAACAGGACAGCGTCGAAGAATTGCAGTTCGCCCGGCATCTCTTCTTTGAAAAACCGATGAGTGTCCGCATCAACGGAAGACTGAACAAGGGCATCATTCTCAAACCCGGGCGGTAGCCGCACACCATCCTCCGTGTAGGGTTTCCCGTACAACAGATTCAGTCCTCTCTGACTATCACATCCCGATAGTTCCCCGTACCATCCGGTGTGAGGAATCGGCTTTTCCCCTTCATCACAACAAGCATTCTGCACCGCATCGTCGAGGAGGATACCATGTCTGAATATGTGAAAGATCTTATGGCCGAAGTCAAGGCCAAGAACCCGGCTGAGCCTGAGTTTCACCAGGCTGTCCAGGAGGTCGCTGAATCCCTGACGCTGGTCTTCGAACGGCACCCAGAATACCCTGCCGCGAAGATCCTCGAGCGCATCATCGAGCCGGAGCGGGTTATCATGTTCCGTGTTCCATGGATTGATGATCAGGGAGATGTCCATATCAACCGGGGCTACCGTATCGAGATGAACAGCGCCATTGGGCCATACAAGGGAGGGCTCCGGTTTCACCCTTCGGTTACCCTCGGCATCTTGAAGTTCCTTGCATTCGAACAGGTTTTCAAGAACAGCTTGACGACACTTCCCATGGGCGGCGGGAAAGGAGGTTCTGATTTCGACCCGAAGGGGAAGAGTGACTTGAAAATCATGCGCTTCTGCCAGGCCTTCATGGCCGAACTCTTCAGGCACATCGGTCCCGACACCGACGTTCCCGCCGGCGACATCGGTGTTGGAGGACGGGAGATAGGATACCTCTTTGGCATGTACAGAAAACTGCGCAATGAATTTACCGGCGTCCTCACCGGAAAGGGGCTCAACTGGGGCGGCTCCCTGATCCGGCCGGAGGCAACAGGATACGGTGCTGTCTACTTTGCCGCTGAAATGTTGGAAACGCGGGGAAAGACACTCGAGGGTCTCAACTGCCTAGTGTCGGGAAGCGGGAATGTAGCACAGTATACCGTAGAGAAGATTCTTCAGCTTGGCGGCAAAGTTTTGACGCTTTCAGATTCGAACGGATACATATACGATGAAGAAGGCTTCGACGCCGAGAAGCTCACATACGTCATGGAGTTGAAGAATGTCCGCCGCGGTCGCATTCAGGAATACGCGAGCAAGTACACGAGCGCTGTCTACACGGCGGTGGACCCGAAATTGGCATACAACCCTCTCTGGAATCACAAGGCGGACTGCGCCTTCCCGAGCGCGACACAGAACGAGATCAACGCCAAGGATGCACAGAACCTGGTTGGAAACGGTGTTTTCGTGGTCAGCGAGGGAGCCAACATGCCGACGACTCCCGATGGGGTGAACCTCTTCCTGGACGAGGGGATCCTCTACGGGCCCGGGAAGGCCGCAAACGCGGGCGGCGTCGCCGTCTCCGGCCTGGAGATGGCGCAGAACAGCCAACGACTGCCCTGGACGAGGGAGGAGGTGGACAACCGCCTCCGCCTGATCATGAAGAACATCCACTCAACATGCCGCCAGGTGTCGGACCGATTCGGCACTCCGGGCAACTACGTCAACGGGGCCAACATAGGTGGCTTCCTGAAGGTTGCGGACGCCATGATGGACCAGGGCGTGATCTGAATCCGGCTCCCTCCACCAGGGCGATCCATTCGGTGCAGGGGCAATATCATGCGCGCCCCTGCACTGTTCTGTCGGCGCACGCATTCCGATCTCCCCTTTCCACAGACCTCGGAATTTGCTATGTTTCATCAGTATGGCCTCCCACGAGTCACACAGGCCGGATGAGGAAGCTGCCAGTACCCTTGATTCGCTCCTCGTAGAGCACGGGTACGGCAACCGCTTCCAGGGCTTTCAGAACCTGATGCGCCTCCGTATTAGGGACATCCTGCTCGTCTCAAGCCTCTACGACCTCTATCTTTTTGAGGAGGACGGGAGGTTGTACGAATTGATTCGGAATGAGTATCAGGGCTTCAACCTCAGCCACTCGCCGGAGCTCACCCGTGTCTCCAGCGGGTTTGAGGCGATGCAACTCGCCCGGGAGGAGAACCGCTTTGATCTCATCATCACGACCCTCCACATCGATGACATGCACGCGATCAAGTTCGCGGGTATGGTCAAAGAGGCAGGGCTGAACATACCGATCGTTCTCCTTGCGCATGACAACCGTGAACTGAAGTTCCTGCTCTTGAACGAGGACATCTCCGTCTTCAATAAGGTGTTCATCTGGCACGGAGACTTCCGCATCATCATCGCGATCATCAAGTACCTGGAGGACCGTCTGAATGTCGACCATGATACCAGAATGGTCGGGGTGCAGACAATCATTGTCATCGAGGACAACGTCAAGCACTACTCCTCTTTCCTTCCCATCATCTACACCGAGATCCTGAAACAGTCAGGACGGTTGATCTCCGAAGGTATCAACCTCACGCACAAGTTTCTGCGAATGCGGGCGCGACCGAAGATTCTTCTCGCATCCACCTACGAGGAGGCGTGGGACTACTATCAACGCTACAACGAGACGATGCTCGGGGTGATCTCCGACATCGACTTCCCCCGCAACGGGCGGCAGGACCCCAATGCAGGGATTGCCTTCGCCCAATCGGTACGAGCCGACCAGCCCGACCTTCCGATCCTCCTCCTCTCTACCGTGAAGGAAAACCAGGTCAGTGCCCAGGCCACAGGGTCTTCCTTCGTGCTCAAAGACTCGCCGCTCTTACTCAACGAGTTGAGCCAGTTCATGGTTCACCACTTCAGCTTCGGAGACTTTGTCTTTCGAACCCCCGGGGGTGTCGAAGTTGGCCGGGCAAACGACTTGCGGTCACTCGAAGAACAGCTCAAGGTCGCCCCGGAAGAGAGCATACAGTACCACGCTGAAAGAAATCACTTCTCGAATTGGCTGAAGGCGCGGACGGAGTTCTGGCTGGCACACCGGTTGCGGCCGAGAAAGGTCTCCCACTACGCAACGGTCGAGGATCTTCGTCAGGATTTGATCAGGTCCCTGCACGAGTACCGCAACATCCGTCAGCGAGGCATCATCGCGGATTTCGAAAAGGAGACCTTTGACGCGGAAAGCAGCTTCGCCCGAATCGGTCGAGGCTCACTCGGAGGAAAGGCCCGGGGCCTTGGGTTCGTCAGCACGCTGTTGAACGACTACAACGTCCGTGACCGCTTCGAGGATGTTCTGATCTACGTGCCTCCCGCGATTGTCATCGGCACAGACGTGTTCGACCACTTCGTCACCGATAACGGCTTGCGGGAGTTTGCCATCAACTGCACAGACGACCGGGAAATCACCCAGCGATTCCTGGAGGCACCCCGCTTCCCGGAGGAGATTCTTGGTGAGCTTGCAGCGTTTCTGGATATCATCCGTTCGCCAATTGCTGTCCGCTCCTCGAGTCTCCTCGAAGACTCACAGTACCATCCCTTTGCCGGCGTGTACGAGACCTACATGCTGCCGAACAATAACAGCAATCCCCTTGTCCGTCTGAATGACCTCTTGGTGAGTATCAAGAGGGTCTTCGCCTCGACGTTCTACCAGAAGACAAAGGACTACTTCAAGGTCATCTCCTACCGCCTGGAAGAGGAGAAGATGGCGGTCATCGTGCAGAAGATGGTCGGCGCCCCCCGCGAGAACAGGTTCTACCCTGACTTCTCAGGTGTCGCGCGATCCTATAACTTCTACCCCCATCCTCCGCAGACCTCCTCAGATGGTATCGTCTCCCTTGCGCTCGGACTGGGGAAGTGGGTTGTTGATGGCGGCAACACTGTGAGATTCTGTCCTAAGTATCCGACGGATCTCATTCAGTTCTACTCCTCGGAGGAAACCCTCAACAACACGCAGCGGGAGTTCTATGCGCTGCAGCTTGATGCCCGATCGGACTTTGGTTTTGAGACCCATGATCTGCTGCAGAAACAGTACTCGCTCGATGTCGCCGAGAGGGACGGGGCACTCCATCTCGCCGGCTCCACCTATTCCGCCGATAACGATGCGGTCTATGACGGACTCGCCCGTCCAGGCATCCGCGTCGTGACATTCAACGCGATGCTCCGGAGCAAGCTGTTTCCCCTTCCACAGATACTGGATCTCATCCTCGACATGGGGACCTGGGGAATGGGAACCCCCGTGGAGCTGGAGTTTGCCGCAAACCTCGCTGTTCCGGAAGGAAAACCGAAGGAATTCGCTCTCCTGCAGATGCGGCCCCTCGTGGTGCATCGTGAACAGGCGCCACTCGATGTAGAAGCCGTGGATCCCGCTTCCCTCATCTGTAGGAGCAACCGCGTGCTGGGAGACGGCATCATGGAGGACGTCCGGGATATAGTTCTCGTCGACTACCACAAGTTCGAGCGTTCTCGCAGCAGAGATGTAGCCCAGGAGGTGAGTTACTTCAACGCCCATCTCATCGCCGAAGCGCGACCGTATCTCCTCGTAGGAGTCGGACGATGGGGTTCGCTTGACCCGTGGTTGGGCATCCCGGTGAAGTGGGAACAGATTGCCGGTGCCAAGGCGATCGTGGAGACGGGATTCAAAGAGATCTCTGTGGCTCCCTCCCAGGGATCGCACTTCTTTCACAACATCACCTCCTTCATGATCGGCTACTTCACCGTCCATCCTCAGGACAAAGAGGCGATGCTCGACTGGGATTGGCTTCTCGGCCAGGAACCGGACGAGGTGAAGGAGTTTACCCGCCACATCCGATTCGAACACCCGCTCCTGATCAGGATCGACGGCCACCAGAACAAGGGGATCATCCTCAAACCGGAGGAGCCTGGATAGCCATGGACCAGGACAAGCCGAAGAAGACCATCTACGAGGCGTGCCCGCATTGCGGGGCACCGCTTAGCCCCTGGGAGAAAGTCCTCCTGAGCGTCGACAGGGCGCTCATGTGCAGGCACTGCTGGTACCGGATCATTCTTGATGTAGAGAAATCGGATTAAAAGCCGGAAAAGGGAACTCGATGAGATCGTACAATTCATTTGAAGTCGAGCAGCAACAGGTCCTCGAAGCCGCCCGAATCCTCAACCTGGACGACGCACTTGTTCAGTTGCTCCTCTGGCCGCAGCGGGAATACAAATTCACGATGCCTGTGCGACTCGAGAATGGCAAGGTCAAGACGTTTCACGGGTTTCGCATTCAGCACAACTTCGCCCGGGGCCCCGCAAAAGGGGGGATCCGATTCCATCCAGACGAGACGGGTGATATCATCCGAGCACTTGCGGGATGGATGACATGGAAGACGGCAGTGGTTGACCTCCCCCTCGGAGGGGGTAAAGGCGGCGTCGTCTGCGATCCTCGGGATCTCTCCGTGCGGGAGCTCGAGAGCATATCCCGCGCCTATATCCGGGCTGTCGCGCCGCTCATCGGGCTTGCGAAGGACATCCCTGCACCCGATGTGTACACAAACCCCCAGACAATGGCGTGGATGATGGATGAGTACGAGACGTTGATGCAGCGCCACGAACCCGGCGTGCTGACGGACAAACCGCGGCAGGTAGGCGGGACGGAGGGACGGCGCGACGCAACGGCACGCGGCGGGGTCATTACGGTGCGAGAGGCCAGCAGCATCCTCAACATCAACGCTCGGGGAACATTTGCCATTCAGGGATTTGGCAATGCCGGCCAGCGCGCGGCCCTGCTCCACCAGGAGCTACTGGGTGGTGGCACCCTGGTGGCGGTGTGCGACTCTCGTGGAGGAGTGTACAACGCCCGCGGGCTCGACCCGCGAGAACTCGTTACCCACAAGCTCAAGACTGGATCGGTGAGCGGGTTCCCCGGAGCAACGGCCATTGAGCGGGATGCGGTCCTCGAGATGGATGTCGATGTCCTCTACCCCGCCGCTCTGGAGAACGCAATCAACCAAACCAACGTGGACAACGTCAAAGCACGGATCGTCTGCGAACTCGCAAACGGCCCCACGACGCCCGAAGCCGACCTTGTGCTGCACGAGAAGGGAATACACGTGATCCCGGATATCCTCGCCAGTGCCGGTGGAGTGACCGTCTCCTATTTTGAAATGGTCCAGGACAGCTACTCCTTCTTCTGGGACGAGC
>WOR8_10003983_pt1 | contig 14377 bp, 14 predicted proteins | sample DeeMarSeWOR38_10_FD_19890 | JGI IMG/M metagenome (IMG submission 19890) | reverse complement strand
CGGCCGGGCAGTACACATATTTCATAATGACGACTCCTGGTAGTAATTAAATAGCCGGGTGTTAATGAGTTTTATCACTTAACCCCTTTCAGCGACCGGAATGAATGATCGTCTGCAGAATCCGCGCACTGTCTGAATGGATTAGGGATCGTTGCTAAAGAACAGGGTATGGCAACCGATTGCCAATGGCACAGCGGATCAAATTTGAACATAGCCAATTGTCACAGTATGCTTGCGCTGTTCTTTTGCTACGAGCCCTTATCCATGAGTTTGCGCGGGTTTTGCAGGCGATTATTCATGCAGCGGTTTACTCAACCCCCCCGAATGATCAAATAACCAACTTCGGCAGCGTTTCAAGTCGCCCGGATTCTGAAGATGTACTCGGCAGCCTGCTCCGCTCTAATGGCGGTGGTGTCGCCCAGGACCTTCTGGATCCTGGCGATACGCTCGTTGAGCTCCTGCAGGGTCAATCCGGGATAGCGATGCCGCTGGAATTCCGGCCGGTATTTGGAATCGGGCAGGTGCGATTTGTACCACTTGACCAGACGGCGCCAGTTGGCTTTGTAGCTGCCTGCCAGGCGGTCCAGAACCGGCGGCTGCGGCAGCTGGGACCGGCCTGCCATAATTGTCTCCAGGGTGTCGACGATCCGCTCGCAGGCCAGCGGACCCTGCCGGGCTTCCAGATAGTAATCCATCATTTCATTACGCTCGTCGCCATCCGGCGCCCCCAGCCGGCCGCTGAAGATAGATGCCAGCGTTTCCCGCAGCTGCTCGAAATCGAAGCACCGGTGGCTCAGGGTGTTGGGCAAACGGTAGTATCCCATGTCATAGTACTCATCGCGGGAGGCCATGAAGGTCACCGCGGGAACCTGCATGATATAGGCTTCGACCCCGGTGGTGCAGCTGTTGTGAACCAGTGCCCTGGCGGCCATAAGCCACGGGATGACATTGCCCTCGTTGGTGACCTTCACCCGGGCGCATCCCGCGGCGATGTCGTGATAAACTTGCGGATTCTCGGTCGGGTGGGGCCTGACAACCACGGTAAAGTCCGGAAAGGCCTGCTCCAGGGCCGGGATGACCGCCTTGATATCCTCGAAGACCGCCTGCTTGAAATCCCGCAGGCCTTCGGCGTACGCGCGGCTCATTCCGGTGGCCCCGCGCCCGAAGGGCGGCGGCTCGCCGGGATTTTTGGGCGGTAGAAATAAATTCAGGCCTGGCACAAACGCATTGACGTTGCTGAAATTGGTATTGACGAGAATAAAGTCGCCGTAGCGCTTGCGCAGGGCGGCGGCCTCTTCTTCAAAATAGGGATGCAGCTCGGTGCGCAACAGGTCGCCGCGCGGATTACCGGTGATATGGATGGGTGTCCGTTCGGGAAGATGGGGGTATTCACCCCACAGTTCGGCGTTTTCCCGGCCCCAGGCGAACAGGTGGGACACGTATTGGATGGCTTCCGCCGACAGCCGGCGGGTAAAATAGGTCTCCGGCTGCATGTGGACCAATGCTTCCTCGTCCCACACGGCGATTTCATGGCCCAGTTTGCGCATGATGCGAAACATCTTGATACTGCGGGCGGTCATGCTTTTCGACAGGTATATGCTGCCGGGAAACGAGGCGATGCGAAAGTCGATCTCCAGGCGGGAGCCGATGATCGACGCAATACCGCGACGAGCGGCAACACAGGCAAGCAGAAGCTTGGGATCGAGTTCCCGCACCTGGTTTTCAACCGGAATGATGATGGGTATTTTTTGCATTTTATTAATTCTTTTCGCGACCTGGGTGCTTATTGGAGAGCCACGAATTAGCACGAATTTTCACGAATATAATTTTTTACTATAGCAAAAATTCGTGGTCATTCGTGTCCATTCGTGGTTAATTATCCTCCTGCGCCAGCATGAATTCCGCCAGTTTGAAGTCCAGCTCGGTGTCGATGTTGACCAGCAGGTCCTCGATGATCACCGCAGAGGTTCTGGCGCCCTTGATGGCCTGGTGGTCGGCGACCAGCTTCCGCACCATCACGTAGGCCACGCCGTTGCGGTGATAGACCGGTGTGAGCTGCTGCCGGGCGATGATCTCGGCGCCGGCGGGATCATAGTAATCCAGCCGGTCGCCATCGATGACGAGCTGCTTAAGGGGTGCGCCTTGGAGTCGCTTTCGCTGACCGTCCAGACGGCGTCGTATCCGCCTTCGACCAGTTTGGTGACGGCCGCGGTGACGTGGGAGGGCTTGCGAAACGGCGAGGTCGGCTGCAGCATAACCACCACGTCATAGCGCTGCTGGTCGATTTTTTCGCATGCCAGCAGGGCATGCTGCAGGACCGGCCCGTCCGCGACAATGTCGCCGGACAGCTCGTCGGGACGCAGGAAAGGAGCATCCAGGCCGGCTTCTTCGGCAATTTTAGCAATCTGCGGGTGATCGGTGGAAACCACCGCCCGATCCACCCAGGGCAGCTGCTGCACCACCTGCCCGACCAGGGCCACCAGCGGGACGCCGTTTAAGGGCCGGATGTTTTTGAGTTTAACGCCTTTGCTCCCGCCGCGGGCGGGAACCACCACCAGTATGCGTTTATCACCAATCACGTTTCACCTCGCGTACCGACCCAGATGACGGTGTCGGTTTTCCCGGTTTGCTCCAGGCTGGCCCTGTAGGCAGGTTCTAAATCCTGGAACGTGAGTTGAAATTCCTTGTTGCCGCCCGGCTGCGCCTGGGTCAGCCAGTTGAGATGGTTTTCGAGACCATAGCGCTGAAAATAAACCGTCTCCGTGGCCTGGAAGCCGTTGGCCGCCATCAGACGCTCGATGGAAGACGGCGAATAGACATAGGGATGCTGGCTGCTGAAAATAAAGTTGGCAAAGGTTTTGTTCTGGTACAGTGACAGCAACGGATCCAGAAGGGATGGGACTTCGATGATCAGCAGCGATTGCGTGGCCATCAATTGGCGGATATCGGCCAGGAACGAAGCCGGCTCCAGAATGTGCTCCAATACATGAAACAAACAGATCACATCGTAGGTTTTACCGCCGCTGATCAATTCGACCGGGGAATCGAAATTTTCATCGGAATTCGCCGCCCGTGAAGCCAGCGTATTTTGATCCCGATCGATGGCGGTCAGATGGAGGTGGGGCCAATGCGCCCTGACGGTCTTTAAAAAGGCGCCGTCCCCGGCCCCGATCTCCAGCAGGGAGCCATGGCCGCTGTTGATATGGTGCGCGATCTTGTCGTAGCGCCGCTGGATGACCTGCAAGCCCTTCTTGTAATCGGTCAAACCGAATTTTTTAACCCGGGGGGTATAATCGCTGTAATCCACGCGGGGGGCAGGGTGCAGCAAGGCAAAATCCTTTTGCGCATTGACATAGACGTCGATGGCCGGATCGTCTGAGATACCGTGCTGTAACAGCGTAAATTTGTCGCTGCAAAACGGTTCGGTCAGGTGGTTGAATGACTGCATTTGGCTTATTCCTGATTTTGAAAGCACGCGATAAGATCGCATCCCTATTGCTTTTAGGAAATTATAGGTTGTGGGAGCGGCTTCCAGCCGCGATTCAGCTTAATTCTGCCAGTGCATATCGCGGCTGCCCCGCTCTTAGAGCAGCGGATTGCGAGCAGAAGCCAATCGCTCCCACGGTTGGATCAATAACCAAGGTCCTTGTCATGGCTTGCCTTTAAATGCCCCTCCGATCAAATCCCATTTCAGCGGTGTGCCGCGCTGGATGTCGGTGGCCGCGCACCGGCCCAGAATCTCCTCTAAATACCGGGTGTGCAGGCCGTGCCCGGGCCGAATCGATTGCACATTTTCGGTTGTGAACCGTTCGCCGGCTTGGATGTCCTGCACCGCAAACAGCGAGCGGCGGAAAACACGGCTGTTGCTTTCCTGGTCGCTGACACCGTAGTGTACACCGCCGATGGCCTTCTCGGCCGTACGAACAGCTGAGACCATTGCCTTGAATTCATCGGGCTCCAATGAGAATTGGCTGTCAGGGCCCGCTTTCGAGCGGTCGAGGGTGACGTGCTTTTCGACGATGCAGGCGCCCAGGGCCACCGCCGTTACCGGTACGGCAATGCCCAGGGTATGATCCGACAGCCCCGTCGGGACTTTAAACGTCCGGCTTAAATGTTTGATTGTCCGCAAATTCATGTCTTCCGGCCTGGCCGGATAGGCACTGGTGCATTTTAACAGGGCCAGCTGGTCATTGCCGGCGGCGCGGATGGCAGCAACCGCCTCGTCGATCTCGGCCAGGGTCGCCATGCCGGTGGACATGATGATGGGTTTGCCGGTTTGAGCGGTCCGCCGGATCAAGGGCAGATCAACGATTTCAAACGAGGCGATCTTGTGGGCCGGCACGTCCATTTTCTCCAAAAAATCGACAGCCGTGGCATCAAACGGGGTTGAAAACAAATCCAGACCCAGGCGGTCGGCCACTTTTTTCAGTTTGGGCTGCCAATCCCAGGGTGTATAGGCCTGGCCGTAAAGCTGGTAGAGATTCTGTCCCTGCCAGAGGGTGCCTTCGCCGATTCGAAAATACTCGCGGTCGCAGTCGATCGTCAGGGTATCGGGCGTATAGGTCTGCAGCTTGACCGCATCGGCTCCGGCAGCCGCGGCGGCTTCGATGATGTTGACCGCCTCATCGTAGCTCTGGTTGTGGTTGGCCGACATTTCGGCGACCACATAACAGGGGTGACCGGTTCCGATTCGACGGTTGTTGATCTCTAAATAAGGTTTCATGTTTGTTCTTCTCGGGCTAAAAAAAGGTGGTGTGCGGGTTGGTTTGCAACCGATGTGCCGTTTCCCGAAGCAAACCCCGCTTTTTTAAAAGCCGCCAGCGAAGCGGCGTTGTCCGCTTTGATATAAGCGTTTATGATCTGTGTGTCCGTTGCTGCTAAATATGTCCTGCAAGCCAGCTCGATAATGCGGGCGCCGTGACCCCTGGCGCGGAATTGGCGGTCCAGGCTGACGGATATGACCGCCGCCTGCTGCCCTTTGCGTTCGAAACGCACCTGGCCCACCGGTGCCGGATGACCATCAGCGGTGATATCTTCAGCGATGTACATACGGCAATCGGTGTCAGCCAGTCGGGTTTCAAACCATTCGACATGATCCGCGTAGGCAATGGGTTCGGGTGCAAACGATACGGCCCGCACGTCCGGGTCGTTGGCCCATTGCCAGATCATTCGGCAGTCCCTGGCTGTTGCGTGTCGCAGTTTAATCATGCCGCCATCATTTCTTTTATAACCCGTTTAGCGCCCATGCCGTCGACCAGCGTGCGGCCGCAGCCCTGCATCCGGGTTCTTGCAGCAACGTCCGACACCAGGTCCTGAATCGCCTGCGCGAGTTCGGCCGCGGACAGATCATGGTGCCATCCCAGCTTCACGATGGCCCCGGTTCGGGCCAGGCCCTCGACAACCGCCAGCTGATTTTCGGCCATGGTGATGGCCAGGGTGGGCACGCCCATATAGGCCAGCTCCCAGCACGTGCTGCCGCCGGCAGACACCGCCACATCCGCCCAGGCCATCAACTCGGCCATGTCCGGGGCATTTTCGACCACCCGCATGGGAAGGCGGGAGCGGCCGGCCGCATCCCGGATTTGCCGGTGGTGCGGGTTGGCGGAGCCGACCACGATCAAAGCTTCCAATGCGTTGCTGTTTATCGTTTCAAGAGCCCGCATGACGGTCAGCGTCACATTGTCGGAATCCGCGCCGCCCAGCGTCACCAGCAGCCGGCGGGCCGGGCCCGTGATGCTGCCCTGCCGGGGGATCCGCGCGACAAACTCGGGCCGCAGCAGGATGTACCGGGTTCCCAGTAGCAGGCGGGTGAAGGCGGCCGTCGCATACGTCCGGCCGGCGGCATCGATGTTCTGGTTCAGGACGATATCGGCCTCGTAATGATCCAGGTGCGCCATGTCATCGATTACCAGCAGCCGCTTGCCAAGGGCCCTGATGTTTTTATGATAACCGCCGTCGAAGTGGTACCCGTCGACCACCACCCAGGCCGCTGGCTCGGCCCCTAGCACCCGGGCCGTTTTTTTCCAATCACCGGGATCCGGATGGACCTGATCCAGATCCACGACCTTCCGGGCCACCGCTGCCATCCGACCGTGCAGGCCCCGGCTCCGGCAGCATGAAACAAAGATGACGTCTCCGGCCTGCTCACGCCAGGCATGGGCCAGCGCCAGCGTGCGCATGAGATGCCCGGTGCCGATGTCAGGGGTCGCGTCCGCGCGGATGGTCAGCAAGGGCTCCATGATCATTCACCCGCTTTGGATTGATGCATTTTCATGGCCTCAAACATATACTCGGCGGTCTGCCAGTCTTCGGGTGTATCGATATCCTGGACCAGGTAGCGCGGCAGGATAACGGGTACGGACTTTTGCGCGAACAGGGCCTTTTCGACCAGAAATTTCCGCGACCGGCCCCAGTAAAATTGGCCGGCATCATAATAAGCCGGCGGCAGGTCATTGGAGCGGGTGTCGCGGTGCTCCGGCCAGATCATTTTAATGCGCCCGTCGGCGTCAATTTCAAGGGCCCGGAATATCGGGGCGGCAAAGTCGGTCACCGCAAAGGCGGTGGCGGCATCTTTGGCGGCACGCAGCCGTTCCAAGCCGTCTTTGAGATAATCGGGCTGCAGAAACGGTGCCGCGGCGTAAATGCAGCAGAAATATTCCGGCAGGGAATCGTTGGCCGCCAACCAGTTGAGGGCGTGCAGGACCACATCGGCGGTGGGCGTGAAATCATCGGCCAGGCGGTCCGGACGCCTAAACGGCACCTCGGCGCCGCAGGATTGAGCGACGGCGGCAATCTGGTCCGAATCGGTTGAGACGATGACCCGGTCAAAAAGCCCGCTGGCCGCGGCGGCCTTGATGGAATATGCAATGATGGGCAGCCCGGCAAAGCGTTTGATATTTTTGCCCGGAATGCGCTTACTGCCGGCGCGCGCCGGGATGATGGCCACGATGTTCATGAGGTTATCTTTAACTGTTTTGATGGTCCTTAGCGCCGGTTTTCAGCCACAGCTGCCTTCAGCCGGTCGATGACCTCCCGGGTTTGCGCCGCTGTCATGGCGGCAAACATCGGAATCGACAGAATTTGCCCGTAGGCCGTTTCGGCCGCCGGGCACAGGCCCGGTCCGGTGCCGAACTGCCTGCGGTAAAACGGATGCAGGTGCACCGGGATGTAGTGCACGTTGACCCCGATACCATTTTGGCGCAGGATCCCAAACAGGCCGTTGCGGTCGATCGCAAGGTCGGCGGACTGCAGCCGGATGACATAGAGATGATAAGCATGGTCGACATCCGCCGCCACGGCCAGGGGCTTGATATGGGCGCTTGCGGCAAACGCCTCGTCGTAAGCCCGGGCGATGTTGCGCCGCTGCTTTAAAAACAGGGGCAGCTTTTTCAACTGGGAAAGTCCCAGTGCGCACTGCAGGTCGGTGATGCGGTAATTATAACCCAGATCGACCATTTCATAAAACCAGGAGCCCTGTTTTTCCCGCTGGCGGTGATCCGTCGTGATGCCGTGATTGCGGAACCGGCGCATGCGCTCCGCCAGCCGGGGGTCATCGGTGACGATCATACCGCCTTCGCCGGTGGCGATGTGCTTGACCGGATGAAAACTAAAGGTGCTCAGATCGGCTAAAGAGCCCACCGGCCGTTCTTTGTAAGACCCCCCCAGGGCATGACACGCGTCGGCGACCAGGGCGATGCCATGCTGAGCCGTTATGGCGCGCAGGCGGTCATAGTCTGCCGGATGCCCGCTGTAGTCCACGGCAATGACCGCCCTGGTGCGCGGCGTCAGGGCGGCCTCGACGGCCTCGGGCCGGATCAGCAGGGTTTCAGGGTCCACATCGACGAAAATCGGGGTCGCGCCCTGGTAAACCACGCAGTTGGCGGTAGCGGCAAACGTCATGGCCGGCACGATAACTTCATCGCCCGGCGCGATCTTCAGGGCATACATGGCCGCATGCAGGGCGGCCGTGCCGCTGGAGACCGCCACCGCCTCTTTGGCGTTCACGCAAGCAGCCAGCGCCGCCTCGAATTCGCCCACGCTGGGGCCGGTGGTCAGCCAGTCGGATTGCAGCACGTCGACAACGGCGTCGATATCATCTTTGTCAATAAACTGTCGCCCATAGGGTATCATAGGTCTTTTATGATCTCTTTCATTTCTGCGATGGTCAGCCGCCAGGGATTGTTGTCCGAGTTGTATTCAAAATCTTCGGGCACCGGGCGCCCATGGTTTTCTGAACTGCGCCGGGACCAGAATTTAAATTCCGGCTGGATAACGTAATGGTTGTCGTATTCCAGTGTGCGGCGGGCTTCATCCCGGGGTATCATCAGCTCATGGATTTTCTCGCCGGGTCGAATCCCGATGATGCGGGTTTCGCACTCCGGTGCGATGGTGGCTGCCAGATCCATAATGCTCATGCTCGGGATTTTGGGCACGAACAGCTCGCCGCCCACCATATGTTCCAGGCACCATAGTACGAAATCCACGCCCTGCTCAAGGGTTATCCAAAAACGGGTCATCCGCGGGTCCGTGATCGGCAGGTAGCCCTTTTCTTTGTGCTTCAGGAAAAAGGGAATGGCGCTGCCCCGGCTGCCCGCCACATTGCCGTAGCGCACGACGCTGAAGGTGGTCTGATCGCGCCCGACATAGGAATTGCCCGCGATGAACAGCTTGTCCGAACACAGCTTGGTGGCGCCGTAAAGGTTAATCGGATTGGCCGCCTTGTCGGTGCTCAGTGCGATAACCTTTTTGACCTTTTGATCGATGGCGGTATCGATAATATTCTGCGCCCCCAGAATATTGGTTTTCACCGCTTCAAACGGGTTGTATTCAGCGGCGGGCACCTGTTTGAGCGCAGCGGCATGAATCACGTAATCGATCCCCTGGAAGGCGCGGTACAATCTCTCCTTGTCGCGGACATCACCGATGAAATAGCGGATGCAGCCGTATGTTTCCATGGGAAACTGTTGCGCCATCTCGAATTGCTTGAGCTCGTCGCGGCTGAAGATGATCAGCCGGCGGGGTTTGCAGCGCTTCAGTATCGTCGCGGTGGCTTTCTTGCCAAAGGAGCCGGTGCCGCCCGTAATCAAAATATTCTTATCGTTTAGCATAGGTTTTACCATCCATTGGTTACAAGTCTTCAATAATGTGCGCCAGATCCCCCAGGTTGAAATCAGGGGTGACCGGCACAAAAAAGCAGGCGTTGGCCTCAGCCGATTGGCGATCGGAATTTCCATCTCCGACCACGACGACCTGGCGGGGCCCGACATCTTCGCGTCCCATGATGTGCTCGATGGTGGCCGCCTTTTGATGGGGATACCCGTAGGTGTCCTCGAAATAACCGCCCCAGTTCCGATAGCGCACAATGTCTTTCAACTCCTCATGCGGTGTCATCGAACTCAGGTACAGGCGGTAGCGCTGAGATAACGACGCGAGCATTGTTTCGGCCCCGGGCATCTCCGGGCAGTTTTTGGCCCCGTCGAGCACGATGTCGTTGTAGCGCCGGGCCAGTTCCTTGACCCTTGCGTCCAATCCGGGACCCTGATCCATGCCCAGGCGCTGCAGGACCTCGGCTAAAATAACAAACCGGCTTTGCTCATTCATGTACGCCAGTACCGCCCGAACTGTTTGCGCATGGTGTTCGTCATCTGGAAAAACCTCGAAAAAAGCCTCGTGTTTAAAACGGTTCGAGTCTATCAGCGTCCCGTCAAAGTCAAAAACAATTACCTTTATGCTCATGGGTCTAGGCGGTTTTCCTCTCGGCCATCGTCCAGTTCGGGATGACCGTTTTGCGGGCCTCCCGGGGAAGACGGGCGATGCGTTCATCTTCGTAAAAAGAGTCATTGTTAAAGTGCGTCGTCGAAACCTCTTCGAAGATCGCGCCGTCCAGGGTGTGGAATTTATGCCATTTGCCGGGTTCGACGAGAATGGTGTCACCCGGTTGAGGCTTGATGCGCTTGCCTTCCAGCTCGACTTCGAGGTCGCCGTGGAGCAATTGAAAGGTTTCCTCTTTGACCTTGTGAAAATGGTAAGGATGCTTCTGGCGCGGCAGCTGGATGATCAGCTTCTTGCAATACTGGCGATTGATGACATCGATGATGATCGCCCCGAATTCCCTGAAGCGTTCCAGGCCGTAATGATGGGACAACTCCACCGAGCTGTCCCTGCCGATTTGAATTCCGGCCTTGCTCAGCATTCCCTTGACCTGAAGCATGATCCGATAGATGATCTCTTCGGGCGGCAGAGCCGAATTCGCCACAATTTCACTGATGGGCGCATTGGGCGTGTAATTTTTATCCGCTTTGGCGCCGTTGAACCAGTCGCCACTGACAAGCTGCCCCTCCTGCAGCGGCATGGCAAAAAACACCTTGTCCCGGGTGATTTTCTGCCCCTTTTTGATTTCTTTTTGGGCGAATACGCCGCGCATCAAAGACCGCAGGGAAGCAATTTCTTCCGGTGTGGCGGGGCTCCTGTGGTCGCCTCCGCACAGGGCAACGGTTTCTTTATAGGCGTCCACCCACTTGGCAACCTGGGCCGGGCTGGAGGAATATTTGTTCAGTTTGTGCTTTTTGGTCTGCATGCCCACATGGCGCTCGAAAATCCTGGCCCCCTTGGCATAGGCGACGCGAATCGGATTGAAGTCATTCGGGTCCTCATGGGTTGAAAAACCGATGGGAATGTTGGGAAACCGTTTCTTCATAACGTCAATCTGGTTCAGGTTGAGCTGGTCGTTGGGGGTCGGATAAATCGCCACACAGTGCATCAGGGCAAAATCCACGTTACGGGTTTCAAAGAAGCTGACCAGACGATCGATCTTGGGCATGCTCAAGCCGGCGGTGGATACCACCACCGGGCGGTTGGCTTCGGCAACCCGCTCTAAAAGCGGCCGGTCCGTGGCCGAGCAGCTGGCGATCTTGATAATTTGGATGCCAAGATCCAGAATAATATCCACCGATTCTTCATCAAAGGGCGTGCACATGGTGTACATGCCGTTGTCGATAATCGTCTGGGTGTACTGGCGGTATTGTTCCTTGGTCAAGGCGGTTTCCATGAACCGCGGGATGTGCTTGACGTCTTTCTTTGTTTTATAGTCCGGGTGGATGAAGGTCTCCAGCTGCCGGAATTGAAACTTCAAGGCGCCGCGCACACCTGCTTTTCTGGAAATCTCGCCCATGGCGTTGATGATGTTGAGGCCATGCTCAAAGTCACCTTGATGATTGTTGGCCAGATCGTAGGTGAACAGACCGTTAAAATCAAATTTTTCCATTGTCTTTATCTCTCCTGTCTACCCCGGATGGATTCAGGTTCCATATGGGAGTTACCAGTTATCTGTTATTTGTCAATCGAATAAAGGAAAAGAAGATCATTAGATTGTCACACTCATAACTGTACCCTTATGTTGTCTTCGCACTCCCATAACAATTAACCCATCCGCCGGGGGCGGATGAACGCCGAATTGAGCGTTTCGGGCTCCGTTCGGCTCAAGCGATTTCAATCGCGTCAAGCCGATAGCCGTTGTCGTAATTAATGTGCACCGTTCGCTTTTCGCGGTGGGAGATGTGGGTGGCTGCCACCACCAGCATGGTGTCCAGGCCCCTTTGCAGGGAAATGGGAGACTCACCGCTAAACTCCCCGTCGAGCACCGCCGCGATGTGGTCGATTTCGCCTTTGAAATCGTCCGGCCTGCTTTTGGGAATCAGCTCCTCGCGGGCCTCCGTGGTGCCGTCGCCGTACCGAACGGCATCGTTGCCGGCATCCACATTGACCAGCCACTCCAAATAGCCCTGGCTGCCCTGGATGCGAACCGATTTCTCAGCCGGTTCGGTGACCACGTCCTGGGCAATGTTGCCGACGAAACCCGATTCGGTTTTGACGTTCAACAGGCAAACCCGGTCATATTTGACGGTGCCGTCATCGACGATGTCCAGCGCCGCTGAAACTTCGGTGATGCGTCCCTGTCCGGCCAGGTGCGCAAAATGCTGCCAGATATTCATGGCATGGGAATGTTCGCCGCTGGCACCGCCGCCGCGTTCAAAAAACCCCAGGTAGGTATCCTGGGGACCGCTGAGCCACGGGTGGGCACCGAATATGCCGCCCCAGTGCTCCCGGAACCGGGCGCTGATGGTCAGTGGTCGGCCGATGGCGTTGTCGGCCAGGATCTGCGCGGCGCGCTGTGAATTTTGGGTCAGGGTGTGATTGTAGCCCACGGCGACAAAGGTTCCCGTGGCCGCCTGCAGTTCGACGATTTCCTGCGCACCTTGAAGCGAAGGCGTGCACAGGGGCTTTTCGATCAGCAGTGCCCGGGGAGGTTTGGTCTCCAGGATGCTGCGGGCCAGCGCCATATGGCTGTCGGGCGGCGTGCCGATAATGATCAGATCGAAGTCCTCATCCGGCAGATTGTCCGGTGTTGCCAGTCGAATTTGCGGATCCCACTGGCCGTAGCGGGACGGATAAATATCGTCCCGGGTTCTTTCAAGGGCCTGCTGATCCAGATCACACATCAATACCTGCCAGCCTTTGCTGCGGCAGCCATGGGCTAAATGGTTGCCGATGGAACCGGCCCCGTAGATTTTAACGTTATACACAGTATTACCTCCTTTGTGCGGTTGGCTCAGTGTTGACCAGCCTACCTGGGTTTTCAGCTCCCTTTTTATTAAGTATCAGAGGACAGAAGACAGATGACAGATGAAGAATCTGAATCGTATGCTCTGTTTGTCTGATTTGCACTCTGTCCTCTGTCATCTGTCCTCTGACATCCGTCATCTTATCCTTTAATTGAGAATATATGCTTCGAATACGGCTCCACCCGTATGCTTCCAAACCGATTTAGCAACCGTCCCATCCGATCGATCCGCTCCATAATCTCGTCCACCGAAATGTCCGGGAAGCGGTGGGCGTGAAAGGCCAGGTTGTTGCGGTGACCCGGACGGCGCATGTTGATCTGCTTGACAGCCGTTCTCAATGTGTTGTGGATCCATCCCCGGGCATACTGACCCGGGGGCGACGGGTCCGGCTGCGTCTGACGATAGTCGCCGGCCTCCAGGACATCGACCATGCGTTCGGCGGCCAGTGTCCCGTCAAGGGCCGCGATATGTTGATCCATTATGCTGCGACGTGTCCCATATTCGACCGCCCCCAGCTGCCCATCGATGATGGCGGTAACCTTGCCGCACAGCTCATCGATGGCGAACGTGCGGTGACTCAGTGAATTCGGCAGATCATCATCGTAGGCATCCGACACAACCGGCTGGTAGGAGATCGTCGGGGTGCCGAGCACCGCGGCCTCGATCATGGTTGTGCAGCCATTGGCGATCAAGGCCCTGGTTGCCATCAGCCATGGACTGATCCCCCCGTCGCTGGCTATTTTCAGATTCGGGTGGCGCCTGGCGATGGCGGCATAGGGGTCATGGTTTTCCGACGGATGCGGCCGCAGCACGATGGTCGTGTCGCCAAGCGCTTCGCACAGCGGCGGCAGCATTTCCAGAAACCCGTTGAACAGGTCAAGCTTGTGTTTGCCCTTGGCCACATCAAAGGGGTTGGCGCCGCCGGAATCCTGCGCCTCCACGGCCTTTTTTAAGGCCCCTAGATTGGGATAATAATGGTTCACCAGGCCGAAGTTAGTGTTGATCATCACAAACTCACCGTAGCGATCGTGAATATCCTTTATTTCCGGCTGATAATAATCACGCAATTCCCCGCGCAACAAATCAATGCGCGGATTGCCGGTCACATGAATCGGCGATCCGGTGTAACCGGGATATTCCCGGAACACACGGGCGTTGTCCGGTCCCCAGGCAATCAAATGCGATATCTGTCCCATGGTTACCGGTGACAGGCGGCTCCGGTAGTACTCGGCATCCGGCCAGCGCATCAGACCCTCCTCGTCCCAGGCGACAATTTCATGGCCCAGCTGGCGCAGAATCTCGAACATGCGGATGCTCAGCGTGCGCATGCTCTTGGCCAGATAGACGCCCCGCGGCAGTGCCGACACTTTATAGTGGACGAAGGCCCGCGAGCCGAGGATGACCGGGAAACCGCGTTCGGCGGCCGCACAGGCCAGCAGCAGCTTGGCGTCCAATTCGCGCACCTGGGTCTCCACCGGTATGATGATAGTTGATGCTGAGCTTTTCATTTTGGTTTCTCTTTTACACACCCTTACGACTTTGTCTTACACAGAACATAATTAGCTCATAAGTTCGTGAGTTGATAAGTTCGCAAGATATCTGATTATCAGTGGCTCAGCTTATGAACTTATGAACTCAAGAACCCATGAACTTACCAGCTTATGAACTCAAGAACTTATTCACTATTAACCATTACTTTCCAGCGCTCGCTGAAGGCCTCCCACAGCTGTCGACTGCTGGAAATCGCGCCGACTTCA
>WOR8_10008791_pt1 | contig 14385 bp, 13 predicted proteins | sample DeeMarSeWOR38_10_FD_19890 | JGI IMG/M metagenome (IMG submission 19890) | reverse complement strand
CGAGGTGCAGGACGCGCCGCGCTACGGCGCAGAGCGACGCGGGGCGCCGATCTTTGCCTACGGCCGCGCGGCCAGGGAGACCATCAACGAGCGCGGCATCATCAGCCGGCCGGACCTGGTGGTCGTGGCCGACGACACGCTGGTGCCGGTACCCGCATCCGGCGTACTGGCCGGTGTGTGTGAGCACACCGTCCTGCTGATCAACACGACGCAAACCACCGATGCATGGCAGCATCGGCTCAACATCCGCAGTCCCGTCATCACCCTGCCGGCATTGACCGACCTCGGGGACCGCAGCGACCTCCCCTACATCGGCGCGACCTGCGCCGGCGCCGCCGCGCGCCTGGTTGGCGTGATATCCCGCGATGCCCTGGCCGATGCCATCCGTACGGAACTGGCCGCACTCGGCCCGCAGGTCATCGAGCGGAACCTGGAAAACGCGCTCGATGCCTGGGACCTCATGCAGGCGCACAGCGGCCTGGTCACCGAGGGCGGCATGACCGGCGCCGCGGACTACGACCGACCGGACTGGGCCGATCTGCCGTTCGAGGCCGCGCGGATCTCGGCCCCGACGGTCTACGCCGCGGCCAACAGCGTCGAGGTGCGTACCGGCCTGTGGCGCACCCTGCGCCCGGTGATCGACTACGCGCGCTGCAACCGCTGCTGGTGGGTGTGCAGCACCTTCTGTCCGGACGGCGCTATCGATGTCGCAGATGACGGCACGCCCGCGATCGACTACGACCACTGCAAGGGCTGCATGATCTGCGTCGCCCAGTGCCCGCCGCACGCCATCGAGGCGGTCGCCGAAGAGCATGCCCAGCGTGATGCCATGACAGGAGAGTCCCCGTGAGCCGCATCCTGCTGACCGGCAACGCGGCGGCGGCCTGGGGTGCGCGACTGGCCGGGGTGGACTACGTGCCGGCCTTCCCCATCACGCCGCAGACCGAGATCATCGAGACGCTGGCCGGCTGGATCGACAGCGGCGAGATGGATGGCCGGCTGGTAACGCTGGAATCCGAACACTCCATGATCACGGCCGCCGGCAGCGCCGCGGCCACCGGCGTGCGCGTATTCAGCGCCACCTCCAGCCAGGGACTGCTGTACGGCATGGAGATGCTCTACACCGTCGCCGGCTGGCGGGCGCCGTTCGTGCTGGTGAACGTCTCGCGCGGCCTGGCCTCGCCGATCACGCTGGAGTCCGATCATAACGACATCCTGGCCGCACGTGACTGCGGCTTCCTGCAGATCCACTGCGCGACCTGCCAGGAGGTGCTCGACAGCACACTGATGGCCTATCGGCTGGCCGAGGATAGCCGTGTGCGCCTGCCGGTGATCGTCAACCTCGACGGCTTCTACCTGTCGTTCACGCGCGAGCCGGTCGAGATCCCTGCGGCGAAGGCCGCCGCCGCGTTCGTCGGCGACTTCGACCCGCAGAACACCCGCTTTCGCGCCAGCACCCCGGAGAGCCAGGCCGTGGCGGTCCTCGGCGGCTCACCCTATTCCTACTTCCGCTATGAAACCCACCTGGCGGCACTGAACGGTATCACCGTGTATGACGAGATCAGCGCCGGGTTTCGCGAGGCCTTCGGCCGCGATCACCCTGCCGTCGAGGCCTACCGCGCAGAGGATGCGGAGTACCTGTTCGTGATGCTCGGCTCGTTCGCCACCAAGGCGCGGGAAGCCGTCGACCGCCTGCGCGATGCCGGCTGGGCCATCGGCCTGCTCAGACCGCGGCTGCTGCGACCCTTTCCGGAGGACGCTTTGCGCCGGCTGCTGGCGGGCAGGCGCGCTGTGGCCGTGATCGACCAGAACCTCTCCATGGGCATGGGCGGGGTGCTGCACTGCGAGCTGCTTGCCGCCCTTTACGGACATGCGGACGCACCACCGGTGGTGGCGAGTTTCATCGGTGGCCTGGGTGGCCGGGACATCAGCGCAGAGGAGTTTTACGAAATCGCACAGACACTGCGCCGCGCGGTGGACGACGGTCGCACACCGCCGCCACGGCTACTGTATACAAAAGACGAAATCAGGGAAATCAGAAAGTTACAGGCCGTCGCTCATGTCGAACGCGAGGAACTGAATGAAAGGCACTGACATCAAGATGACCGGCCCCATGGCCATCATCAGGACAGGCAAAGGCAATGACTTACAGTGGCTTGCAACCATCTGTTGATACCGCCCGCAGGCATCGGGGAGAACGCGCATGGCACAGACGCACGTAACGTTTCGACGCATGAAGGATCTGCCCTCGACCCACCTGCTGGGCACCGGCACACCCATGTGCGCCGGCTGTGGCGGTCTGCAGGCGCTGCACGAGATCTACGACATCCTTGGCGAGAAGACCGTGTTCGTCAACGCCGCCGGCTGCATGACCCTGCTGTCGGTCTATCCGTTTACACCCTTCCGCGGCTCCTGGCTGTACACCGCCATGGCCTCGGCGCCGGCCGGCGCCCAGGGCATCCGCGACGCCCTCGACATCCTGCGCGCGAGGGGCGAGTTGCCGGCGGACGAGGACCTGCAGGTAGTGGTGCTGACCGGTGACGGTGCCGCCTACGGCATGGGCCTGTCGGCAACCTCCGGCGCCATGGAACGCGACCTGGATTTCATCTACATCTGCTACGACAACGAGGGCTACGGCAACACCGGCCAGCAGTACTCGGGCGCCACGCCGCATGCCGCGATGACCGCGACCAGCAAGGGCGCACACGGCTTCGCCGGCTACAAGAAGGACCTGTTCGCCATCTGGGCGGCGCACCGGCCGGCGTACGTGGCCACGGTGATCGGCACGGAACCGCTCGACCTTGCACGCAAGATCGAGACGGCGAAATCGCTCAGCGGGCCGCGCATGATCATCGCGCTCGCTCCCTGCCCGACCGGCTGGGACTACGATCCGAGGGAATCGGTGAACATCGGCAAGCTGGCGGTGAAAACCGGCATCTGGCCGCTGAAGGAATACCGCGACGGCAAGACCGTGCACAGCAAGGTGCCGCGCGAACGGCTGCCGGTCGAGGACTACCTGAAGGTGCAGGGACGCTTTGCGCACCTGTTTTCACCGCGGCGCAACGACGCACTGCTGGCCGAACTGCAGCAAAAGGTGGACACCTACTGGGACGGCGTGGCGTCCTGAACAGGCGGACATCGCATGACACAGACCGGTCCCAACAGGAGCTATTGTCATCGCGGCGGCGGGCAGCCGCTGCTGGGTGCAACCATCCCGGAACACTTTGCGGCGACAGCAGCTCGCTTACCCGACCACGGGGCCATCGTCTCGCTACCCCAGCAGCGCCGCCTGAACTACGCGGAACTGGCCGCCGAGGTCGAGCATCTTGCCCGCGGGCTGCTGGGTATCGGCCTCGGCAAGGGCGATCGCGTCGGCATCTGGTCGACCAACAACATCGAGTGGCTGCTGCTGCAACTGGCGACGGCCCGCATCGGCGCCATCCTGGTCAACATCAACCCGGCCTACCGGCCGCGTGAGCTTGCATATGCACTGCAACGCTCCGGGGTGCAGTGCCTGTTCACGATACCTGCGTTTCGCAGCAGCGACTATGTTGCCATGCTGTCTGAACTGCTGCCGGAGCTGGCGCAGGCACGGGACAGCGGGCTGTCGGGTGAAGCCCTGCCGGCGCTGCAACGCGTGGTGATCTACGACCCGGCCTCCCCCGCGGAGACGCAGCGGCCGCAACCCGGCTTCACGACCTGGGCCGAGGTGCTGGCAGCCGGCAGCACGGTAGCCAGTGACTCGCTGGATACCGCGACCGCCGCGCTCGACCCGGACGACGCCATCAACATCCAGTACACCTCCGGCACCACCGGCTTCCCCAAGGCCGTGGTGCTCAGCCACCACAACATCCTCAACAATGCCTGGTTCTCCGCCCGGGCCATGCATTTCAGTGAACGGGACCGCCTGTGCGTGCCGGTGCCGTTCTACCACTGCTTCGGCATGGTGCTGGCCAACCTGCTGTGCCTGTCGGTCGGCGCCTGCATCGTCATCCCCTGCGAACACTTCGATCCGCAGGCCGTGCTGCAGGCCATCGAATCGGAACGCTGCAGCGCCGTGCACGGTGTGCCGACCATGTTCATCGCCCTGCTCGAGCACCCGCGCTTCAGCGGCTTCGACCTGTCCAGCCTGCGCACCGGCATCATGGCCGGGGCGCCCTGTCCGCCGGCGCTGATGCAGCGCGTCATGCAGGACCTGCACTGCCCCGAGATCCTGATCGGCTACGGTGAAACCGAGGCCTCGCCCTTGACACACCTGACCACGCGCGACGACACGCTCGAACGACGCACCCAGACCGTGGGCCGCAACCTGCCCCACCAGGAGGTCAAGGTGGTGGACATCGACAGCGGCCAAACGCTCGCACCCGGCGAGGTCGGCGAGATCTGTTTTCGCGGCTACCACATCATGCAGGGCTACTACGGCGATGCCGAGGCGACCGCCAGGGCGGTGGATGCCCGTGGCTGGCTGCACTCCGGCGATCTCGGCAGCATGGATACCGACGGCTACCTGCAGATCACCGGCCGGCTGAAGGAGATGATCATTCGCGGCGGTGAGAACATCTACCCGCGCGAGATCGAGGATTTCCTGTTCACCCACCCGAAGATCGCCGGGGTGGCCGTATTCGGCATACCCAGCGAGTTCTACGGTGAACAGGTGATGGCGTGGATCCAGCTGCACCCCGGCGAGCAGACGACGGACGAGGAGATACGCGCCTTCTGCAAGGGGAAAATCGCGCACTTCAAGATCCCCGAGTACATCCGCTTCGTCGACGAGTTCCCCATGACCGTCACCGGCAAGTTGCAGAAATTCCGCATGCGGGAGATGGCCATCGAGGAACTGCAAAAATCGACCTGACGGCACTCCGTCACGCTTGCAGGCGCGAATTCATTCGCGATTGTCCAGAACCCGGCCGCGGCTAAAGCCGCGCCTGCCGGGGGGTGCCATACAACCATGCAGGAGCGGCTTTAGCCGCGATTGACAAGAACCAACCACGGCTTCGCCATGACCAGGCGCCTGCTACAGTTCCAGATCCGGCTTCTCGACGCCGCTGCGCAGTGTGCGTGCCAGCGCTTCCACCAGGTCGACGATATGACCGCGCTCGCTTGCCAGCAACTCAAGGATCAACTGCTCCAGATCCTCGAATTGCGCGTTGGTGACGTATTCACGCGCCTCGTGACTGAGCGATTGCCTGAACTGCTCGACGGCCTGTTTTGCCAGCGCTTCATGGTGGTCTGTCATATCGATGTCTCCGGCTAATACGGTTTGCACGTCGTTGCTATGATAGCAGTACACACTCACGGCAGGTATGACCTGCGGCAACCGGACCCGACCGGCAGATGAACCGAGCGACTGACATGAACAATACCAGGGGATGCGCCCTTTGCCCTCGCATGGTTGTCGCGTTTATGCTGCTGGTATGTTGCTCCATCGCAGATAGCGTTATGGCGGAATCACCCGAAACCCTGGCACTGCCGGAACCGGACAGGTCCGGCGTGCAGGCGCTGGAGCCCCTGCTACAGCAGCGCCGTTCGGTGCGCGACTACGACGACACACCGCTGTCGTCTGGCGACATGAGTCAGTTGCTGTGGGCGGCACAGGGCATCACCCACCCGGGGGGACTGCGCACTGCACCGTCGGCCGGCGCGCTGTACCCGCTGGAGCTGTACGTGGTTGCCGGTCGCATCGACGGCCTGTCCGCCGGCGTCTATCACTATCTCCCCGACGGCCATCGCCTGCAGGCCATGCACGGCGGTGACCTGCGCGAGAGGCTGGCGCGTGCCGCACTCGGGCAGTCGTGGCTGGCGGATGCCCCGGCGGTGGTGGTGTTTGCGGCGGTATACGAACGCACGGCCCGCAAATACGGCGAGCGGGCCGCCCGCTATGTCCACATCGAGGCCGGACATGCCGGGCAGAACCTGTTCCTGCAGGCCGGCGCGCTGAAACTGGACACGGTAGTGGTCGGCGCGTTTGACGACGAGGCAGTGGCGGCACTGCTGCAGCTTCCGCCTGATGTGCACCCGTTGCTGCTCATGCCGGTTGGCAACAGGTAACCGGCCCCCGGTACACAGGCCGCCGGATGAACGACCGCGACTGTGTCCGTTTTCTGCAGGAGATGCTGCCCCGGCTGCACCTGCGCTGGCGCGGCTTCCGCCGCGTACGCCGCCAGGTCTGCAGGCGCCTGCAGCGACGGCTGACACAGCTGCAGCTTGCCGACCTCGCCGCCTACCGGCAACACCTCGACCGGCACCCCGCGGAATGGGACGTGTTCGACGCCTGCTGCCGCATCACCATCTCACGCTTCTTTCGTGACCGGCACATCTACCGCCTGCTGGAGCAGGATGTACTGCCGCAACTGGCTGCGCAGGCACGGGAACACGCGAGACGCGGGCTCAGGATATGGAGCGCCGGTTGCGGTAGTGGTGAGGAACCCTACTCGCTGAGCATCCTCTGGTTACACTCGGCGGATCCGGCGTCACGGCAAACCGGGCTGGACATTCTCGCCACGGACGCCGATCCCGGCGCATTACGACGGGCCCTCTGTGCCTGTTACCCGTTATCCAGTGTCCGCGATCTGCCGTCGGACTGGCTCGATGCCGCCTTTTACCCCAGTGACGGGGAATACTGCCTGCATGATCGCTACCGGCAGACAGTCCGTTTCTCACAACACGATATCCGCAGCGCCGCGCCGGACGGCCCGTTCGACCTGGTACTGTGCCGGAACCTGGCGTTCACCTATTTCAATGACGGCCTGCAAAGGCAGGCCGCCGGGCACATTGCCGCTGTCCTGCGTCCCGGTGGCCTGCTCGTGCTTGGCGCGCATGAACACCTGCCGGATGATCTGGCCGGATTCGTGCCCTGGCAGGCCGGCCTGCCGCTCTATCGACGGGTAGCGCTGTAGCCGGTGGCCTATACTTTTATCAGGGAAAGAACCTAACGCCAGCAGTCGCTGGACTGAACAGGAGGAGTTATCCGATGGCAATTGCAGACACCGTCAGGGCACATCTCGAATCCCTGGACATTGACTATGACCTGGTGACGCACCCGCACACGTCGAGCAGTCAGGAAACCGCGGCTGCGGCCGGAGTCCGGGAAGACCACATGGCCAAGGGCGTACTGCTCAAGGACGCAGACGGCTATGTGCTGGCCGTGATCCCCGGCAACAGCTGGGTACGGTTTCACGGTTTGCAGGCAGAACTCAACCGTGAATTCGAACTGGCTCCGGAGCCGGAAGTGGAATCCCGATTCAGCGACTGTGACCCGGGCGCCGTCCCCTGCACCGGTGTGGCCTACGGCATCGAGACGGTCGTGGACGAGGCGCTCGCCTCGCTGGCTTTTGTCTACTTCGAGTCAGGCGACCACGAACACCTTGTTCGCGTCAGCGGGGATGACTTCCACAAACTGGTGAGCGGCCTGCGACACGGCCATTACAGCCACGTGGAATAAAATACGCCGGCAGATGATATCAACCGCCTGCTTCCAGGGTGCAGCCATTGAACGTCCCGGGCCTGGCAGGAATCTGCCGTTCCGGGGATGCAGGTGAACATCCCCGGATCAGCAACAACGGACATATTCATTTTTTTGAGAATACTCGGCATCGGCCAACTCCGGTCAAACAGACAAATAAATGGCGACCGAATTTCCGGTAATCACGATTCCGTCACATAAACGGCTCATGAATATCTACTGTTGGTCGAAAAATAGTTAACTACCTTATTAGCAGCAGCTCATTCTGCTAGGCAATGCCGGGAGTGGAAGGCCAGTGGAATCTAGTATATTGAATATGGTTCAGAACGTGGGGACTCCCCGGACGTATCAGCCCGGCGAGATGGTATTTAATGAAGGATCACCTGGCACCTCGATGTACGTCGTCCTCGACGGAAATATCGAAATTCGTGTGGGAGGCAAGCCCATGGAGGTTGCCGGACGGGGATCAATCATTGGCGAGATGGCGCTGATTGATTCCAGCACCCGGAGTGCGACCGTGGTGGCACAAGACTATTGCGTTCTTGCACAGGTGAATCGGAGTCAGTTTCTGTCACTGATAGAGAAGACCCCCTGTTTCGGACTGAGCGTGATGAAGACTCTCGTAACCAGACTCCGTAACATGGATTCAATGATGTGAAAATGACCGGTTTCAGTACTTTCTAGGCTAACAACATCTTGCGTTGAACTGCCTGTACGTGGACGGAACCGGACATACAGGCGGACTGCTCAGAACTTTGCCCTTCAAGGTCTGAATTACTCCCGGGACCTCCGGTCATTCCACTCAAGCTATCTGTACTACCGAGAATGACCAGAACAGGGCATTCCACATGATCCAGTGAAGGTCTCAGGAGGACTACTTTTGTGGCACACATTGTTGAATATGCCTCTATCCCTGTAGCTCGGTCCATGTTGTGTACTGGTAATCATCGACTGTGCCATCACCGTCCGAATCGATCTCCAGCCGCACAGATGCACTGGACTCGATCACGATATGGACCGTTCCATTTTCGGAACCGCCGGAGACCAGTATCTCCCCCGATTCTGGGTCTTGACCCTCGGGTGCTTGTAGCGGAGCTATGATTACATAAGAAAGATAGTCGCCGAGAATTACGCTCTTCATGAAAGAATTGTGAGCTTCACCCAGTGTCATGGGGTTCGATATGTCCGCATTTACCGTCAGGGAGTGATACCCGTGGAGCCAGGAATAAACGTCTCCCTGAGAACTAAGTTGCAATGTTGTGGTTGAAACTCCTAGCACGACTTCCGGGAAGGCAATGCTGTCCCAGCCAAGTACGGCATTATTTGACGCGACGTAGCTGCCAATTCCTGAAGAGACAGTGAGCGTCATATCCTGCAGTGCGTATACTAGCCGGAAGACATCGGTCCGGGGATCACCATTCAGTTCACGAACATGCAGGAAAAAACTACCATTAAAACTGTAACTATCTCCGTTATCACATACTTCAAACATAAGATGAAACACATCCCCTACTGACAGGGACGCAGGATTGTTATCAGGAAATCCCGTCACAGTGACCGTCCCGTTTACGGCACATGGTACTGTCACGTTTCCGTTTGCTGCCTCGAAAAACAGCTCGAACTTACTGTTGCTGGATAGCAAATCCGGCGCCGCCGGCGGGCTAGGGAAGATTTGTCCACCGACCTGGGTCGCAACGTCAAACACACGGTCTATCGCCTGCACGACCGTGACAGAAACATCCTGCGCATTCGCGATGGTGATGTCTACATCCGCTGTTGGTCCCGCACCGCAGCATCCGGTCGGTATATCCAGTTTCCCCGAGCTAATGCCACCACCACTTCCGACAGTGCTAACCATACCGGACACCACCAGCACAAGCGCTACAAGAATGCGAAATATCTTCATGCCAAGGTCCTTTGTCTATAAGGTTGAAGTTGCGACAGCCATAGCCAGAGCAGCGAGACAGCCGACGCCGGTAGCTATTATGTCGAGAATGTCGAACTGCCCTTGCACGGCATAGCTCTCTAGATACTTCAGGAGTGGCAGGTCGCCTGGCAGTCTATCGGCTGCAACGAATAATGCAGCGGCAGCATCGGACTGCAGCCATTCTAGGGCCGACGCGAGAGTGAACCACACCAGACAAACCCAGGGTCTTGCCCATGGCCAAGGCCTGAGCGCAATAATGATGAGAACGGTGATCGCATACGCATGCAGGAGGGACGGCAAGCATCCACCGATAGCACCGAATATGGTAGACCTCGCCCACTGGTAGCCAGCAAATGGTGCCAGTAACATCGAGTGCGTCCAGTCACGGCCCAGAAAATACACCGCGGTGCCGAGCAGCAACGCCAGCACCGCGGTGAATATCAGCACAAGCTCTACCGGCAACCGGGATTCACGGAATCGCAAAGGCGTACAGATCACCGTAAGTTTCCGGTCCTGGTTATCAAGTGCCTGATGCATCGATTATGACACTGACCAGTTACCGCGCTAACCCCAACTCCCTGGCCGCCTCCTCCGCCAGGATGGCGTGTCCGGCACGCGTGGGATGAACGCCGTCCCAGAACAAATAGCGGCTGGCTGGTTCGCAAACGGTACCCGCAAAGACGTTGATGCAGGCATCGGTGACGTTCAGGCCGGGATGGGTGCTCGATACCTCGGATATCAGTGTGAAGGTATCGACACGGTGGAAACGCACCTGTCCGTAGGTTGCACCCTCGATAAAGGAGAGCATGGTTTCAAGTTCTGCATTGAAGAGGGAACTGAGATATGTCGCAGCATCTTGCGCATCCGTACCCTGCAAAGTCACTGCCGGTATCACGCCGAGGTTTGGCACATTCGGAACCAGGAAATCCGTCGCACCCCTGTCGACCAGAGTCATGATATTCGAAGAGATCGAATTCAGTGCACACCTGATGATGGTTGTGTCCTGACTAACGAGGACATCCCGAACGTCATTCGAACCAACGAACATTACGTACAGGAAATCAGACGGTACATTACCTTCCTCATCCTTAAAATTTTCTATGAACATCCCAACCTGGGCTGTCAGATCGATATATGATGCACCGCCCGGACAGGCACGCGTTCGATCGGTGGCGTAATTCGAAAAAACGCCTGGGCCTTCCAGTGCCGGGCCGACACTGTCTGCCTGGCGGAGTCTCGTGGCCAGCTGCTCGATCCAGGTCGGGCCATCACTGAGGTGGTGCCCGCCACGCGCGTAGGGATATTCCGGCACCAGGTCGGTATATGGCGGCACCAGACTCATTCCGAACAGGGCATAGGCATTACCCGGATCCGACAGGCTGTCGCCGAATACAGCCACCCGTTCGTAGCTGGTATTGGCCATCCCGGCAGGCGGCAGGATGCCTGTGATTGCAAGAAGGCAGAATGAATACAGAAATCGGTTGAATGTCTTCATGATATTACTCCAGGCTTTGTTGACTGATTAGCCCGCCGGGCGTTACAGCAGCACGGCGGACTGTTTGCGTGCTACGGGTCAATTACAGAATGCAGCCTGAAATAAGTCCTGACGAAGACGTGATTTTGTTCTGATGGTTCTCTCCCGTATCAGGAAGAAAACCTTGCCAGCAGATAAATAACCATCATATACATGGTGTTACGATATTTATCCCTTCTCGGGATGTATTGCTGCTGACAGCCGGGGAGAAAGCATGCTGCCGGTCCTGACTGCAGCGTGGAGCTGCCGCGGGAGAAGTCCCGGTGGATATGGGACTGAATGTCAGAAGCACATTACGGTGCTGAGTTGCGGCTTGCAGAATGCCGGCCAGCCGTACTTATCCCAGTAATCATCGAGTCCCACTGCGCTCATCAGCTCCGGGAAACGTGGATCGCGCCGCAACTCGGCGGCTTCCGGTGCAAACAGGAATTCCACTGTCAGCGACTTGTTCTCGATCAGGCGCTCTACCGTATCAAATGCCAGGTCCGGCTGCTTGAGGAGCACGGCAGCGTAAAATAGCATGGCATCCGGTATCGATTGCCGTGTCCGGGCCAGTGTGACGGCCTTGAGTGCCTCGGATACCCGGTCAGGATCCCTGGTGGCTTCTGCAACGGGCCGTACCCACGCGGTGTCGTAGCCGAGCTTGCCGAGAATCTTTTCATACAGGCGTACTGCCTCGTCGATTTGTCCGCTGCGCAGCAGCAGCAATGCATACGCCTGGTCGATTGCAACCCGGTCGATACCCAGTTCCGCTGCGCTACGGAATTGCTCAGCAGCCAGTTCGACTTCGCCCGACCAGAGGTAAGTCACACCCAGCCGGTCATTGATTACCGGGGATACCGGGTCGAGCTCCAGGGCCCGCAATGCCTCCGTGACCGAGGCATCGATATTTCCGACGTAACTCAGGAACTCCGAGTACCATTGGTGTGTGGTCGGGTCGTTGGGTGCTGTAGCAATGGCCAGCTGGAACTGACGCTCGGCTGCAGTCCAGTCCCAGCGTTTCATGCTGATGAATGCGAGTACGGCATGGGCCCTGCCCAGCGACGGATCTAGCTGCAGTGCATTTCTCGCTGCCGTTTCTGCCTGCGTGAAGGCGTGCGCGCGGGATTCGCTGGAATAAAAGGGCAATACGAGGTAGGCGCTCGAGAGCGCCTGGTACGGATGGGCAAATGCCGGATCACGCTCTATGGCTTTCCTGAATAGTTCGATACTCTTGCGAATGGATGGTTCGCCACGCCGTTTCCAGTAATGCAGGCCTTGCAGGTATAACCGGTAAGCGGTCATATCAGCGGTCGGTGCATCGCGTTCAGTTATGCTTGGCATGTCATCATCAGTCCCGATAGAGACTTTCAGGGCTCGCACAATCGCGCCGGCTATCATCCCCTGAACTGTAAATATGTCCTCGAATCGTGTGTCATAAGTCTCGGACCAGAGATGGTATGCCGTGTTTGGATCGACGAGACGTGCGGTGACGCGGATGTGGTTTCCCTCTAACTGAACGCTGCCTTCCACCACGTTCGCAACCCCGAGAAGTTCGGCAATCCGCCGCACGTCTGCCCCCTTGTCCCTGAACTCGAAAGACGACGTACGGGCCACAACCTTCAAGTTCGGCACCTTGGCCAGCAGGCCGATCAGTTCTTCGGAAATTCCCTCACCGATGTAATCATTATCCTTGCTGTCACTCAGATTCACGAATGGCAGGACGGCGATGGAGTTACTGGACTGAACAAGAACAGGATCAGGTTGCAGCTGGATGCCCCCTATTCGGTATAGGTAGACAGCCATGAGCGTGCAGATGCCTGCCAGGGTGACGATCCAGTAAAGGCGTTTACCTGTTGGCCGATCCGCGTGCACTGACCCGAAAAGGGATTGCTGTGGCCTTGCGGATGTCGCAGGTATATCCTGAGGTTCAGGCACCACTTCCGGCTCCGTGCCGCTTTTGCGCACGGGTACAATCAGCCGATATCCTCGTTTGGGAACGGTTTCGATAAACCGGGGTTTCCTCGGATTATCACCCAGCGCCTGGCGCAGGCGGTAAATACAGCGAGAAAGCACCTCGTCGGTAACAAAGGTGCCATTCCAGATAGTTTTAATGAACTCTTCGCGCGTAACCACCTGACCCGCATGCGTGGCCAAGAGGACCAGTACATCCATTACCCTCGGTTCGACGCGGATCTCTTCTTCCGCTGTCAGGATGGCACAACGTGCCGGATCGATACGCTGATCGCCGAGGTGAAAACTGCTTTTGGTGGTTTCTGCCACTAAGTTATATTATTTGCACGTTGAGCTACGAATGAGATTCAAGGCAGACTGTTGAGGTATCCATGTGCGGCTTATAATCAGCTGGCACTCCCTGGAACCCTGCACTGCATCCTTCTGATCGACACACACTTTGCCAGAGTATCTGAAAATCCACAAACGGTTTTATTACGCCTGCCGCTGTAACCAGCGGCTGCTATATTGGGAGACCAAGGTGGGTTGGATGCGCCCTCTCCTGGCCTGTCCAAGCTGAGCGAATCGCGTGGCAGTGATACCAATTCACTGGTGACTTTCTATCAGGTGTTTTTACGGATTAAAGTATTGATGTATACCGTCCATGCTAGCCGCGATTCCAGCTCACCACCTTTGGCTCCACCGACAATCGCACCATCATGGCACCGGTTTCATTGCTAACTGTTGCTTCAGGGCACTGCCAAACCCGCCACCCATCTATCGGAGCATACTGAATCAGTGGTCTAGCCTGATGGCCATTGCTGCATCTATCTGTGATAGTATCTCCTCCATGCAGTTGTCTTCTCGCTTTGGAATATAAAAATCCGCTCCATAGCTAAAGGCCAAATGAAGGTACTCTGGCAGAGTGTTGTTGCTTAGAATAACAATCACAATGTCACCGCATATAAGCTTTATGTCTTTAATCAGATCCAGTCCGCTTTTGTCTGCCAATTGAGTGTCCATGAAGATGATACTAGGGCGATAGTATTCCACTTTCCCCAGCGCTTCCGCGCCATTGCCCGCTTCCACGACATCAATCAATGGGAAGTACGCGTATAATATGTCAGTTAGTGCCTCTCGGTAATTGGCATTAGCATCAACAAGCAGGGTGCAGAACATTGATTTGTCTTCATCTGATTTCATATACCAGCTCTGCCTCATATACATCCAGTTACTCCAGAACTGTTCAATATTCTACGGGCAACCAGCTGCCAGACCCTTGCCTCTATACGCCAACCTGTTGATCGTAAGCGACAATATGCAATAGTGAAGCGGTCAACCGGTTACGGACACCATATTCAGGAGTTTTCGTCGTAACCCATCGAGGCCACCCCCGGGACGGGGCTGTACTGCAACCTGGTGAGCATCGGTTCCTGCTTGAACGGCCGCAGACGCCTGCAATGGAAACTGGAGGTTAACCTGGTTATTGACGACCCGGGCATGGCCGCGAGTGCGGCAGACAGGTTC